>ENA-OROK01000203-OROK01000203.1-human-gut-metagenome-genome-assembly--contig:-NODE-203-length-76535-cov-4.276151_pt1 | contig 76535 bp, 78 predicted proteins | sample MGYA00242127_ERZ509046 | MGnify/ENA primary metagenome ERZ509046 (study PRJEB26280, sample SAMEA2338728) | human gut metagenome | biome: human gut; feature: human-associated habitat; material: faeces... | reverse complement strand
GCAGGGCGTGTAAGCCCTGCCCTAAACCTTTTTAGATCAAAATTTTGTAACGATAACTTATGCGGTAGCGTTATTCTCCATCTCGTTAAGCTGGTTAGCAAGATCCTTATTCTTAAGGTAACTTCTTACACCAAGAACAACACCAACAACAGCAATTACCACAAGAGCGATGATGAGTACATACTCAAGCATGCCCTGTCCGTTTTCGTCTTTGATAAATTTCATCATAATAACTTACTCCTTTTATTAAAAATTTAATTATGATTTATTTAATTCCATATGTTTCCGATAAGGCTGAGCAATATCGGGAAGCAAATTGAAATTACCGAACTGAGGGAAATCAGCGGTCCCATAGGAATCATTGTTTTGACTCCGCCCTTCTTACTTACCTTTAGGTAAACAAGAACAACCAGACCGATAAGTCCCATTAATATAACCGACTGCATATAGAGCGTTAAACCGAGTGTTCCGCCGATCAGCGCACAATACTTTGTATCTCCGCTGCCTATCGGTAATTTCTTACTCGGTACGGCGCAGGAGGCGAAGCCGATTATAAATCCAACGAAAGCCAAGAAAAGCGGCTCCGGTGATTTTTCGATGACACAGGTATATGTAATATAAGGCACCTGAATAATTATCATCACAAGGAGTAAAGAATTAGGTATCTTACGAATCAGCGCATCCACAACCGCTATGGAAAACATCGGGATGAGTATCAGCAAATTTCTGATAAACGAGGCGGTGTCTTCGGCGGTAAGCGAAACCGCAACGGAAGCGATAATTCCGACTGCAATCGATAAGATCTTAAACAAAGATTTATTAAGCGGTGCAGCCTTTACAGGATCTTCGGATCTGTTCAGCGTCAATTTTTTTGAAAGCGGAACCGTTATCACTCCGAGGAGCGTACCGTAAACAATTCCTATCAAAACTTTCACTAAAACCGAGTCTGTAAACATCTCTTATCCTGCCGTTATTATCTGTATCTCTTGTACTAATATTAATACAAAATCCATATTTTTTCAATAGAATATTCACAAAAAATTCATTTTCGGCAATTAATACACTTGAAGAAAACCGATATTGTGCAATATGCACAAAAATATATTTTTGCGTTTAATATTTTGTTTATTAAGTACAAGATTTTATGGAATAATCGTTCATAGTATATTCATCAGGATTATACATTTTCTTCTTATCTTCAAAATCCGACATCATTTTTTCACGCTTTTTTTCGTTTACATATTTTATACTGCGTCTGTCCAAATCCGCCTCATAGAACATATATTTGCCCTTTGGACTGACGGCGGTGGCGAACTGGTGAATAAGTTTTTCGCCCTTTTTAACATCGGTAAAATGAATTTCGTCGGCGTCTTTATAAAGAGCGTACTCGGCATTTGCTCCGTCGACTCCTGCACCGGACTTAAACTTTTCGGACATAACGCAGTCGTAAGCCTCCAGCGGCGAAGAAGTGCTTCCTTTTTGTGCAAAAGTAACAGAATACTCGATTGTACTTGAAATATCCTGAGCGGTCATTAGTGCACATTTATCGGAAAGAGGATTTACGCCGTTATTCGACAGTGCGCTCATCCAGCCGAGCCAGCCGTAAAGAGCGGTATATCGCTCAACGCTGATGACGGTACCGCCGTCCGAGAGATTATCACAGACAGCCTTTGCAAGCGGAGAAAAAGCCTCGGCGTAACGAGCCTCACGCTCTCCCCTCTCACCTATGACGGAGACGCCTTTGGTCTGCGTTTGGGCAATATCGAGCAGGCACCTGAACGAGGTTACGGCATTAGCCTTTTCTTCAAGAGCAAAATCGTAGACGTCGGCGGTAACAAATTCGACATTTTCGAGTCCGAGACTCTCGGCAAGTTCCTTTGCGTTATTAACGGCGAGTTCGTTTTTATCGACTCCGATAAATTTTGTATCGGGGTTTTCGCTTGCCATAAAGCAGGTTACGATTCCGCAGTCACAACCAATATCAAGTACGGTGCCGCAAAGCAGGTCGGAATTATCGACGAGCATATTGCCGATGTGGCGAAATACTCCGCTGTCGAATGCGGCGGAAACGCACAGAGAACCGGCGAGCGTTTTATTTTTCAGTCGATAGAACGAATCGTTATCGGAATTTTGACCGAGGGCACGGGAGTTCAAAAAGGTGGCAACCTCAGTTGTATACTCCTTATCCGTTTTATACATCAAGTCGGCTACAAAATCCTTAGTATTCTTAAAATATTTAAGGTCGAGCCTTTTCATAAATTCATCTACTTGTTTATAAGTTTGCATTTATTTCTCCTAAAATTATAATTTAATCGGTTTTGGCACCTTACCGTGGTGAACGGCGTTGGCGATATTTACGGGCGAGAGCCAAACCTTAGCCCTCTTTGCAAAAGAATTAATTTTACTTTTATTAAGCTCAATATCACTGAGGCTGTAAACCACGATACTTTTGGCAACCTCTCTCGGAGCAAGAGCCGAATCGAGGCGGTCGAGCGACATTGTTATTATCTTTTCCTCACCCGGGAGCAAATCAAAGAAGTTATCCGAAAACGGCAGGCAGGTTACGCTGCACTCCGCTTTAACTAGGCGGGCGAAATTGTCGGTCTTAATATGAAGCGTAATCTTACTGTCGGCAACTTCGATTTTTGTTTTAAGTTTTGCCTTGGGCAGAACGAGATTTTTTTCTCTGCCGAGAAGAAGCGTTTTGCGTGCGACAACCTCATTATCCTTATAAAGTGTTGCGACGAGACCGTTTTTGCGTTTATTGCAAGAGTCGAGCCATTCGCCGGGAACATCGAAAGAGGTACGCATTTCAAGGTCTGAAATACTGTGTTCAACCGTTTTTTGCACTCCGTTTTCAAAATCGAAAAGAGAGATTTCGAGGCGAACGCTCTGCTTTTTTCTATAATCGTTAAGCACGAAAACCTTAACGCCGTTATTATCGTCCTCAAAAGAAACGGTGAGCGGCTCGTTAAAATGCCTTGCGCCGTACTGGAGTGCCTTATAATTTCCGTAATAATCTATGCTTGACCACGAGCAAACGCCCCAGCAATCATTAAACTGCCAATACATAGAACCGTTACATCTGCCCTTATTTCTGCGCCAATGCTCGGTTGCATCGGCAATACATTCAAGTTGAGTAACCTGAGAAAGATAAACATAATCCCTGAAATGAGTCGGCAAGTCAAATCGGTCTGCGATATAATATACCATTTTATCGTTGCCGTTCATACATTTTTGGTGGGAAAGAAAGACTTTACTGTTAAGGTCGTAGTCCTCGGGCTTTGAAAAGATACGAATAGAATTCATATCGGGAAGAGACTCAAAACCGAATTCACTGCAAAAACGAGTCATACGGCGGCGGTAATAGTCCATAGGCTTTAAGCCGTGCCATACGCCCCATAGATGAGTATCGCCAACATTATCGGCGTACACTCCCTCATTATGAGATATACCGACGGGCGAACCGGGAGTAAACGAAGTATGAGTATCGCATTTTCTTATCTCATCTTCCAAGATATGATAGAAGAATTTTTCAGTCCAAGCGATATACTTCGGCATATTAACCCACGCCATATGCATATCCTCGATTTCGTTATTGCCGCACCAGAGTGCAAGCGAGGGGTGGGAACAAATTCGCTCAACATTATATGTGACCTCACGCTTTACATTGGCGAGAAAATCCTCATTAAAGAACGGATAAGCCTGGCACGCAAACATAAAGTCCTGCCACACCATAATGCCACGTCTGTCACATTCGTCATAAAGTGCGTCGCTGCCGTAATAACCGCCGCCCCATATACGAAGAACATTCATATTTGAAAATTGAAAAGCGTCCAAAAGATATTCAAGTTTATCATGCGTAAAGCGAGTGATAAAACTGTCGGGCGGAATATAGTTTGCACCCTTTGCGAAAACAGGAACGCCGTTTAACTTAAACTGAAAATTTTTACCGAAGCTGTCAAATTCTGTATTAAGTTCAAGGCGGCGGATACCGATTTTCTTTTCGGCTGTCTTTACGGTTTTGCCGTTTGAAACAAGCTCGACTATAACGGTATAAAGCGGCTGTTCCTTTTTATCGGACAAATCATAAGTCCACCAAAGTTCGGGATTATCTATCACAAAGTGAGCGTTATCGCCGATTTGGCTCTGCTCATTACCGTCAAGTGAAACGAGAGTAATTTTACACTCGGTATCGGAAAACTGCGTATATTTTACATTTACATCAACTATACCTTTTTCGTCTGCATAATCCGAATTAACGACAAAAGAATCAATGCGTGCGCCCTTTACAAATTCAAGGTAAATATCGTCGGTAATACCGCTGAGCGGAAGAACGGGTCCCCAGTCCCAGCCGAAATGGCACTGCGGCTTACGGATATGAACAATACCGTTTTGACCGTTTGAGTTCACAGGAGTTAGGCAGTTCTTATATTTTTCCTTTACATAATTAACGGGAGAATGAAAATAAATGTGTATTTCATTTTCGCCTGTTTTAAGCAAAGGCTTTACATTATATCTATGCTCAATAAAGCAATTATTTTCAGAAAAAGCGTGACGACCGTTTACGCTGACATCACATACGGTATCAAGTGCCTTGGCACAAAGGAGCACCTCGTCGCAGTTAAGTTCGTCCTCGCCGAGGTTAAATGTCTTTTTATACTCAAAATCTTTTTCGCCGACCCAAGCGACATCCTTTTCGTTAAGTCCTATAAAGGGGTCATCAATAAGGTTATTATCCATAAGGTCGAGAAAATTACAACCGGGCACTGAGGCATCGAGCCACTGAGTTTTGTCGCTCTGCTTAAAGAGCCATTTTCCGTTCAAATTTTTTTGCATAATAGTAACTCCGATTATTTATATATAATATAAACATTATATATTAGAGTACGTAGTTTGTCAAAATAAATAATCGGAATGAGCGTACCCATTCCGATTAAAGTTAAATATTTAATTATTGCTTTTAAGGCTGTCAACGAGATTTTCTATCTCGCCTTTAAGAGACTGAAGAACATCTATATTCTTTTCAAGTTCTCGATTTGACTCATTAAGTTGAGACTCGAGATTTGAATTAATAATAGAGAGTCGCTGACACTCATACTCAGCCTCGGACAGAGCAGCCTTGAGTCGTGCATTTTCTTTTTTTAGTTGGTCTAATTCTTTCTTTTGCATAAATTAATCTCCAACCGGCATACGAAATGCCAAAAAATGTTTACGAATCAATATCTGTATCAATCTCAAAGTAGCGTGAGCCGAACCAGTTTTTCTTAAGTTCAACCTTTTCGAGCAAAGCATCCTCGGTACCCTTAGAGTCTTTACCCGAGAGAATCTGCTGTGCCGTGTACTGCCATACTGTCTGATCGCCTGTTGACTCAAAATACATAATATGGTAGCCGTACTGAGTCTTTACGATAGCGGTATCGCCCGCCTTACGAGCGGAGTCAAAACACCATGCGTTAAAGGAAGGAACCATCTGATTAGGTACAACATTCTCATAAAGTCCGCCGCTGGAGGCATTGCTGTCAGCCGAATTTGACTTAGCAAGAGCTGCAAAAGCGTCTGATGTCTTTTCGCCTGCGTTATATTCGTCAAGTATTGACTTAGCCTTATCGTAAGCGGTGTTCCACTGCTCCTCGGTGCAATCCTTTGCGTTATTTGCGTTATCGCCTTCGTCATTAGGTTTAATAAGAATATGGCGAACATTAACCGTCTTAACATCAGAAAGATGAACAGGATTAATTACATAAACAACAGAGGTTGACTCCTGCTTAATATCTCCCGCCTTACGGTCGGAAGAATAAAGCCAATCAAGACCGCTGTACTTCTCGCTGTCCTTATCGTCTGCGGTTGCGATAGCGAACGAAAGGTTTTTCATTGTGCTGACAGTAATATCCTTATATGTTGTCTCAGCCTCGTCTTTATAAGCCTCTTTATCATAATCGTTATCCGTATACTTGGAAGCAAGTTCGGCAAAGTTAGAACCGTCGGACTTGAGTTCTTTCTTAAATGCAACTGCATCGTCCTCGCTGTCGCACTCAAAAAGTTTAATGTCTACGGACTGAAGATCTGCAAGGTGCTCATCCTTATAAGCATCAAGGTCGGAATCATCATATGTCTTTGAAGCGAGTTCTTCTTTATATTCGGAAGAATAGTTTTGTGCGATATAGGAAATCTTAGCTTCCTTGCGGAAAACCTCTTCGGTAACGCCCTTACCCATAGCGGCTGTCAGATAACCGCTGAGAGTGTAGCCGTACTTCTTTGCGGAAGTTTCGTAATTTTCAAGAGCTTCGTCAATTTCCTTTTGCTGATCCTCGGTAACATCAGGTTCACTGCCGTCATTAGCCTCAACAGCCATATAGTAGTACATATAGTTTGACTTAATCTGCTTTTCAACCTGCTCCTGAACATACTCGAGCCAAGTCTCTGTCTTGCCGTCCTCTGTTCTTGTCTGACTTGAAAGTTTCTTATCAAAATCGACATTCATATTCATATCGTCAAGATTGAGACCGTACTGTTTGTACTGTGATGTGGTATTGCGAAGATTATTATAGTACATTGAGAAATAATAGTTATATGTACTGATTTTAATATTATGCTTATTACCGTCATCGTCCTTAAAGGTATATGCGGTAAATGTGCTCTGCGGCCAGCCGAGAGTTCCGCAAAGTCCCTTACGAACAGTACCTGTTGCGATATATGCAAAGAGAAGAGCCACTATAACGATTACCGAAACAACGGCGGTAATGATTTTCTTGGTCTTTGGCTCCATAGGAACAACGAGTTCGTCCTCTCTGATGATAATAGAATCACGCTCCTGAACGAGGCGGTCTCTTTTATCACGAAGTTTCTTTTTCTTCTTTTGGTCGGACTCATTGAGAATTTCGGTCTTAAGAGCATCTATCTGTTCGTTAAGTGCGTCTTTTCTGTCATAAGCCTTATCGTACTTAGCCTCAAGCTTGGCATACTTTTTATCTGCCTTTGCCTGTGCCTTTTCTTCTTTTGTTGGGTTTTCCTTAGACATCTTATTTCTTCCTTTTACAGTTTTTAATAAATAATGCAAGAATATTTTACACTATATGACTTTAATTTACAAGTGCAATTTATTGCTGAGCGGAACTTGACGATTTGGTTGAAGCGGTAGGCTGTGCAACCTTAGTTTTGCTCATGGCGTTCTTATGCTTCTTAATCTTAACGGAGGATACGAATTCGTCCTCTTTTTGCTTTTGAATATCCGACTTGCAATCGTAGAGATATTTTTCGGTATTCTCGATGAAATACATAATATGGTAGCCGTACTGCGATTTAACTATACCCGTATCGCCGTACTTTCTTGAGGAATCGGTTGACCAGTTTTCAAACTCCTCAACCATCTGTCCCTTCTTTACGCCTGCACAAAGACCGCCGTAAAGTCCCGATGAACCCTTAGAAGTTGATTCGGTATCGGCAGAATCTTCCTCTGCAAGTTTTGCAAATTCATATTCGGTCTGCTCGCCGTTCTTATACTCGTCAAGAATTTCGTTAGCTTTTTTCTCTGCTGCATCCCACTGCTCTTGGGTGTATTCCTTAGTTTTGCTTGACTCTTCGCTTGACTTATCACTCGAATCGCTGTTGTCATCACTCTCGGGAGTAATGAGGATATGGCGAACGGAATAAACCTGAGTGGTATCTGCGGTCGGGTTAGCCGTTTTATAGAGGAGATAAACCACGCTGTTTGTATCATCTGCAAAGTATTTGCAGTCTCCTACCTTTGTATCATCGTCAAAGAGCCAGTCAATAGCTTCCTTAATAAAGCCGCTCTCCTTAGTCGTAATTTTGACCTCGATATTTGCCGCAAGCATTTCGGCACAGGAAGTTGCATCCTTAGCGTAGCCTTGATTTACATAATTATCTATGGCTTCCTTACAAGCGGTAGGAATAAGCTTCTTCATATCATCAACCGACGAAACCTGCTTTACATATTCGTCGCACTTAGACATAACGGTATCCTTGGAATCTTTAATGGCATCGGAGCCGTTGTCGGAAGCAAACGGAATCTGAAGATAAGCAAAGGATACATTCTCATAGTCCTCTTTATGCTCATCAAAATATTTCTGCTCCTCTTCGGTGGTTACGGTAGTGTCAAGCTGTTTTTGCTGATAGTAATTTTCGGCAACATAGCACTGCTCAAGCATTTTCCTGAGGGTAGCCGTACCACAGTAATCGCCGTATGTTGAAGCGATATATGCGTCGACTGATTTACCTGCCGAAGTAGCACTTGCTTTAAGTCCGTCAAGAGAGGTATCAATATTTTTCTTTTGCTCATCGGTCATTGTTACTCCGTGAGCAACAGCGTCCTCATAGTAAGCCGTAATATACTGAATTTGGTCAAGAGTTTCATTTTCGAATCTCTGCGCCCAGGTAATCTCCTCGCCGTCATCGGTGGTGCAAGTCTGCTGAGAATAGTCCTTGGTGGTGTCTATATCATAATATCCGTAGCCGGCATATGTAATATAGTTTTGGCTGATGCAGGTATAATAATAGTTATACATACCGATTGAAACAGGGGTCTCACCCACGGTTAATGCAACATTACCCGGATTCATTCTCTCATCGCTGTTTGGCTGAGTGTAATAAAATGTTCCGAGAACGGCACACGCCGCAATTATTGCAGCGACAAGAACCGTCAAAAGAATGAACAGCGGCTTGTCTCCCTTAACGCCTCTCTTTGCGGGGGTACTCTCCTGCTGAGCCACAGCCGTCTTTGTAGGTCTCGGGGCTGTCTCATAAGCGGATGACTCGGGGATTTTAATCTCAAATTCGTCATTTGCTATAACGCTGTCGCCGAGAGTAGGTGCTTCTGCATCAAACTTCCAGTTATCGTTGTCCTCGAGCTTAGGCTCCGGATTAGATGAATCGGATGTATTTTTTATATCCTGTCCATTTTCCGAAGAGGCAGTTTCCTTTTCAATGTCTAAATCCTTTTCGTCCACAAAATCACTCCTAAATATATAGTAATACGCTGAAATACTATAAAATTATACAACATATTTACTGTCTTTGCAATATATTATTTATTATAATTTATAAATTAACTTTTAACGCAATGTAAATAATATCTTGCAAAGCAATAATCTATGTGGTATTATCAATTAAAATAAAATGTATTATTGCGTCGAATTTCGGCGGCACACATAACATCGATATGGGGTGAATCAATGGCACAAAGAGTTGAGCAAAGCGACAAGAAGCTTTTCAGAGCCCTTCTCGTCATATACGGAATATCTTTTTTATTTCCGGAATACTTGGCTCCGCTGTTTGTTTTTATATTCTATATACCGTTTTTAATCCACTTTAAGAAAACCGGCAGAAATGCAAAATTAGGTCAACTGGGAAAAGCCTTTATGGTATATATGACATATATGATAATTTCGGCGATATGGAGCGACACGCATATTTTATCGGCACTTATAGGATTATTATGGATGGGCTGTTTTCTGACATACATAGAGACGGCAAACATAATAAATACAAAGCAAAAACTGAAAAACGCCATAACGGCTGTCAACATAGCCTCCGGCACAATAGGGCTGATAGCCATATTGGAATTTGTAACTTATAATCTGACGAAATACACAAATTGGTTTAATTTCATAATAGCAAACCCGTTGTACTACGAATTCAATGATATGATATTCAGACTGTTTCCGTTTGAAATAGTAAACTATCCGTATCCGTCGAGAGCGGCAGCCACCTTTGACAATCCGCTGATTTTGGCTACATTTCTTATTATAACCACACCGTTTTGTGCATTTTCATCTATTTATTTTAAGCATTCACAAAACAGAAAAATCAGCAGATATTGTTTTATATCTTCTCTTGTGGGACTCCTTTGCACGGAGTCGAGAGGAGCATATATAGCGATAGCCCTTTCTATAATCACTCTTCTTCTCAGCAACAAAAAGATTTTTAAGAAACTGATTCCGTTTATGTTTATCTTAGCAGTAGGAATACCGCTTACATTTGCACTGAGATATAAAGACGGAACGGGCGACGAATTTCTCGCATCAAACAGCAACCGTTTTGCCATATGGCAGACGTGTGCAGAGTTGTTCGGCGAAAATCCACTGCTGGGTCTGGGTGCCGGAACAGAAAACATACACCGTGAAATAATTTCAAGACTGGGAATAAACAGAACCCATGCACACAATCTTTTTCTTGAAATAGCGACCGAAGGCGGAATAGTCGGAATTGTGATGGCAACATCGATTATAATTATCTTTGCAAGAAATCTGATAAAGTTATACAAATTGAAAAACAATGCGTACAGACCGTACGCCGTGCTTTATACATCGTCGCTCATAGGTTTTGTTATGATGTCGCTTTACGAGCACACATTGCAGTCGCCAAAGGAAATGATGATATTTTTCATTCTGCTCGGTTTTACAGAGGCTACGCTCAGAATGGCTGAAAACAACATTCAGCTTGCCGCAGACGAGAAAAACAGTTTTGAAGAATTCAACGAAAATGACTACATCACCGATGAAGAAGAGCAAGCGATAACAAAATAAAAAGAACAAAAATAAAAAGAGGTAACGGCAAAAGAAAATGTCGTTACCTCTTTATCTTTACGCAATGATTATGCCTGTGCAGGTGCACCTACAGGGCATACACCGGCGCAAGCACCGCACTCGATGCAAGCATCGGCATCAATTTCGTACTTTGAATCGCCTTCGCTGATAGCGCCTACCGGGCACTCTGCTGCACAAGCACCGCAAGAGATGCATTCATCTGAAATTGCATAAGCCATTGAAACATACCTCCTAATTAAAATAATATTAATTACCATTTCTGTAACACTAATATAACATTACAAGAAATAAAAATCAAGCACTAAATAAAGAATTTTTCAACCGTATTAAAAACAGGGTGACAAGAAAAATTTTTATTTTTTAACTATTCTTACCTCGCCTCTGTTTACGGTTATCGGAGGAGCACCCTCCGGAGAAGAATTGAGTTGTACCTTTAATTTGCCGGTAAGCACAGCGGCATCGACAACAACTCCTCTGCCGTCACGGCAGTCAACCACGGTGCCGACTCTCGGAGTAATCTTATTAAGATACTCATACGAATTCTGCTCATATTTAAGACAGCACATAAGTCTGCCGCAGCATCCGCTTATCTTTGTGGGAGAGAGAGAAAGACCCTGGTCTTTTACCATCTTAATTGATACGGAATGAAAATCATTAAGAAAAGTGGAACAACAAAACGGTCTGCCGCACACACCGAGTCCGCCGAGCATCTTAGCCTCATCACGAACCCCGATTTGCCTGAGTTCAATTCTCGTATGGAAGGTAGATGCCAAATCCTTTACAAGTTCTCTGAAGTCCACTCTGCCGTCCGAGGTAAAATAAAAAATAATCTTTGAGCCGTCAAAAGTATACTCTACCTCTGTCAAATTCATATCGAGTTTATGTTCCTCAATTTTCTTTTGACAAATGGAATACGCCTCCTTTTCCGACTTTCTGTTTTTTTCAATTCGTGCCAAATCTTCTTTTGTGGCAATTCTTTGAACGGGTTTAAGAGGGCTTACTATTTCCTCGTCACGAACAGCCTTGTTGCCGTAAACGGCTGTACCGTTTTCCGTTCCTCTGGCGGTTTCGACTATTACCACATCGTTTTTATGTATATCAAGTTTACCCGGGTCAAAGTAATATGTTTTACCGGTATCCTTAAAACGAACTCCAACTACTTCAGTCATTTATATTTTTCTCCAATCAAAAATTATCTGCCGACAGCCCTGCGAAGGTCATAGCAAATCTTTGTTATAACTATGGCGTTGTTAGCATTTTTTTTAACGAGCGATATGAGATTATCGCACGCCGAAACAAGATTTACAAGTTTCTTTTTACTCAACTCGTGAGCAAGCCTTGACGCAGAATCTCTCTGCCCCGAAAGCACCACGGAGGTGTCGGAATAAACGAGAGCGTCTCTGAATATTGTTTTAAGCAAAGTCAGCGCAGACACGGTAAATTCCCTGTCTTTGTCAAACACGGCACAAGTTTTAAGAAGCGAATACTCGTCGTTTGCCGTTAAGGCTGTGCAAATCTCATTTGCAACAGAACTGATTTTTGCAAGTTTACTGTCGCCGAGAGTCTCAATGGCCTTACCTATATTACCGCCCCATACGGTACAGGCGTTAAGTGCGTCATCATAATTTGCGTTCTCAATATGCGAGCAAATGTAGTCTGCTCCGATTTTTTCGCTAACTCCCTCAAGCGATATGACAACGCTTCTGGAGAGCACGGTTTCAAGCAAAGCAGACTTTGAGTCCGTTGTCATAATAAACATAACATACTCCGGCGGCTCCTCCAAAACTTTCAAAAGAGCGTTTTGAGCATTCATATTCATACACTGACAATTACCGAGAATATAGACCTTATAATCCGCTTCATTCGGTTGAATACAGACATCTTCTATAATCTCACGAACGGTTTGAATATGAAAACTGTTCACTCCGCCGGGTGCGGAATATTCAAACACATCGGGATGAACTCCCTTCAGTACCTTAGAGCACTGAGGACAATTAAAGCACGGCTTTTCATCGGCTTTGCAAAAAAGATTAAGCACTATCTCCTTGGCAAGAGTACGCTTTCCGAGCCCCTCTTCGCCCTCTATTACAAAAGCGTGAGGGAGCCTGCCCGACTCCTGCAAATATGTGAGTTGCTCCTTTACTCTTTCGTTTCCGACAAAATTGACAAACTTCATACTAAAACTTAACTAAATCCTCAATATTTATAGTAAACGCAGACGCTCCGTTGACCTCGACGTCCACAGCCTGATTAAGCAACGAGCCTTGAACGGTGCTGGTGACACCCGGAGTTTTAACGGTGCGCTTAGTTACATTATTCTTAATTATATCATAAATCTCAGGCACCTCTTCGTCATGGCATGCACTCAAAATAGAGGTGTTTCCGTCAACGAGAAACTGACCCTTTGTGGCAATCTTAGTTACATAATAACCTTTTGCTCCGAGAGCGGAAATAACCTTATCGGCATCCTGATTTGATACAACCGAAATAACAAGCTTCATAAAATCATCCTTTTCGTTTTATAAATTTTACAACAATCTAATCAAATTATACCGAAATTTCAAACAAAAAATCAATATAAAACAATAAAAATTAACAATTTGGATATAAAAAATATACAAATCGTATATTAAATTAATTGTGCCAAAGCGACTATTACAGGCATCGTTATGACAGAAAAGATACTCGTCTGCCCCACAAGTTCGGAGGAAAGTGCGGTATCGTTATCATATTTTGCCGCATACATAGCGGTATTTGTCGCTACGGGAGCGCAGGCACTGATGGTAAGAGCAACGAGCATACTTCCCTCAATTCTGAACAGCTTAAACACAAAAAGCATAATCACGGGAATAAGGAACAGCCTAACGAACGATACGAAATACACTTCTTTTTTTGCAAAAATATTTTTGAAATTACAATTTGCAAAAAATGTTCCGAAAACTATCATAGCCATGGGAGAATTGCAGGCGCCTATTCTGTCGAGTGTTGTGCTTAAAAACACCGGAAGCGTAGGTTGCAATAAAAACAGCGGAATTCCTATAAGAACGCTGATTGAGCCTGGATTGAAAATAAGATGCCTGATTTTAATTTCTGCCTCGCCACCGCTTATTTTCTTAATTCCGTAAGTAAAGGCGAGAATATTAAACGCCGCAACATAGCACGAGGAATAAAAAACGCCCTCGTCGCCCACTACGCTTTGCGCCAAAGGCAGAGACAAGAATGCCGCATTAGAAAAGACCATAGCATAATGATAAATTCCCTGTTCCTTTTTATCTCTTTTTCTAAAGCAGAACGTAGATATAATTATAGCAACAAAATGCGTCAAAAACGCCAAAAAAAGCGATACGAAAATACCGATAATATGCTCCCTCGTTCGCTCCAGCGACAAAAACGAATTGATTATCGCAACGGGTAAAATCATATTAAAAAGCAAATCGACGAGTCTTGTCGCATCGGCTTTAACGAATATTTTGGTTTTATCGGCAATAAAGCCGACAGACGCTATAAGATACAGAACGATTACCTGCACGGCAACGGTCTGCAAATTGGATATAAAACTTTCCGGCAAAGCGGCACCTCTCAGTACAAAGAATCATTAAGCGCATTTCTGCCAAGGGAATATGTAAAAGTACCTGCCAGAAGCAACGATAAAATAAAAATTGAATTTTCGTCGGTAAAAGCGATTTTATTATGCAAAACCGACACCGTTCTGCCCAAAGCACCCATACCGGCACAGGCAGAAAAAGAATTAAAACAGAACACCGAAAAGGCTCTTGCGCCTTTATCGGATTCGCTCTCGTAGGCAAAGGAGTAAAACGCCCCGATACCGAACATTACCGCAAGATACATTACGGTAAAATCGACATCTCCCACGCCGTAAACATCGGTAAGACCGATTATGCACTTAAGCAAAAGCCACATAAGCGGCATTACATTAAGCGCCGGCACCTTACGAAAATCATAGGCATTACCGTCGGAAAACGAAACGGCGCATGACAGCATAGAAATGCAAGAAAGCAATGCAAAAACACAAAGCAGAATTTCCAATGCCGTCCTCGACACCGAATCCGAGCGATTGATACAGCATTTATACACTCCGACGGCGGACGAAATAAAATCTATAAACATTCCGACAGCCGCAAAAAGTGCAAAAAGCCTGAGTCTAAAACTGTCCCCTCTCGGAATTGCCGGAGAACAGTGTGAATTTTCGTGGCATTGCACCAACTCAAGCACAAGAGCCACAGCCAACAAAACATAAAACGCTACATTGTAAAAAACAGTTCCGTCAAAGAATATGCCCAATATTCTAAACACTGCCGAAGCAATTAGCAGCAGTAACGCAGTTAATGAATATTTACGCATATTTTCCTCCGTTTTATCTGTTACTTAAATCCACATACTCCCTCGGTTTGGTCACGCTCTTATATGCGGGACGCATAATGCGTGACGAGGTTGTAATCTCCTCCAGACGGTGAGCACACCAGCCGGCAATACGAGCCGAAGCAAAAAGCGGCGTATACAAATCTTCAGGAATACCGAGTACCTTATAAACGAGTCCGCTGTATAAATCAACATTGGCACACATAGGCTTATCTACACCCTTAACATCAGCAAAAGCCTTAGGAGTAAGACGTTCTATCGCATCAAGTGTCAAAAATTCCTTTTCAAAGCCGTGTTCGATAGCAAGTTTCTTTGCACTCTGCTTAAGTATAACGGATCTGGGGTCTGAAAGAGTATAAACGGCATGTCCCATACCGTAAATGAGTCCCGAGCCGTCGCCCGCTTCTTTATTAAGAATCTTAACGAGCAGATCGTAAACCTGCTTATCGTTTGTTGAATCGTCAAGATTTTCAATAACATAGTCCATCTGATGAGCAACCTTGATATTTGCACCGCCGTGACGGGGACCCTTTAGCGAGCCGAGACCGGCAGTAATGGCGGAATATGTATCCGTTCCGCTGGAGGTAAGCACACGGGTAGAAAAAGTAGAGTTGTTACCGCCGCCGTGGTCGGCATGAAGCATAAGACAAATATCGAGAAGTCTTGCCTCGTCTTCGGTATAAAATTTATCGGCACGAAGCAGACGAAGAATGGACTCGGCTGTTGAAAGTTCCTTTTTAATCGGATGAAGATACATCGACTTATTATAGTACGCTCTGCGCTTAACCTGATAAGCGGAGTTCATCATAGTAGGAAACTGTGCTATAAGCTGAAGCGACTGTCGAAGAACATTGGCTACCGAAATGTCATCAGGGTTTTCGTCGTACGAATAGAGTGACATCACGCAACGAGCCATTTTATTCATAATGTCCTTTGACGGGTGTTTCATAATCATATCCTCGATGAATTCATCGGGGAGAGTTCTGCACTCGCCGAAAACCTCACAGATGGCGTGAAGTTGGTCTTGCGTCGGGAGTTCGCCGAAAATAAGAAGCCACGCAACCTCCTCAAAGCCGAAACGGTCACCGTTTACGCAACCGTCGATTATATCCTTAATGTTATAGCCACGATACGAAAGTTTACCCTCTTTCGGAATACGCTCACCGTCGAGAATATAGTAACCCTCAACCGAGCATATGCGGGTAAGACCTGCCATAACACCGGTTCCGTCCTCGTTTCTGAGTCCTCGTTTAACATGGTATTTATCAAAATCCGAAGGCTTAATGCGATTGTTTTTTCCGAGCTCGCCGCAAAGACTCGAAAGTGCGTCCATAGAAATGGGGGAAATATAGTTAGCCGCCATAATTACCTGCTCCCTGTATAAATTTATATTAACAGTTATAAATTTTCTGTATTAATAATATATTATACTAAAGAACAAAATTAATGTCAAGGAGAGCAAAAAGCAAAATGAAACGAGCAATGATAATTTATTTAATAATATTTTTAGCAACGCTGTTAATCCCTATGCTGTCTATGATAAAACCTGCCGAGCCGAACGATACGAGCGAACTGGTTACTTTATTTAACAGTGCCTTTATATCACTCTTTTATTGAATTGTCGCTGATTAATTCGATTTCGGACAAAGCGTTAATATTAAATTTTACATTTGCGAGATTTTCATGCCAGTTGCTTTTCATTCTGTTATAAGCGTCAAGATCGCTCTTTGCAAGCATTTTGCCGATAAAAAGAGCATCACTTTTTGACTCAAGGCATTTTTTTACGGCGCAGGTGCAAAGGCGTTCAAGTTCCTGATTTGCAAGAACCTCAAGGCGTGAAATATCTTCTTCGCTTGTTTTGACTACAATTCCCTTTTGGGTATTATTAAGAATCAGCTTTGCTTTGAGCTTACAGTCGAATTTAATTGCGGAGCCGACCGATGAGGCTGTTTTTTTTATTTTCGTTGATTTTATTTCAAAACTTACGTTTCCCAACTTTTCGTCATAAACATTAAGCGCTCCGCCCTTTATCAAATCATTCATCAAAAGAAAGCCGAAAGTTTCACCGTCATCAAGGAGAGCGGCAGGTTTTTGTGAACTGAAAATCACAATTCCGTTGCAGAATGTTTTTTCATCATTTACGCCGAGGCAAGGAAGACAGACATCCGAAGTTTCATCGGAATAAGCATTCATCAACTCGTTTGCACTGACGCTTATACTGAGTCCGACTCTCTCTCCTGTTTTAATCATGTCATAAACACTTTGAGCGGGTATTTTTGCGTTTCCCTGCTTTGAGCGTATCACTTCTTGTGCCGATGTGTCACACAGAGCAACCTGAACATCGGGTCGGCTGTCAATTCCACGCAGGACATAATCGTTTATTCCGTCCAGTCCGAGTTCGGCATATTCCATACCGAACACTATGATTTTATTCTGCCCGAAAAAGATGGGGCCGGTAACCCCTGCCGAAGCCTTTGATACGGCTTTTGAAATATTATCTCCCGAGCCGCATGCCACCGAAGTGATATTACTGTCAAAACCCTCAGTAGTGGAACTGCCCTTTGCCAAATCAAGATACTGTACGCAAACCTTTGTTTTTTCGTTTTCGGTATCGACGGACACGCCCTGTGCCACCGACATATCGGAAAGGTTGCCAGAATAAGAACACGAGGAAAACAAAAGCAAAACCGTAAGGCAGAAAAGCAGAGAACAAAATTTTTTAAGCATTTTTATTTTTTCCTCCTACAAAGCTGTAAACAAGCGGAACAACAACCGTAAGCGATACATAAAACACAAAACCGATTTTAACCGACAAAGAGGAAACATCGATGCCGAGCAAGTAAATCATCAAAAGCGACACAACAAACGATGCCACGGTAAAAAGAACCGTTTTTTTTGAATCGGAAACATTACGCACGCAAAGTCCGGCACAAAAAATCATCACGGCGCATTTTAGATAAACGGCAAAAATCCAAAATGAGGTATGCAAAATATCAAGCCGTGACATATCGGAAAGAGACGCCATCCTGAAAAGAGTAAAAATCGGAAAAGCCTGCAAATCGGCATTTGCTCCAAGTACCGCACAGCAAAACACAAGCAGCAGCATAACGCACGCATAAGATGCTGTAATACCGGCATAATACGCCTTTACGGGATTTGAAGCAACTCTTTTATACAGTGCGAGCAAGGTTATGGGCTGAGCGGTATTTGCCGTAAAAAGGAGCGCATTTGAAATAATTTGACGCTTTGAATTCACAATCACGGGATAAAAATTCAGCACATTGAAATTTTTAATATTACAGAGTGTAACCGACATAATAACAAGTCCGAGAATCACGGCGCAAAAGCCCGCAAATCTTGCGAGCGGTTCAAGTCCGAGGTATGCCCCGTAGCACACCGCAACAAGAATCACCGTCACAATCACGGCTAAAGAAAGCCTCGGATTCATCTTTGACACAGCAAAATATGAAAAGCGATTTACGGTAAGAGCACAAATAAACACATAATATGAGGCATAAAAAAGCGACAAAAATTTATTATTAAAAGGAGACACACCTTTTCTTACACACATCACGGCAGGAAACGACAGCAAAAGGCTTAAAAAGAACGAGATTGCATAAGCAATTAAAATATCGGTTGCGAACCTGCCGACCGAAATAGTCTGAATGTAGGTAAAGGAAACAACAGCACGGGAAATAAAAATAATCGAAAAAAATTGAAATGCCGATACAGTCCCCCGCTTTGCATTACTGTTCATCGGACACGCCCTCCAATTCACCTATTCTCACCTTGCGCCGAGAAAGTTTTCTCCAATTTTCACGCACCAAAACATCACCGAGCGAATGAATGCTCAACGGAGAGAGCGGTGCGCTGTAAGGAACGCCGAGCGGAGACAGAGCACATATATTGCAAAACAACACGGCTGACAAAAGCATAATTCCGTAAATACCGAGCATTCCGCCGGCAAAAATAAATATAATTCTAAGCACGGCAATGCTCTCGTAAAGCGGATAAATGACATATGACGAAATTGCCGTAACAGCAATAACTATAAGCATGGGAGCTCCGATAATGCCTGCCGAAACTGCGGCATCTCCTATCACTATGCCGCCGATAATCGAAACGGCGTGGCCTATGTTTTCGGGCAGTCTGAGTCCGCTCTCCCTCATAATCTCATAAAGCAGATGAACAAAGACCGCCTCGGTCGCAAGGCTGAACGGTGTCGCCGCCTCATTAGACGCTATCAAAAACAAAAGATTGGTCGGTATAAGTTCCTGATGATATGTTCCGACCGCAACAAAAAGTCCCGGCAAAAACAGAGACACAACAAACGAAAAATAACGCAAAAGCCGCATAAAACCCGAAAAAATCGGGTGATTATCGTAATCATCTGCAGCAGAAAAATTATCGGAGAAAAGATACGGAACATAAATAACGAACGGCGAGCCCTCAACCATAACAGCCACTCTGCCCTCAAGAAGTTTTGAGGCAAGCACATCGGGACGCTCGGTATTTCCCACGGCGGTGAAAAATGATTTTATGTTGCTATCGAGAAATGCACTCAGTTCACCGTAATCGGAGACCGTGCTCAAATCGGCGTCTTTAAGTCTTTGTTCTACTGCCTTTACGGTGCTTTTATCCGCACAGTTATCAAGATAGCACAGAGCGACAGGTGTACTTACCGACGAGCCGAGCTTAATCTGCTTTTGCTTTAGGTGGTAGGTTTTAAGGCGTTTTCGAAGCAGTGCCTTATTATCGTTAATCGACTCGACAAAACATTCCTTTGCACCCTTTACATTAGCCTCTGTTTTCGCCTCGGAGGTGTCACGCCTTGTCCAACCCTGAATACCGAAAGCAAGTGCCTCGCCGATTCCGTCTATTATCACCACGGCAAAGCCGGAAGATAAGAAATAATATGCGTCCTCAAAAGTTTTTACGCTATTTTGTTCTATGCAGTGAACGGCCTCTGTTTTGATATATTCAAGTTGTTGCACAGAGGAGTCAAAACTTTTTTTACATTCCAGAAGTGGTTTCATAATCATTTGGGAAAGTTGAAGAGAATCTATAAGTCCATCCATTCCGCAAACCAATGCCTTATTGTTTCCCGTTATAATCTCCTTTAACAAAAAATCCGAACTGTCCTTAAAATCATCTTCAAGTGTCAGACGATTAAGTTCGTAATCGTCATAAATATTCATTACATTCACCATGGTTAGATTATGAAATTTTTTGAATAATATACAAAATGAGGCACAAAATATTTTCGGTGACAATATGACTATTACGATTATAAGAGCTATAATAATCTACTTTTTTGTAAGTGCATCGGTCAGAGTGATGGGCAAGCGGCAGGTGGGACAATTAAATCCGCAGGAACTTGTTATCACCATTCTGATAAGTGCGGTTGCGACCGTGCCGCTGGAGGATAACGGAATGCCGCTGGCGAACTCGCTGATACCCATTGCGATATTCATATCCTTTGAAATACTGACATCGGCTCTCGCCATGAAATCGCTGAAATTCAGAAATTTAATACAGGGAAAACCGATTTTTGTCATCAAAGACGGTGAAATTCAACAAAAAGAAATGAAGAAATTGAGATACACCGTTGACGATTTAATCGACGGAATCAGGCAAGCGGGAGTATTCGATATATCACAGGTGGCAAACGCAGTGGTGGAGACAAACGGAACAATATCCGTACAGACGAAATCGGAGTTTTCTCCTCTCACGCCAAAAGAAGCAGGGATAAAAGTTGAGCCTGCCGAAGTGCCACTCACGGTGATAATGGACGGCGAAGAAATAGATGAGTACTATTCAAACATAAAATGCTCGAAAAATTCGATTAAACTGCTTGCGGTTATACACGGAGAACAGTGCCAAAACATACTGCTCATGAATACGGATAACGAGGGCAATGTATATATAGTAAAAAAGGATGAATGTAATTGAAACGAATTTGGATAGCTGCCGTGCTTATCGCTCTGACTGTAACCTGCTGCATAAGCGAGCAGATTTATGTAAAAAATTTCTATACCACAATAGACACTCTGGCGAAAGAAGAAAAGCCGAAAGAACTAAAGGAATATTGGAAAGAGAAGAATGACACGGCATACATTTTTTCTCCGCACGATATGCTTGATGAACTTGCACAAAGCATAAATGCACTGGATGATGAGCCTAACGTAGAAACAAAAAAAGACCTGAACGATGTCAGGGCAATAAACAAAGTATACTATGAAAATCAGCGAATAACGCCGTCGAATATTTTTTAACACGCACTAAATCAACAAGCAAAAAACACCTCTGCAATCAATGCAAGAGGTGTTAATTATTATGTATGATTAATTACTTCCACTCTTGAATAATCTGAGGGTTAGCAAAGATTTCATCAAGTTTATTATAGAAAGGAACAATGTCTCCGTAGTCGAGCGCTCTGTGGTCCATGCAAATAGAGATAGGCATAACGGTGCCCACCTTAATTTCGCCGTCAACGACAACAGGTCTCTGCTGTGCGGAGTTGATAGCAATAGCAACAACCTGTGGCGGAATAATCTCAAGGAGTGTGCAACAACCTTTGAAATCACGCTTAACTGAGCCAAGGTTTGAAATAGTAATTGTACCCTGCTCAATGTCGTGCTTAGTAAGTCTTTCGGTTGTAGGGATTGAATAATAATCCTTCTTAGCCTGTCCGGAAAGGGTCTTTACCTTATGCTTACCTGTCTTTGAGCCGTACAGTCTGCGTACTGCCTGAAGCAACTTGCCCTTTTTAAGTCCCTGAAGAGTGTTATCAAGAGAAACCTCAAACATAACCTCATTAAGGTCGGTGTTCTTTGCTCTGCGAAGGCTGTCGTTAATAGCCTCTGTCATTTCAGTGAGAGTTTTACTGCCCATATCGTGCATATTAAGCGTCATCATTTCACCGTTAGGCAAAAGAGCAGGCATAGAAACATCCACATGGTCAAACTCGTGCAAGCAACCACGAACAAGTTTACGGTTAAATTCGAGATGAGCGTTCATCTTAGGAGCTGCCTTGAGACCCTCACAGATAACCTTTATCATAACGGTGTTAATTGTAATCTTCTTTGACTTATCGGTACAGCCCTCGTTAAGCTTTTTACATTCCGCAAGAAAAGCAGTAACTTCCGGCTCATAAACCAATCCCGCGTGAGGAATTTGCTCCCAACTTTCCGCAGTCATATTTGATACGATTTTTCTGGCAATGCCAAAGTGTGTTGATCTAGTTAATGCCATATTTTTCTCCTTAGTTTGTTATATGTCTGTCGTTTATAAACATGTGCGTATTATATCACAAATTCATCATTTTTGCAATAAAAAAAGACATAAGTAAATCAATTATTAACAAAATGCAGACCCATTCAAAATATGAATAAGTCTGCATTTTACTATGCCATGTTTTTCAGTTTATCTATTTTATCCTCAATAGTGGCTGCGATTTTTTCCTTAATACTGTTCTTAAAACTCTTAAACTCCTCCTCGGTAAACGGGTCGGAGCCGAAACGCTTTTTGTACTCGAGCACAAGGGCAGGTCTGAATCTGGGGTGTGAGATACGGATAAGTTCTTTTGTTCTCTCCTTAAGAGTCTTGCCCTTAAGCTGAGCGATGCCGTACTCGGTAACAACATAATTTACATCATTTCTCGGAGTGGTAACGGCACTGCCCTCGGTGATAATCGGAACTATTCTTGAAACAGTACCTTTTCGTGCCGTAGAGGGCATTGCGATGATAGAGCGGCCTCCCTTTGACATAGTGGCGCCTCTTACAAAATCAACCTGTCCGCCTACCGCCGAAAACTGCGAAAGACCGATGGTATCAGAAACAACCTGACCCAAAAGATCCACCTGCAAGCAGGAATTAATCGAAACCATATTATCGTTCTTTGCGATTTCAATAGGATTATTTACATAGTCAATCGGATGCATTTCCACCGACGGATTATTGTTTATATAATCGCATAAGATTTTTGAGCCAAATGCCGCACCGAGCACCGTTCTTCCGTTATTGACTACTTTTCTCTTATTGTTTATAACTCCGCTTTCAAGAAGAGGAACAACACCGTCTCCGACAAGTTCGCTGTGAAGTCCCAAATCTTTTTTATCTTTAAGTTGCAGACAAACAGCATTCGGTATGCCGCCGATACCAAGCTGAAGGCAGTCTCCGTCATTAATGAGAGAAGCACAGTATTTACCGATTTCCATTTCGACATCACTGATTTCTCCCCCAACAACCTCGGGAAGCGGCTCATCATACTCGACAAAACAGGTAAAGTCCCTCACATGCTTAATGGCATTGCCGAAAGTTCGTGGCATATATTTATTAACCTGCGCAATTACAATATCGCAGTAATCGGTTGTGCCCTTAGTATAATCAACGGTGGTTCCGAACGAAACATAGCCGTGTTCGTCGGGCGGAGACACCATAACGACAGATACTCTGGGGCAAATATAATTTTTTATAATATCCGGAATTTCATAAAAATGAGAGGTCGTAAACTCACTGTTTCCGCTATTTACCGCCGCCCTTGTGGATTTTGAGGCAAAAAGAGTATTAAGTTTAATATGTCCCTTAAATTCATCCGTGCTCCACGGACTTTCAACAAGAGTAAGCATATTTACTATCTCAACATCTTTATACTCTTTATAGTGACTCGCCAAAGTCCTCTCGACATGAAGAGGCTCTCCGCAACCAAAGCCGGCAACCACCTTATCACCGTCGTGAATCAACTTTATAGCTTCCTCGGCGGTGGTTAATTTAGACTGATATATTTCCTGCCAAGTCATATTTTTCTCCTAAAAATTTTTATAGTCTGTCATAAGTACATTTAATTTTACACTATTTCAAAATCATCGTCAATAACGGTTGCATTAAAAGAAAAAATTTAGTATCATTATATAATAATAACACAAAAAATATGTGCAAAACATAGAAAGAGGGACGAGTATGATAATCGAAGCCGGCAAATTCGGAGACGCAAGTAACTTCTCCGTGCCGTTTATTGAAGCAGTTAAATCAATGAGCGACGGAGACACTCTCTCGTTTGAGAAAAAGGAATACCATTTTTATAAGGATTTCAGCCAATTTAAGAACATCCATTTCACCAACACGGACAGCTTTAAGAACCCGAAGAAATACTTTGGTATGCTCATAGAAAATCTTAACAATATAAAAATCGAAGGCAACGGAGCAACCTTTGTAATTCACGGAGACATATGCTCGTTTGCACTTATAGGTTGCAATAATGTAAAGCTAGAAAACTTTACAATCAGATATGCATCCCCAAATTGCGTTGAGCTCAAGGTAAAAGAAATAAAAGGCAATAAAATCACCTACTCTATTCCCTCATCAACCTTATGGTACATAGACCAAAAGAGAAAGAACACAGCCGTTTTCTTTGAGCAAAGTCCGTTTACAAAGCAGAATTATTGGGAATTTGCGAATGATGAAAACTCGCATTGCAGTGCCTTGCACTCGGAGGATAAGACTCTCGTTAAGCGCATAAATCACCCCGAATGTGCCTTTGCTTCGGTTAAGTCGATGGAGAGAAAAAGCGAGACCGAACTTCAAATATCGTACAAAAGAAAGAGAAAATACAAACTCGGCGACACAATTGCGCTCGCAACAAACGCAAACAGAAACACCTGCGGCATTTTCTTCGGCGAAAGCAAGAACGTAGAAAGCAAAAACATCACGGTCAACTATATGGCAGGCTTCGGCTGGCTGTCTCAAATGTGCGAAAACCTCACATTTGACAAAATCAATTTCATTGCCGACAAAGACCACGTTGTGACCTCGTTTGCCGACCTGCTACACATATGCGGCTGCAAGGGATATGTACGCATAACAAACAGTCACTTTGAATCGGCTCACGACGACGCAATCAACATTCACGGCTCGTTTATGAGATTTAAGAAAAAGGTTGACGATTACACCGCAGAATTTGAGTTCGTGCACCATCAGCAAGGCGGTCACAGAAACTTCTTTGCAGGCGACAAGACAATGTTTTTCTACCGCACAACACTTAGCGAAATCGATTCAAAATACTACACCGTCAAGGAAATCGTGGACGATATTGAAAACAAGACCTGCACCGTTACATTTAACGAAAAACTTCTCGACGAAATCGAGCAGAAAAAGCACAAGCAATCCAATGTAGTAATTGAAAACAAGAGTTACTGTCCGAATGTGGAAATAGCGAACTGCGAATTCACGGCAATTCCGACAAGAGATGTTTTATGCACCACCTCGGGCAAAGTAAAAATTCACGACAATGTATTCAGTTACAGCCAGATGGCTTGCATATTCATCAGCAATGACGCATTTGCATGGTACGAAAGCGGACCGGTCAGAGATGTTGAGATTTACTCAAACAAATTTCTTATGTGTCCCTCTATCTATAAGCGACATCCGGGTGTGCTGATTAAGCCCATACCGTTTATGAGAAGAGTGAACAAGCACATTCACAAAAACATAACCATCAGAAACAATCTGTTTATGGTCGGCAGAGATGTACCAATCAGGGCATACGGAGTTGACGGGCTGAATATTTACGGCAATGTATACGAAGGCTCGCACAAAGTTGTTACAAGAGCCTGCAAAAATGTGAAATAAAAAAATCAAAAAAATTTAAGGAGGTGATACCTTGACAGAAAAAGAACTTAGAAAAAAAGCAATGGCTCTGCCCCTGAATCCGGGCGTTTATATTATGAAAAACAAAGACAAAAAGATAATATATATCGGTAAAGCAAAGGCGCTGAAAAACAGGGTATCATCATACTTTGGCTCACATTCAAATCATTCGCTGAAAGTAATAAGAATGGTGGAGAATGTCGATGACTTTGACTATATACTGTGCGACACGGAATTTGAAGCACTTGTTCTCGAGTGTTCGCTTATTAAACAGCATATGCCAAAGTACAACATTCTTCTGAAAGACGACAAGGGCTACAATTACATCAAAATAACAAAAGAGGATTTCCCGAAAATCAGCGAGGCAAAGCAAATTCTCGACGACAATGCAGAATACATCGGGCCGTTTATATCCAATTTCAGTGTAAAAAACGCCGTTGAGGAAACGCTGAGAATATTCAAACTTCCGCAGTGCAACAAAAAATTTCCGAAAGATTACGGCAAATCCCGTCCGTGCCTTAACGGATTTATGGGAATATGCTCCGCACCCTGTGCCGGAAGAATCAGCAAAGAGGACTACATCTCCTCCATAAACGATGCCGTCGCATTTCTGAAAGGCGGTGCGTCAAAATCCGTTGAGGAAATGAAAAGGCGTATGTACGAATATTCCGAAAATACGGAATTTGAAAAAGCGGCAAAAATGCGTGACAGAATCAGAGCCATACAAAACCTTGACGAAAAGCAAAAAGTAGTAAGCATAAATGTTCCCGAAGAAGATGTATTCGCACTCACAAGTTCAAACAAAAAATCATGCTTTGAGGTTCTGCGTTTTAAGCAGGGCAGGCTTACGGACAGCGAACACTGGATAATAGACAGCGTGGACAATGCCGAGGACGCACGCTCGGAATTAATCGAAAGATACTACTCAATGCGTTCGGATATTCCGGGAAGAATAGCGCTTGACGGCTCGGTAACGGACGAGGAATTGCTCAAAGAATTTCTCGAAAGCCTAAGAGGAAAGAAAGTCGAAATTATTCATCCGCAAAAGGGCGAGCACCTTGCGATAGTCAATATGTGCATAAAAAACGCAAATGAGCACCTTGCCCAAAATCAAGGCAGACTCGGAAAAGAAATGGCAGCTCTTGAGGAACTCGGCGAACTGCTGGCGTTGCCAAAGCCTCCCGAATACATTGAAAGTTACGATATATCCCACACCTTCGGTGCGGACAACGTGGCAGGAATGGTAGTATTTCACAATGCACGCCCCATGAAAAAGGCATACAAAAAATTTGCGATAAAAAGTTTTGACGGTCAAAACGATGTCGGCTCGATGAACGAAGTGCTCAGAAGAAGATTTAAGCACTACTACGAGGACGACAGTGAGAGCACCTTTAAGATACTGCCTGATTTGATTTTGCTCGACGGCGGTCAGCCGCAGGTAAATGCCGTGCTTCCGGTTATTCGTGAGATGAATATTTCCGTACCTGTTTTCGGTATGGTTAAGGACAACAAACACAGAACAAGGGCGATAGCCTTTGACGGCGGAGAAATAGAAATAAATTCGCACAGGGCGGCTTTTACTCTGGTATCAAACATACAGGAGGAAGTTCACCGCTTTGCGATAACCTACCACCACAAAAAGCACCAAAAGAGCAGTTTTTCATCTTCTCTCTTAAAAATCGACGGAATCGGCGAAAAAAAGGCAAAGATACTGATGAAGCATTTCAAAACGATTACCGCCATAAAAGAAGCAGGCGTCGAAGAACTGTCGAAAGTCTCGGGCATATCAAAAAAAGACGCAGAAAATATTAACAACTTTTACACTCAAAAGTAAAAAAAGCGTAAACACCTTGACTAAACGGGCAGATATTTGTATAATAAATAATAATTAATTTATGGATTTTGGTTTATGAAGGTAATCACAGGTTCTCTCAGAGGAAGAAACCTTGACACACTCGGCGGCGACGATGTTACTCGCCCCACCACGCAAAGCACAAAGGAAGCGCTGTTCAGTTCGATTCAATTTGAAATCGAGGGCAGACGGGTGCTTGACCTTTTTGCGGGCTCGGGACAGTTGGGAATCGAAGCAATATCGAGAGGGGCAAGGCACTGCACCTTTGTTGAGAGTAACAAAAACGCATATAAAATCGTACAGCGCAACATTGAAAAATGTAATATTGAGGACAAGTGTCGTCTTGTGCTCGGCGAGGCAAAAAGTTTTCTTATGAAAAAAGACTGCTTTGATATTGCATTTGTTGACCCGCCGTATCATAAGGGTATAATAGAAGAATGCCTGCCGCCGCTCACAAAAATGATGAGCGATGACGGAGTTATAGTTTGCGAAAGTGCAAAGGAAGAAACAATGCCGCAGGAAGTTAATTCCTGGTGCATTGCAAGAGAAAAGCACTACGGCAAAACAAAGCTTACTTATTATCGAAAGGGCTAAACTATGAAAACGGCTATTTGTCCGGGAAGCTTTGATCCCGTAACACTCGGACATCTTGACATTATAGAGCGTGCCGCCGAATTATTTGACGAGGTTATCGTTCTGGTAATGAGCAATAAATCAAAGAAGAATTCACTTTTTACCATTGAGGAGAGAATCGACCTGCTGAAAAGGACGGTTAAATCCAAAAATGTAAAAATTGATACATACGACGGTTTACTGGTAGGCTACGCCGAAAAGAAGAATGCCGTCGCAATAGTTAAGGGTTTGAGGGCTATGTCCGACTTTGAATACGAATTTCAGCAAGCTCTTACAAACAAATCGCTTTACCCGAAGGTAGAGACAGTCTTTCTCACAACAGAGGGAAAAAATATGTTTTTATCCTCAAGCATGGTAAAAGAGGTTTGCACTCTCGGCGGGGACATATCGTCCTTTGTGCCGAAGGAAATAATCAATGATATTTATGAAAGATGTAAAGGAGACAGTAAAAATGACTAATACAGATATTTTGTTGGAAGACCTTGAAGATGTACTTGACGACGCTACCTCCATTCCTTTGTCAAAAAAGTGTGCGGTAGATGTAGATAAGATTAAGACAATCATCGAGGACATCAGGCTCAACACTCCGCAGGAAACAAAGCAGGCTAAGGCTATCGTTGACTCCAGAAACACCATTCTTGAAGAAGCTAAAAAAGAAGCTGCCGAGATAATCAAGAAAGCGCAGGAGGAAGCAAGAGAACTCGTTGCAAGAGACGAGATTACAAAGACTGCTCAGGCTGAGGCCGCCGAGATTATTTCCAAGGCAAACGAGCAGGGCAAGCAGATGATCACCGAATCACAAAATCAGGCAAGCGAGATTTTGGGCAACGCAACAACTCAGGCTAACGAGATGGTTACATCGGCTCAAAACAAGTCAAGAGAAATGCTCACCGCAGTAAACAACTACGCTGACGATACTCTTCTTTCAATCGACGACGCTTTATATAAGGCACTCACCGATGTACGCAGAATCCGTCAGGGCATCTCAAACGCTCAACACAAAGACTGATAAAATTAAAAGCAAAACACCGATTGCATTTAATTAATGCAATCGGTGTTTTTTTATATTTGAAAATATACAGCAAAAAATAACGGGAGCAGATAATTCTACTCCCGTTTCAATAATGTTTCGTAATATAAAATCAGTCGTTAAAGCCGCTCTTTACAAGTGCTACCAAACCCTCAACAGCTTCTTCCTCATCGGAACCGTCAGCAATAATACGAATATCGGTTCCGCCCATAATGCCGAGTGAAAGAACACCGAGAAGTGACTTAGCGTTTACTCTTCTCTCTTCCTTTTCCACCCAAATGGAAGACTTAAATTCATTAGCCTTTTGGATAAAGAAAGTTGCCGGACGAGCGTGGAGACCTACCTGATTTTCTACTGTTACATCTTTTACGAACATAATAATTACCTCTCGTTATATATATGTGAGTTACTTTTCCTGATTAAATCATCTTAATCTATTATATCACTAAAATTACAATCGTCAACGATATTTCAAAAACTTCGTTTATCTACTTAATTACTACCAATTTTTACAAAGTATATTTGTGCACAATAAACAAAATTATTACGCCTTAGTATTCCCCGACAGTTTGGATATATACTCTTTTTCTTTCGGCGTCAAATCGGCATTTTCGAGCATATCGGGTCGACGATAAAAAGTACGCTCAATCGACTTCATTCTGCGCCACATTTCAACATTTTGATGATGACCAGAAAGCAACACTTCGGGCACTTCTCTACCGTTCCAAACAGCGGGATGAGTATACTGAGGATATTCAAGCAATGAATTATAATGGCTCTCCTCCTCGTAACATTCGTCATTTGACAGAACACCGTCGAGCATTCTTGATACGCTGTCAGCAACAATAAGCGCAGGAAGTTCTCCGCCCGTGAGAACATAATCGCCGATTGAAATTTCCTCGGGCTCAAGCGCTTCTATCACTCTCTCATCCACTCCCTCATAATGTCCGCAAAGAATTGCTATATTATCCATTTTTGCAAGTTCCTTGACCCTTGCCTGAGTTAAGGTCTTGCCTTGCGGGGTCATATAGAGCAGATGCGGCTTTTTGCCGATTTTTTCGCACAAATCGTTATAGCAGTCAAATATCGGCTTTGCCATCATAACCATACCGTTTCCGCCGCCGTAAGGCTTATCGTCCACATGGCGGTGCTTATCAACGCTGTAATTCCTTATATCGACCGTATTTATTTCAACTTTACCTGCCTGCCTTGCTCTGCCGATAATGCTCTCACTGAGCACCGAGTCGCACATATCGGTAAACAGGGTCATAATATCAATCCTCATCAAAAAGTCCTTTCATCGGCTTAATCTCAACCACACCGTTTTCTGCATCGATTTTTTTAACTATATCGTCAGTCACGGGGATAAGGTTATGTTTCTTACCTTTTTTCACATCGTAAATATCCCCTGCTCCGTAGTTCATCACATCAACGATTTTGCCGTAATTCTCGTTTGTGTCAACATCAACAACTTTGCAGCCGATAACGTCTGCAAGATAATAAGCGCCGTCATCAATGGTTGCGTCATCTCTGTTGCAATAAAGCACTTTATTTTTTAATTCCTGTGCCTGCTCTACAGAGGTTATCTCTGCAAATTTAAGAATAGCAATATTTTTTTGGCTTCTGGCATTGATGAGCGTCAGCAGAATTTTGCCCTCGTCATCGAGGTAAACAGTCTTTAACTGTTTGAGATAGTCTATATCGTCGCACCACATAGAAAGCTTAATTTCGCCCTTTAAGCCGTGTGTATTATTCACCTTTCCTATTTCGAGGTACTGTTTCATATTGCCACCCAACCTTTCGTTTATGATAGGATAACACAAATTGTGGCAAAGCTCAACAATTAATTTCTTGACCCCATATGTTCATATATGATATATTAAAACATGGAGTGTTAAAACAATGATAATTTTTGTATTTATAATTGCGGCGGTTGTCCTGTGCGGAATAAAACCGGCAGAAAAGAACCAATACTATGACGCCTGCTCGCACAGGCAGACATCAATGATTAACGGCATATTTACGATGCTGATTTTAGTCAGCCACGCATCTATGTATATGGACTACGGCGGGGTTTGGATTGATGACGCCTACGGAGAATTTCGCAGTTATTTGGGTCAGTTCGTGGTTGCGCCGTTTCTGTTTTATTCGGGCTTCGGCATAATGGAGAGCATAGCAAAAAGAGGAAACAATTATGTAAAAAGCATACCCCAAAAGCGTTTCTTTAAGGTATGGTACCACTTTGCACTGGCTCTTATTCCTTTTGTTGTACTTTATGTTATGTGGAGCGATAATGTCAGCATTTCAAATATACTGCTGTCATTTACCGGCTACAAAAATATGGGAAACAGCAGTTGGTATATGTTCGACATATTTATATTTTATGCCATAATTTACCTTTGCTTTATGATATTCAAAAAGTCAAATACGGCAGGAGTAATTGCGGTATTTGTCGTAACATACATAGTAAACATAATTATGCAAAAGTTGGATATGGGTCTGATTTTTGTTGTGTCCATCTTCTGTCTGCCGGCAGGTATGGCATTTTCGCTGCTCAGACCCCATTTGAGAAAAGCGGTAACAAAAAACATAGGCATTTACCTGATTGTCCTAATTGCTTTAGCCGCCGCAACACATTTTCTTCAAAGATACAAAGACGACAGTCCATACATATATAATCTCTACCAAATCACTGGAATACTGGCGATAACGATGCTTTGTATGAAATTCAAAATCGAAAACAAAATTATCGAATTTTTCTCAAAGCACGTATTCAGCATATATATTCTGCAAAGAGTTCCTATGATAATTCTCGACCGATACGGTCTAAGCAGTCACCATTACCTCTTTATTATACTGTCGCTGATATTCACATCTGCAATAGCAGTATTGTTTGACAAACTGACAGCCAAAACAGACGAATTGATTTATTCAAAAAGAAAGGCAAAATAAAAAACGATTGAAAAATAAAAGACCGTTACCCGAACATGATCGGATAACGGTTTTTAATTAGTCTATTTCGATTGATATTTTTGCATCATTGCGAGTTGCTGCGGCACGCATAACGACACGAATAGCCTTTGCTATTCTGCCCTGCTTGCCGATTACTCTGCCCATATCGCCCTCGGCAACATGAAGATGATATACGGTTACGCCTTCTTCGTTAGGCTCATCAATATCAACAGAAACCTTATCGGGCTCGTCTACCAAGCCTTTAGTTATGGATACTAACAATTCTTCCAAAGAAAACACCTCCTATTAAATCTCCGTTGCAAAACAAAGATTAAAGAATGCCTTCTTTTTTAAGAATTGACTTAACTGTATCTGTCGGCTGTGCGCCGTTAGCAATCCACTTCTTAGCCTTCTCTGCGTCAATCTTAATTTCTGCCGGGTCAACCATTGTGTTGTATGTTCCGATTTCTTCGATGAAACGACCGTCACGAGGATATCTTGAATCTGCTACTACTACACGGTAGAAAGGAGCCTTCTTAGCGCCCATTCTGCGAAGTCTGATTTTTACTGCCATTTTTGTTACCTCCAAAAAATTATATTTATTTTATCAACCAATTAAAATTGGGTCAATACTAATTAAAATCCGAACGGATTGTTTGAGCCTGTTTTGCCCATCATTTTTTCTGCCATCTGCGGATTTTGCTGCATCAAGCGACGCATCTTTTTGCTCATCTTAGGACCTTTGTTTCCGCCGATTTGCTTTACCATTTTTTGCATCTGCTTGAACTGAGACATCAACTTGTTTACATCGTCAACGCTCCTGCCGCAACCTGCTGCGATACGGCGTTTTCTGGACGGATTGATTATCTCGGGCTTTGCTCTCTCTTCGGCGGTCATGGAATATATAATCGCCCTGAATCGGTCAAATGCCTTTTCGTCAATGTCTTCGTCCTTAATCTGCTTGCCGATACCGGGAATCATCTTAATGGTATCTTTAAGCGAGCCCATACGCTCAATCTGCTCAAACTGATCGAGCAAATCGTTAAAGTCAAATTTATTCTTTGCAAGTTTTTTCTCGAGTTCTGCCGCTTTCTTTTCGTCAAGAGCCATTTCAGCCTTTTCGATGAAAGAGAGCACATCGCCCATACCGAGAATTCTCGAAGCCATACGGCTTGGGTGGAAGGTCTCGAGGTTGTCGAGTTTTTCGCCCGTACCGACAAATTTAATCGGCTTACCCGTTACGGCTCTTACCGATAAAGCGGCACCGCCTCTGGTATCGCCGTCAAGTTTTGTAAGGATAACGCCGTCAATTCCGAGCGTATCGTTAAAACTTTTTGATACATTTACTGCGTCCTGACCTGTCATAGCGTCTATAACAAGCAGGATTTCGTGAGGATGAACGGTGGAGCGAATGTTTGTAAGCTCCTCCATAAGAGCCTCATCAATATGCAAACGACCTGCGGTATCTATGATAACATAGTCATTGCCGTGGTCCTGTGCGTACTTAACTGCACTCTGTGCAATATCTACCGGGTTCGCCGTTCCCATTTCAAAAACAGGAACATCAATCTGCGAACCGACAACCTGAAGCTGTTTAATAGCTGCCGGACGGTAAACGTCGCAGGCAACAAGAAGAGGTCTGTGTCCCTCTTTTTTTAGTTTAAGCGCAAGTTTGCCCGAATGAGTGGTTTTACCGCTACCCTGAAGACCGCACATCATAATTATGGTAGGCGGATGCTTTGCGATAGTCAGCCTTGCTTCTGTACCGCCCATAAGTTCCGTGAGTTCTTCGTTTACTATTTTAATAACCATCTGGCTCGGAGTGAGGGATTCCATAACATCCGCTCCGATTGCTCTTTCGGTTACCTTTGCCGTAAATTCCTTTGATACCTTGTAGTTTACATCCGCCTCAAGAAGTGCAAGTCGCACCTCTCTCATAGCTTCCTTTACATCTGCCTCGGTAAGTTTGCCCTTGGCACGAAGCTTTTTGAATGAATTTTCAAGGCGTTCGCTTAATCCTTCAAATGCCAAGTAATCACATCCTGTTCAGATACTCGCACAGCGCCTTAATCTTTGCGACGCTGTCGTTAATGTCCTTAGATAATGTACCTGCGTTATTAAAATCATAAATTTTATCTGCGCAGGTGCTTATTTCGTTAAGCCCTCTTGTGAGTTCAGCCGAACGCTCTGCAAAGCCGAGTTTGCTCTCCATATCGATGAGAATATTCTCCGCACGCTTAATAGCGTCCCTGACGCCCTGACGGGTAATGCTTTCGTTTTCCGCTATTTCGGATAAAGAGAGGTCATCGTTATAGTAGTAATCGAGAAAATTTCTCTGTTTCTCGGTAAGGCATTCGCCGTAAAAATCGAGCAAATCAGATATTTTCAAATTCTTAGCCACAGCGTTCCCTCCTCTGTAAAGTATTTTGCCTTTGTAAAGCAGAACATCTTTACATCTCAAATATTATATATTAAGAAAGGTCGAATGTCAAGAATTATTTTTATTGCATTTAACGCTTTAATGTGCTAAAATAAAATCGGTGATTGAAATGAACGATTTTTTATGGAAAAATAATTTAAGAGATATAGAGCCTTATGTTCCGGGCGAACAGAGCAAGGAAAAGGATATAGTTAAACTCAACGCAAACGAAAATCCCTATCCCCCGTCGCCAAAGGCTGTGGAGGCAATAAAAAATTTTGATACAGACGCTTTGAGACTATACCCCGAGGCGAGTTCAATGAAACTGAAAAACGCCATTGCGAAATTTTACAATGTCAAATCAGAAAATGTTTTCGTAGGAAACGGCAGCGATGATGTGCTGGCACTTTCGTTTCAGGCATTTTTTAACAGCGATAAGCCGATAGTTTACCCCGATATCACATACAGCTTTTATCCTGTATGGTGCAACCTGTTTAATATAAGATACAAGAACTATCCTCTGGACGAAAATTTCAGAATAAACCCCGAAGATTACAAGGAAAAAAACGGCGGCGTTGTTATCCCGAACCCGAACGCTCCGACTTCTATCGGTGAGGGTGAGGATTTTGTAAGAAAAATTATGGATTACAACAAGGACAGCGTTGTAATCATTGATGAGGCATACTGCGACTTCGGCGGAATAAGTTCTGTGCCGCTTACAGGTGAGTATGAAAACCTGCTTGTAACGGGTACATTTTCTAAATCGAGAAGCCTTGCGGGACTGAGAATCGGCTTTGCAATCGGTTCAAAAACTCTTATTTCAACTCTTGAGGCGGTAAAAAACAGTTACAATTCCTACACGGTGGATATGCTGTCGCTTGAAGCAGGTGCGGCGGCAATGGAGGATACCGATTATTTTTACAAAACGGTGAATATGATAATCAAGACACGCACGAGACTGACGGAGGAAATGAGGTCGCTCAGCTTTAAGGTAATCGACAGCAGCACAAACTTTATTATGGCAACGCACGATGATTACAGTATGAGAGAAATGTTTGAATACCTAAAGAGCAAGAATATTTTTATCAGATATTTTAATCAACCGAGAATTAATAAATTCGTTCGTATAACAATCGGCACAGACGAAGAAATGGACAAATTCCTGCAAGGAGTCAGGGATTATATCGAACAATAAAAAGTCTCACGGATACAAAAGCGTATCCGTGAGGTTTTTATTTATGATACAATCATATGTCCGTAATCATCAAACGAAATATCTATGCTTGTGCTTTGTTTTGTTCCGTCCTCATATTCAAAGGTAAAAGTTATTTTATCCTTAATATCAGAAGCCTTGTAATCTTTTTTATAATTCGTTCCGTACGCTTCAAAATATTCATAAGCCGATACCCAAATAACCTCATAAGCATATTTGCCAAATGAATTCTGACTTTCACGCAATTGGTCGCCGGTAAGCGTAAGCTTATGATTAATAAATAACGAATAAGGATTATCTTTATCAACGGTTTCTTCTTTTTGATTTTCCAAAAGGTCAGACAATCCGGACCATTCAAGTTGTATAAATCCGTCCGGGCTTTTATTTTCAACGGTCATAGACTTAACATTTGTAAAATCATTTACATCAGCAACAAAAAAGCCAGATTGTGTACTGTACAATTTACCCTGCACATTATTATTTTCATCACAAATATCGGTTTGAAGTATTCCGCGAAGTTGATAAGGTTCGTTTTCATCAAAACCTTCAATTTCTTTTCGCATTTCATTATAATCTTTTTTAGCTTTTTTATACTGCTTTTCACATTCTTTTTCATCATCGGCAGGGGGAAAATACAAACCGTTACGAACTTTTTGCCTTGTTCCTCTGATAATTTTAACCTGCTCATCCGCATATGCAACAATCACGCCGAAAGATTGATTGGATTTTTTATTTTTGATAACGGCATTTGCTCCCAAACCGCTGCCTGTAACAAGTATTGCAAACGCAAGCATTGCAGACGCCAAACGCTTATATCCGACAAATCCTTTAACCTTTTTATTTTCGGTTGTAATATTGCAAATTTTTTCCATACACTCATCAGACGGAGTAAGATTTGAAAATGTGCTCTTAAACTTTTCCTTATTGTTCATATATCCATTCATCTCCCAACATAAGTTTCAATTTGTTTCTTGAGCGTTTAAGCAAAGATTTTACAGTTGATTCTTTAATACCTGTCACATTTGAAATATCGCTTATTGTCAAATCATCATAATAAAATAAAATCACGCACAAACGCTCTTTTTTATTAAGCGACATAACAGCATTGTATAAATCCACATTAAAATATTTATCAAATGTTGAAACATCGTAAACTTCTTCAATAGATTTATTTTGCCTGAATGACAGATTGAAAAAGTTTTTACAATCATTGACAAGCACCTTTGTGAGCCATTTATCAATTCCCAAATCATCATTAAATTCAATTTTACTTTTCCACAGCTTTAAAAATGCGTTTTGCAAAGCGTCCTCAGCATCGTGTTTATTCTTTAAATACGAAAACGCTATGACAAACAATCTCCGGCTGTTTCTTTTGACAGCATGTATAAACTTTTCTTCTGTCATCATTTCGCCTCCTCTCTGAAAGGTCCTTTCACTGTTATAACAGTTCAGAACGCCAAAAAGTTGCAGACAATTATTATTTTTTTGCCATAATCGGTACAGCAAAATTTAGAAACGCCAAAAAGAATATTTGGAAATATCGTAGAATAAATAAATTCGTTCGTATAACAATCGGCACTGACAAAGAAGTTGACAAGTTGCTCGGCGGAATAAAAGATTTTATAAATGCACATAAATAATGCAAAATCTCCCTCGGAAGTTCCGAAGGAGATTTATTTTTATGTTCCGTTAACTGAAAAGCATCATTAATATTAAAATGATAACGAGTATTATTGCTATTGCGGCAAACGCCTTTGTAATACGCATAACGGCGTCAAAGGTATTAGTCGGGCAAAGTTGGAAAAATGCGTATTTAATCGGGTGGTCAAGTTTTTTACCCACTATATCCCTATATCTCATATCATATGTTTCAACCGTGCCGTCAGAATAAAGGTCGATAACTCGTGTGCCTCTGTCCTTACCGGGACCGTAAACATTAAAACCTGCGCCCTGAGTATATCCGACATTGACTCCGTTAATAAGTCCGTCAAAGGAATTATTATGGTCGTGGCCGAAATAAATTCCTCTTATATCGCCTTTTTCACACATTGCCTCAAACTCACCGCTGTTTTCTTGCGGGTCGGCAGGCGATTCTCTCATAAATGCCTCTTTGTTTACCCTGTCCTTTTTAAGAACGAAGTATTCGCCGTCATGAGTTCTGAAACCTCGCACAGCACCCTTTGTTGTATGCTTAACCCGAGTCATTAAGTCAAAAACTTCGCAAATCGGAATATGCTGAATAACAACGCCGGGAATGACATTTCCAAACTTTTTTTCATATTTATCACGGATATCTTTATACCACTGAATTTGATTTTCGTGAACGCAATCGTAGCCAACTTTAAGATTACTGTGGCTGTCGATGGTGTAAAGCAAAAACTTAACATCATCGCCCTCTTTAATCTCAAAGCAGTGATTTCCCACGCCGTCAATTCCCTCGTCGCTTTCGCCGATAAAGCCGTCAAAAGTTTTGTAAATCTCGAACTGCTCCTCGTTTGAAAGACCGACCTGTCTGTCATGATTTCCAAAGCAAACGGCAAAAGGAATCTTCCTGTCAACCACCGGCTGAGTAATGGTTTTAAGTGCCGAAGTCACCTTAACTCTGTCGCCGTTAAAACTGCTCTTACGCCAAATCTGGTCGCCGCTGAAAACAACCATATCGGGCTGTGCCCTGTCGAGCGAAGCCTCAATTAAATGTATGGTATCGGAACTGACCTTAGCCCCCTCCTGGGTGTCGGCTATCATCAGTATCCTGAATTTTCCGTCATTAAATTTCAAGTCCATATCATCACCGCTAACATAATATCATAAAAAGTCGAATAAAGCAACAAAAACCAATCGCCCTAGTAAGACTGATATTACAATTTTATAATCTTCTTATTTGATTTTTCGGCATATTTTTCTGCCTCAAATGCTCCGCCGCTATTCAGAACAGTAAATATAATTACAGCATCGCTGTTATCAATCATCCAACGATTACGCTTTTTGATTGCACTTTTATAATAAGCCCCTGTCAATTCTTCAGGAATTATAATATCGTCAAAAGTTTTATAATAAAATTCCTTATTATCGTTAAGCTCTTTTGTTAAATATGGTTTTACACAAATCAATTCAATTTTTCTTTCGGGAAATTCCTTTTTCGCCCGCCTTACACAAGCAGTAAAAATACGGTCGAATTGCCCCATATCACCTGTATAAAACAAAGTATAATCCGACTCGATTAATCTGCAAATATTTTCATATAAAGCACCATTAATATTTTCAAAAATTCTTCTGTGACCAAATCCCGTACAAGCCTTTCCCATATTTATGCCTCATGTTAAACATATTATAAATACATTTTATATCTACAGTCACATATTAACACAAAATAGACATATAATAAAGCCATAATAAACATATCGAGGTTTTCTTATGTCAGGTAAAATCAAAAGTTTATCAATCAGAATTGATGAGGATATGCTCAACAAGTTACATGTTGTGGCGGATTATGAGGGGCGTTCGGCTAACAGCCAAATACTAATATTAATCCGCAATTCGATAGAAGAATACGAAAAGAAAAACGGAAAAATTGAATTATAAAAATCCGTAAAAAGCAAAAATCCGCAGTCGGTATCAAGCGATACTGTACTGCGGATTTTATTATTTTATATTATATCGATTATTCTCCGAGTTTTGCGAGTTCGTCACGGAAAGATTCTGCCGAATCAAACTCCTTATAAACGGAGGCAAAGCGAACATAAGCCACCTCGTCGATTTCCTTAAGTTTTTCCATAATGAGTTCGCCGATACGGGCAGAAGTTACTTCTCTGTCAACAGATGACTGGAGAGAAGCCTCAATCTCATCAATCTTTGCGTCCAAATCGGCAACGGTAACCTTACGCTTTTCGCACGCACGAAGCATACCCTTTAGAATTTTATTTCGGTCAAAGACCTCACGAGACCTATCCTTTTTAATTACAATAATCGGAACATCCTCAATAGTCTCATAGGTGGTAAAGCGTTTTGAGCACTGAATACACTCTCTGCGGCGGCGAATACGCTCGTTCTCATCTGTGGGGCGAGAGTCAATAACCTTACTCTCTGTATAACCGCAAAACGGACATTTCATAATGACTCCTCCATATCAGGTCATAAAGTGGCACAAAATGTGCAAAACCTCAAATCGAGAATACGACAAATTCTCAATTTGAGGTCATTATACCACAATATATAGATAATTGCAAGTGTTTTAACAATATACAATATGTTGATTTATTTTTGCTTTTTAAGTTCTGTACTCTTATTATTGTATATAAACATCCAAACAGCCATCAAACAAATGATAAAATAGCCCACAATCGAGAGCACATCGGGTATCTGATGACCGAGGAAGAAATATCCCTCTATGGCAGTAAATATAATATTTGAATAATCATATATGGAAATCTCACTGCTCGGAGCGAAAGTATATGCGGCAGTGATTGCAAACTGACCGCCTGCGGCGCAAACACCTACCATAAAGAGATAGAAAAGTTGCTGTGGGGTCATGGGGTGATAATTAAAAATAAGATACGGAGCGGTTACCACAACAGAAAAAGCCGAGAAGAAGAACACCGTAAACCTGCCGTTTTCGCCCTTATTTGCCATATGGCGAACGGTTGTATAGGCAGCGCCTGCGCTGACTCCGCCTATGAATCCGGCAAGCGACGGCACAAGTTCGACATTTGAAAGCGTCGGCTTAATAACAAACATAGCGCCGATAAAAGCAATAACAATGGCAACAGCCTGCTTAGGCTTCACTTTTTCTTTAAGAAATAAAGCGCAAAAAATCAGCGTTGCAAACGGTGACAGTTTATTAAGCATTGCAGCGTCTGCGGTATGAGCCATATGAGTGGTTGCGTAAAAATTGCCGAAAACGCCGAGGAGTCCGACGGACGAACGCAAAAAATGATATTTAAGGCAACCCTTTATCGGCTTAAACGGCTGATGATTTTTAAACAAAACCGCCGAGGCACAAAAAAGAGCAACAAGATTACGGAAGAAAACCTTTTGAGGAACAGGAAGATCCCCCGAAAGATTAATAAAAGAGCTCATACCGCTGAAGAAAAATGCCGAGAGCAGTATGCATATAATTCCTTTTGTCTTGTTGCTTAACTTGTTCATTATAATTCTTCTTATAAATTTTCCAAATATTTCTTACTTAACTTTAATTCCTCTGCAACATTATAGCCTTTAGAATAAATCTCTATAACATATCCGCCTTTATAATCAACGCTGTCCATAACATTAAACAGTCGCCTAAAATCAAAGGTGCCCCGTCCCGGAGGCATACAGTCAACTTCGGGTGTGTTATCGCTGAGATGAATATGAACTATATCATTCTTAAATTCATTAAGCACATAAAACGGGTCATATCCTGAGCGGATAGCCTGCTTAACATCAAAGACCATATTAAAATCGTCGCCGAGGGCAGAACGCATTTTTTTAAGAAACTCAACATTCTCACTGCGAAAGCGAACGACATTCTCCTGACAGACCCGAACGCCCTCCCTCTTTCCGAGGTCAATCAACTTTTGAAATCTGTCAAAATAGAACTCATCGCTCAAATCTCTTTTTTGCTTAGCAACAGAACCGTGAATAACAACGACATCCGCTCCCAGCACAGCCGCCGCATGAAAATGCTTTTGGTAAAGTCCGATGAAATCGTCAAACCTACGCTTATATTCGGCAAAAATACAATTACTTTCAAGAGATGACGAAAACGGATGAACAGATAAAATCCTTGCACCATATGAATCGGCATTTCTTTTAAGTTCCTTAACAAAGGGTTCTTCAAGTTCCGATGAAGTATTGAAAAACACCTCTGCCTTATCAAATCCGAGCCTTAAAACTTCGTCAAGTGCCTTTTCCGTTTCCAGCGGAAAGAAGCACGCAGAAGACGCACCTACTGTCATCAGCCCAACAACTTCTCGATAGCGGCAAGTTTAACGCTTACGCAGAGAATCCGAGTTGCTGTATCAAGTTCGGCAACCGGCGGAAGTGACGGAGCAATACGAATATTGCTGTCCTTAGGGTCATTAAAGTACGGATAGGTAGCACCGATAGTAGTAAGAGTAACGCCTGCTTCCTTACAAAGTTCGCCGACTCTCTTTGCACATCCCTCCATAACATCAAGGCTGATGAAATAGCCGCCCTTAGGGTCAATCCAAGATGCAATGCCGAGACCGCCGAGTTCATTTTCAAGGTGTTCGATAACCATATCAAACTTCGGCTTCATAATAGCCGCATGCTTTTTCATATGGGCCTTAATGCCGTCAAGATTCTTAAAGAATCTTACATGACGAAGTTGATTCATCTTATCATAACTGATTGTCTGGCAGTTAAGACGGTTCTTAATCTGCTTCATATTAGCATCGCTTGCGACAAGTGCCGAGATTCCCGCACCCGGGAAAGTCATTTTAGCGGTTGAGCAAACCTCAATAATCATATCTTCGTTTACGCCGTCAACCCTAAATATATTGAGAAGTTCATCGCCCTCGTCTTTTATATCGTGAACACAGTATGCGTTATCCCAAACGATTCTGAAATCCTTTGCAGCCGGTTTCATACGAGCGATACGCTTTACGGTTTCGTCGCTGAAAGTAATACCCTGAGGATTTGAATACTTAGGAACGCAGAACATACCCTTAACGGACTCATCCTTAATAAGTTCCTCAATAACCTCCATATCGGGTCCTTCTGCGGTCATGGGAACATTAATCATCTCTATGCCGAAATGCTCGAGAATGGTAAAATGTCTGTCATAGCCGGGAACAGGGCAAAGAAATTTTACGCTGTCAAGTTTTGACCACGGTGTTGAGCCGAGAACGCCCTCGCAATAACACTGACAAATGTAATCATACATAAGGTTAAGCGAAGCTGCCGGACCTACAAGAACATTCTTTGCATCAACATCGAGAAGCTGAGCAAAAAGTTCCTTACAACTTTGCAATCCGTCAAGAATACCGTAGTTACGAACATCAAATCCGTTTTCGGTATAATCTATAGGCTTTAGCATATCCATAGAAAGGTCGAGCTGTTCCTTTGACGGCTTACCTCTGGACATATCAAGTTTAAGTCCCATAGCCTTATATTCCTCAAATCTCTTAAGAAGTGCCTCCTGCTCACAGAGGAGCTCCTGCTTAGACATCATTTTATATTCTGACATACTGTTTCCTCGCATTCTGTATATTATATGAATATTTTATATCATACATTGGTTATTCTATCACAATTTATTTATATAATCAATCGTCATAGGAGCATAAAACCCTGTCGAATAACGAAGATTTTTTGGTTATTGTACCAATTCATAAAACCATTTTGTGTTCTCTAAAAACAAATAGGTAGGCTTACCCTCGACCATACAGGTATAGCGCATACCTGCTCCGCCCGATTTGAGCGAAGCGGCAGGCCTTATATCCGTAATTTTATCCACCTCGTATTCATTTCCGTCATAGGTCATGGAAAGCGGAATTATATTACCCTCTCTGTCAAACCATGCCTTGACATCCGTATAATGCTTATTAGGATTATTGTATTCAATCGCATCAAACTTTATCATAATCGCTCACTCCTTTACTCAACTGAAAAATCCGACAGGATGAATAATATGTTCCTCGTGCGGATTGAATTTTGAAAGTTCGGTGTCCTTTAGCTGGCACGCTCTGCCTATGCAGTAATTTCCGAATCGGCGGCGAAGAGAATCGACAGCGGTTTCAAGCCGCTCCTGCTTTTCTCTGTTCTCAACTGTTTTTTCAAAATCGAACTGCTCGTATGTGACATCAAAATCGCTGACCGACACACCAAGGCTTCTAATCGGCTTGTTCCAAAAATAGTTTGTGCAAAAAAGTTTCATCGCATAATAAAAAATCTCGGTGGAAATATCCGTATTTGCGGGAATTTTCATCTGTCGAGAAAACGAAGAAAGTTCCTTGTCCCGCACATAAATCGTAACCACTCTGCCCTTTAATCCCTTTTCACGCAATCGGGCAGAAACACTCTCGCAAAGAACACGAAAAACGGTTTTCACATCTTCCTCATTTACCAAATCACGAGGGGCGGTAGTGGAATTGCCCACGCTTTTTACATCGCTGATTTCGTCCTTATGCCTTACGGGAGAGCACTCCGTACCGTTTGCAAAAGAATGGAGCATTTCGCCGTTCTTGCCGAAAAGAGATTTCAAAACAACGACATCCGTATCAGCCAAATCGCCTATGGTATTTATTCCGTAGGCATTAAGTTTCTTTTGTGCCGACCTGCCCACCATAAGCAAATCGCCGCACGGCAGACTCCACGCAATATCCTTATAATTGCTTTCATCTATCACGGTGACGGCGTCGGGCTTTTTGTAATCCGAGCCGAGTTTTGCAAATACCTTATTAAAACTTACTCCGATGCTGACCGTAATTCCAAGTTGTGATTTAACCCTTTTTCGTATTTCGTGGGCAATTTCCTCTCCGCTTTTTTCATTCCCTGTAACATCAAGCCAGCACTCATCCAATCCAAACGGTTCGATAAACTCACTGTAATCCTCATAAATTTTTCTCGCAAGAGCGGAGAACCTGAGATAAAGCGGATAATTCGGAGGAACAACAACAAGGTCGGGGCATTTCTGCCTTGCTTTCCAAAGCGGTTCTCCGACGGTCAGACCGTATTTTGACGCAATCTCGTTTTTTGTAAGAATAATACCGTGGCGGTTCTCGGGGTCACCGCCGACAGCCATCGGTTTATCCCTGAGTTCCGGTCTGTAAAGGCATTCTACCGAAGCGTAAAATTTATTACAATCGATATGCAAAACACAACGTTTCACAAAAAATCACCTCATAATACATTTGTTCTAATAACAGTGATATAATACACTTTATCGTAAAAAATGTCAATAATGAAAATATTTCCTGTCGAAAATTTGGACTATATTTAGATACATTTGGGCTGAGAGGTGTTGATTTTGTCTATATTTTGTGATAGAATAAAAATACAAAAAATTTATAGGAGGTAATTAATATGGCAGCAATGACATACGAATCAATTGTAGAAACTACAAGAAGTAAGTTCAGTGAAGTGAATGTATCCCAAGTTCAGGGTACAACAGCATTCCAGATTAACATCGAGGGCAAAGCGGTAAACGGCATTTTTTATATCGAAATTAAAGACGGTCAGGTGCATGTTGAGCCCTATGAATATTATGACAGAAATGCCATCATTCACATCAACGGTACTAATTGGCTCAAACTCATCAACGGCAAGCTCAATCCGGTAGTTGCTTTTACAACCGGCAAGATAAGCGTTGACGGAGATGTAAATGCGGCACTTGAGATGATTAAATACCTCGGCTGATAAAATTACATAACACAATAAAAGACCTGCAAAAAGATTAATTTTTGCAGGTCTTTATTTTTCTGTTATAAATTATTAAAATGTTTTCATTATCTCGTCTGCGAGGTCATTTAACTCGGCGAGTGCGGCGTCGTTTAATCTCGTTTTAACCGTAACGGTTTTATCTATGAGAGTAATATCTTTCATCTTTTCAAGTTCTGCTTTCATTGTTCTTACGGCAGACGGTGCCCAGCTTGCATTTTCAACAAGGGCAACGGTTCTGTTGCAAAAGCCTTTTGACTGAAGATGATGAAGATAATCGGACATTGGAGCGAAAACTCCTGCATCATAACTGGACGCCATAAGCACAAGGTGGCTGTGGCGGAAGCCGTCCTCAACGCATTCCGCAATATCATCTCTCGTAAGGTCTGCAAGAACAACTCTCGAACAGCCTTTTTCCTCAAGCATTGCCTTAAACTTTTCGGCAGCCTGCATAGTATTTCCGTGAATAGAAGCGCAAGCGATGAACACGCCCTTATTCTCGGGCTCATAACTTGACCAAGTATCATAAAGGCTCAAAACCTCGGGCACGGTCTCACTGAGCACGGGGCCGTGAAGCGGACAAATAATTTCAATATCAAGAACAGACGCTTTTTTAAGAAGTGCCTGTACCTGCTTACCGTACTTACCCACGATATTAAAATAATATCTTCTTGCCTCACAGTTCCAAGCCTCGTCTGCGTCGGTTGTGCCGAACTTTCCGAATGCGTCGGCAGAGAAAAGCACTTTATCCTTAGAATCATAAGTGACCATAACCTCCGGCCAGTGCACCATAGGTGCCATAACAAAGGAAAGAGTATCCTTTTCCTTAACACCCTCAAATCTGTCGAGAGCGGTATCGCAAAAATTAGGTATCATACGCAAAGCGGCGGCAGAGCAAATAATTTTCATATCGGGATACTCGTTTGCCAAAGTGTCAATTCCCGCACTATGGTCGGGCTCCAAATGCTGAACAATAAGGTAGTCGGGATTTCTGTCGCCGAGAGTCTCCTTAATATTATTCATCCAACGCTCGACTGCGATTTTATCGACAGTATCCATAACCGCAATTTTTTCGTCGAGTATAACATACGAATTATAAGCCATACCCTTTTCAAGTTTATACTGTCCCTCAAAGAGGTCAATATCGTAATCGTTTACGCCGACATATTTTATATCCTTAGTAATATCCATAATTACACTTCCTTTTACAGCAATTTATACTGTTATTATAGCAATGCTTAGATTAACAGTCAATTAATCAAACGAATTTGTAACACAAAATTAAAGCAGTCATAGTATGAAATAGAAAGCACGAAGGGAGGTCACACAATGGGTTGCAATAATTGCGGATGCGGTAATTCCTCTTGGGTAATTATTCTCATCATCATCCTTCTGCTCTGCGGCGGATTTAACAACGATTGCGGCGGTTGTGGCTGTGGCTGCAACTAATTGCATTATACACAGGCTGAGATGAGCCAAAAAAGAGGGGGCTGTCGCACCGAGGTGAGGCAGTCCCCTTAAACAGGTAAAAATAATTCCGCCTGCTTAAACCGGTTTTACATATTTTTTTATGAAGCAAGTTCTCCGACGAGCATCATAAAGTCACCTATTTGTACGCCGAACTCCGGTCCGCCGTCCATAATAAGCTGCTGATTTGCAGTCATCTGGAACATATCGCCTGTTCCGAGCAAAATCATAAGTGCAGATTTAGGACAGTCGAATTTCATATTAAAGAACGGTTTTGCTCTCTTATATTCGCCTCTGCCCGCTCTGGACTTGCCTGCTTTAACACGCATATAGGCTGTGCATTCGGGGTGACCGAGTACCTCCCACTGATAGCAGCGGTCGGGTGACTTAAGTGCCCACTCGTGAATTGCCGGGTGTCCCATCTTATTAAGCTGGGAGATGCCTGACGAGAGAAGATAAAAATACAGTTTGCAGAGCAAAACAGCAGTCTTATCGTCTACTGCATCAGGGTCTTTAATTCCGAGCAAATCGGACATTTTAAGAAGAACCTGAATAAACTTAACGAACTTACCCAAATTCTTAATTTTCAGAGCAGGAAGCAGATTTGCAACCTTTCCCTTCATAAAGTCATTCATCTTTTCCATTGAGGAAAAGGCAAGTTCGGCATCAATTTTCTTTTGACCGAGATATTCGCCGAGTTTAACGGTCCACTCACCGTTTTCTATGATAAAGTGGACAGCCTCCTTATCCTCTGCATTTACCTTTGCGGAAACCTGATAGATTGCGTCAACGCCCTCAAACTTTTTCTTTAGTTCGGGAACATCGGCAGCGATAGTTTTCAGCAAAGGCAATGCGCCTGCCATAAAGACTTTATTGGTATAGCGAGTTTCATCGCTTGGCATAATAATACACTCCTTTCGTCAGTAGCAAAATTAATCAGAACTCGTCAGCCCAATCGTCATCTGCTTCAAAGTCAGCGTGCATCATTTCCTGAATTGTTTCAGCGATACCGTTAGCGTCAATCTTAGCAAGAGCAAGAAGGTCCTCCTGCAAGCCGATAGTTGAAAATGCGTTTTGATGTCCGAGCATCTTGAATGCACAACCCTTACCGGATTCTGCAACAACCTCTGCAACAGCAGAGCCTAAGCCGCCCATAACTTCGTGATCCTCAACGGTGATGATACGACGGGTTTCTGCAACGGCTTTAAGAACAGCCTCTCTGTCAATGGGCTTAATAGTATGCATATTAATTACACGAACGCTTAAACCGCCGTCTGCCTTAGCAATACGAGCAGCCTGCATAGCCTCGAACACACAAGAGCCGCATGCAATAACGGTAATGTCTGTACCGTCATTCATAAGAGTAGACTTATCCCACTCAAACTTGCAATCGTCAACATTCTTATAAATAACCTGGTCAAAGCCACGGTTAATACGAATATAAACAGGTCCCTCAATATCATAAGCAGCCTTTACTGCATGATATGTTTCCGCACCGTCACAAGGACAGATAACAGTCATATGAGGAAGCGTTCTCATACAAGCCATATCAATAAGAGCATGGTGTGTAGAACCTGCCTGACCAAAGGAAGTACCTGCGTGTGTAGCAATTATTTTAACAGGAACATTTTGATAACAAATGTCTGTATGAATTTGGTCAAGTGATCTGGCAGCGGTGAAAATAGCGAATGTAGAAGCAAACGGAATCAAGCCGTTTTTAGCCATACCTGCGGCAACACCGAAAAGGTTTTGCTCAGCAATACCTACATTAAAGAATCTGTCGGGGAAATGCTCACCGAACATTCCGATTTTAGTTGATTTAGCAAGGTCGGCTGTAAGAGCAACAACATCCTTATGCTCCTCACCAAGCTCACAGAGTGCGATACCGTAGCATTCAGCGGTTGAAAGCTTTGTGGTATCAGTCATTGTATATGCCATTCCTCCCATAGCTTAAGCCTCCTTTTCTGCAACAGCAAGACGCTGTGCCAAATATTTATCGAGTGATGCGTTAGCCTTAGCCATCTTTTCGTCATCAAGAGAGCCGTAGTGCCACTTATAATCGTCCTGCATAAAGTCTACGCCGGCACCCTTATAAGTATCCATAATAATTGCAGTAGGCTTATCGCCGCCGTCCTGATGATTTTTAATAGCAGCCTCAATAGCGTCGTTAAGTTGCTTGAAGTTATGACCGTCAACACGGGTTACATTGAAACCGAATGCATCAAACTTCTTATCAAGAGGCTCAACCTTCATTTCATCGTCAACTCTGCCGTCAATCATACACTTATTGTTATCAACGAAAACAACAACATTTGAAAGCTTAAACTGAGCAGCAGACATTGCAGCCTCCCAATTAGAGCCTTCGTTAAGCTCGCCGTCGCCTGTAAGGACATAGTTCATATAGTCGATACCGTTTACTCTGCCTGCAAGTGCAAAGCCGACAGCAAGTGAAAGTCCGTGACCGAGAGAGCCTGTTGAGCAGTCAACGCCTCTAACCTTATTACAGTCCATATGCATACCGATTTTTGCACCGGTAAGGTTAAAGATTTTGAGCTCGCTCTCAGGCATAAAACCGAGGTCAACGAGTACGGGTGCATATCCTACTGCGCAATGTCCCTTAGAAAGAACAAAGCGGTCTCTGTCCTTCATATCGGGATTTTGCGGGTCGATTTTCATAAAGCGGTGATACAAAATTGTCATACAATCCATTGCTGACAAGGAACCGCCTACATGTCCGGAGCCGCCCCAAACAGCAGTCTGCAAACAATAGCGTCTGAGATGGTCTGCCTTTTTCTCGAGGCGAATCCATTCGTTCTTATCGAACGGAACATAATTTGCTGGCATATTAAATACCCCTTTCAGATTTTATATATCTAAGTAATTACTCCTAATTACTTTAGTTACCCAATTATTTTAAGCCAAGTTCGGGATGTCTCTTAGCGACAACTCCGAATGCGTCCTCGGCGATATCAACAGCGAGCTTAATATCGTCATCGGTTACTGCGGCATTCATAAAGTGATTGTGGTGAGAAGCAAGGAACAAACCTCTGCTTACACATTCCGCAATCCACTCCTGATGAAGCATAAGGCTGTCATCGTTAGCGATACGAAGATAGAAAAGTGCGGGTTCACCGGAAACTTTAAGATTAAAGCCGTGCTCCTTACCTGCGGCAACAAGACCGTCACAAAGTTGAGTACCCTTTTCCCTAAACATCTTAGGCGTATCGAGCCTCTTCATCTTAGGAATACAAGCAAGACAAGCGGCAAACGGCTCTGCGCTCATCCAATAAGAGCCTGTATAGACTACGGAAGAAGCAGTATTCTTCATATGTTCCTGACCGCAAACCGCAGACATATTGTAACCGTTTGCAAGAGCTTTACAAAAGCAGATAAGGTCAGCCTTAAATCCGTAATAATGGTCGGAGCCTGCAAGGTCAAGACGGAATCCCGTACGAACATCGTCAATGATAAGAACCATACCGTGGTCATCACAGAATTTACGAACCTTTGCCCACTGCTCTTTGGTAGCGGTTTTGTTATCAAAGAAGTTACCGTGGTCATACGGCTGAGCGATAAGACCTGCAAAGTCGCCGTTAGCCTCGTCATATGCCTTTTGCATAGCGTCCATATCAAACCAAGGAACTACAACATTATTTTCAACTTCCTCCGGAAGAATGCCCGGGTAGTCAGCCTTTTGTGCCCACTGGAAGTCGCCGTGATAATAGCCCTTAAAGAACATCATCTTCTTTTTGCCCGTATGTGCTCTTGCGCACATAACGGAGAATGTTGTTGCGTCCGAGCCGTTCTTCATAAAGAAAGCCCAGTCAGCCATAGCAACAGTATCTTTGAGAAGTTCGGCACACTCTACCATCTTATATGACGGAGAGGTTGTGCAGTTGCCCTTTTTGAGTTGTTCCATAGCGGCGGCATCTACATCTTCGTCGCAATAGCCCAAAACATTGGGACCGTAAGCACACATAAAGTCAAGGTATTTATTTCCGTCTACATCCCAGAAATATGTACCCTTAGCGTGATCTGACATAAGCGGCCATTTTGTAATCGGAAGGAACAATCCTTCCGACGGACCGAGATGTCCGTAAACGCCTGACGGAATTGCATTTAATGCTCTGTTAAACCACTCCTGTGATTTTTCATGTGTATATTCGGGAAATTTACTCATTTTCTCGCAGCCTCCTTAACCGAGATATACCGCAACTCTGTCGAGGATACGGTTTACGTTATCAATCATATTAATCATACCTGCCATATAGATATTACCTGCGCAAAGTTCAGCCATAGTAGATGCTGTACCGTTAAAGAGCGCATTTGCAAGGTCGATTGTCTTAAACTCCATAATTGCTCTCGGTGTGTCGGGTTTTTCTTTAATGAGTTCAAGTTTATGGTCTCTCGCTCTGAGTGTGACATAACAAGCACCGGTAATTCCCATCTGAATATCTCCGTCGGGGATATAGAAAGCGGAAAGTTTACTGATAGAATCGTTATTTGCAAGAGCACAGATTGCACCGCCGATAGTATACATGGTAAGCACGGTGGATTTTTCAAAGAAATCTCTGTTTTTCAAATCATCCTCACTCGGCATAAGATATTTTGTAAGAATATCGGTAAGTTTGGTAAACGGTCCCATAAGGAACGAAAGCACCTGAGGGATATTTTTTACCGGAACGCCCGGCTTTGAATCATCGATAAGTGCGTTGAATTTTTCGGGTGAAGAAAATTTCATCTTACATGTGCAGCCGTAATCACCTTCTGTCATTTTACAGCCGTCATTTGTAAAATGATATGTTACACAAGGTCCGTCGGTAACATCAAAGCAGAGTGACACGGGCTTTTTAAGACTTTTACACACTGCCTTTGCTTCGTCAACAGTATCGCACAAATTTTCCAGTGTGCGAAGAACGCCGTATGCATTGACGAATGCCATAGATTTTGCTTCTTTCAAAACAATTCCTCCTTTAATTTCAATCAGAAAAATAAACATACCTTAAGCAAGTATATAATGAAATTATAGCATAAATTACTAAACTAAGCAATAAAAAAATAAAATAATTACAGATTATACATAAAAAAGAGCCCCTGCATATGCAGAGGCTCTCTCAATCAAAAATTATATCAGCCGAACAAAGCCACTATACCTACCGTTATTCCGCTGAGGGCTATCAGTGCGGCGAGCACAATAGCGATGGCTCTCGTCCATTTTCTGTTCATTTATATTTCCTCTTATTTCATAAATTCATTTGCAGCGTCAATCAGTTTTGCAGCTATGGAATCGGCTTCTTCTCTGCTCTTTCCCACAGCGGTGATATACGCCTTAATCTTAGGTTCGGTGCCGGAAGGACGCACTATAAGTTTATTCCCGTCGGTGAGTCCGTACGCAAGCACGTTCGACTTCGGAAGTTCGATTTTCTCGTCTGCTCTGCCATTTGCAAACACAGTCTTTGAAGCCTCGTAATCAGAAACGGAAACGACATCGTAACCTGCAATTTTGCTCGGTGCGCTTGTTCTGAGTCCGTCCATAATAGACGCCATCTTTTCCATACCCGAAGCGCCCTCAAAGGTATAGGACTCAACCACATTTGCATAAAATCCGAACTCCTCATAAAGAGACTCCATAACATCAACTAGGTTCATATTTTTTGTCTTATAGTAAGCCGCCATTTCGCAGATAAGCATAGAGGCAACAACAGCGTCCTTATCCCTTGCGTGAGTGCCTGCAAGGTAGCCGTAACTTTCCTCAAAGCCCATAACAAAATCGCTTGCTCTGCCCTCGGCTTCAAGATTCGTAACAAGTTCGCCGATATACTTAAATCCCGTGAGCAAATTCTTAAATTTACAGTTATACTTTTTTGCGATAACCTCTGCCAAATCGGTGGAAACAAAAGACTTAACGGCAATCGAATTATCCGAAAGAAGTCCCTTTTCCTTTTTCTGCGAAAGGATATAATTAAGGAGCATTGCTCCGACCTCGTTACCGCTCATAAGAACAAGTTTACCCGAATCATCGGGAACGGCTATACCCACTCTGTCGCAGTCAGGGTCGGTGGCAAGGAGAATATCCGCACCGATTTCTTTATTCATCTCAAGTCCGAGTTCAAACACCTGCTTAATCTCGGGATTCGGAAAAGGACAGGTCGGAAAATTGCCGTCCGGTTTTTCCTGCTCGGGAACGACATAAACATTCTTAACGCCTATTCTGTCAAGAATTTTTCTGACCGGCTTATTACCCGTACCGTTAAGCGGAGTATAGATAACCTTAAGGTCGGCTTTTCTGACAATATCGGGGTTTATGCACTGCTTTTGCACCTCGTCAAGAAATGACTCGATAAGTTTTTCGCCGATATATTCTATTTTGCCGTCCGAAAGAGCGGAATCAAAATCGACCTTTTTAATACCGGTGAAATAATCTACTTTTTTAATATACTCATAAGTTTGAGCCGCCTCATCGTCGGTCATCTGATAACCCTTTGAATTATAGCACTTATAGCCGTTATACTTGGCAGGATTATGAGAAGCGGTAATGATGATACCGCCCGATGCTTTCAATTTACGAACGGCATAGGAAAGGCACGGTGTAGGTTCGAGTTCGTCATAAATATAAACCTTAATTCCGTTAGCCGCCAAAATCTCGGCAGACTCCCTGCTGAAATAATCGCTCTTAATTCTGGAGTCATATCCGATTGCGACAGACGGCGAGTCATAGTTATCGTTCAGGTAATCGGCAAGTCCCTGAGTTGCTCTGCCGACGGTATACACATTCATTCGGTTTGTACCGGCGCCGATTACTCCTCTGAGTCCTGCCGTGCCGAATTCGAGAGAACGATAAAATCTGTCCAAAATTTCATCGTCATTTCCCTTAATATTATCGAGTTCGACCTTAAGGTCGGGGTCTGCATCGGCTTTTTCAAGCCATTCGTTATACAGCGCATTAATATCCATAAAAATTCCTCCGCAACATATTGCAGTCTGTAAAATTACTATGTTTATATTTTAAGCCTAATATTGTCTATTGTCAATACGGCATATTTTATGTATAATGTAGAAAAAGAGAAATTATGCGTTGAAACAGACGCAATTTATTTATTTGAGCGAGCGAGAGCCGAGGATGAAAATATGTTTGCAAAGGTAAAAAGCGAGGGAGTATTCGGCATAGACAGTTTTAATGTCGAGGTCGAGGCGGATTTAAGTTCGGGCATGCCGAGATTTGATTTGGTAGGACTCCCCGACGCCGCCGTAAAAGAGAGCCGAGAAAGAGTAAGAGCGTCAATAAAAAACTGCAATTACAAATTTCCCATATCAAGAATCACGGTAAATATAGCCCCTGCCGACATAAAAAAAGAGGGAGCAATATACGATTTGCCGATACTTATCGCCATACTTAAAGCAAGCGGTCAGATAAAGGCGAATACCGACAACTGTGCATTCATAGGCGAACTGTCCCTTGACGGCGAAATAAGAAAAGCAAACGGCGTATTGCCTATGGTAAAGAAAGCCAAAGAGAGCGGAATAAAGGCGATTTTTGTGCCGTACCAAAATGCGGGAGAAGCGAGCGTAATCGACGGAATAGACATCCTGCCGGCAAAAAACATTACCGAAATAGCCGACCATTTGCACGGTTTGAAGCCGATTGAGCCGACCTCTCACGAGATAGACGAGAGCGAAATGCTCACCGACGAGCTCGACTTTGCCGATGTAAGAGGACAGGAACAGGTAAAAAGAGCAGTGGAAATAGCCGCCGCAGGTTCGCACAATATACTAATGATTGGCCCTCCCGGCACGGGCAAATCTATGATAGCAAAAAGAATAGGCTCGATTCTGCCGGATATGACCATGCAGGAAAAAATCGAGACAACGGAAATATACTCCGTTGCAGGCAAAATCCCCGAAAACGTAAAATTAATTTCAAAGAGACCGTTCAGAAGTCCGCACCACACCATATCGGCGCAGGGCTTAACCGGCGGAGGCACAAAACTTTTGCCGGGCGAAATCAGTTTGGCGCACAACGGCGTACTGTTTATGGATGAATTCCCCGAATTTGACAGACGAACAAAGGAATCTCTGCGACAGCCGCTTGAGGACGGAACGGTAACAATATCCAGAGCCGGCGGTTCCGTATCTTACCCTGCCAATCTTATGGTAGTTGCGGCTATGAATCCGTGCCCGTGCGGCTATCTCGGCCACCCGACGAGAGAATGTACCTGCTCCGATGCCGCAAAACGCAGATACAAGGACAAAATATCGGGTCCGCTTCTTGATCGAATGGACATTCACATTGAAGTTCAAAATGTAGAATACGAAACCATATCGGGCAAAGGAAAAGCGGAAAGTTCCGCAGAAATAAAAAAGAGAGTAAACAAGGCAAGAGAAATTCAACGCAAGAGATTTGAGGGTACGGACATAAGCAGTAACGCAAAGATGACACCGTCGGCTACCCAAAAATACTGCATTATGACCGATGAGGCGAATTTGCTGATGAAGACCAGTTTTGAACGTATGGGAATGTCCGGCAGAGCGTACGACAAAATACTGAGAATCGCACGAACCATAGCAGACCTTGACGAAAAGGAAAACATAGAATTCGAGCACATTGCCGAAGCACTGCAATACAGAGTGCTTGACCGTAAGTATTGGGAATAAAAAATCATTGACTTTTACTTTTTTCGGTACTATAATATCTACGAAAAAAGGGAGTAGTTAGCATTCATATGAGTGTTGTGCAGGTCGTCAATACGGGAAAACCCGGTCTGCACCGTACCGACAGGTTATAACGAGACTTTTATCATTTTTGATGATAAGAGCCTCGTTTTTTTATTTTGTAACAAACTAAGTAAAAAGGAGAAAATTATGCAAACACTGTTAATCAAAGCGTCCATTCTCGGACAATTTGCGGATTTGTTTTCAAATTTCGGCGAAATCAAATGGCAAATGGTTCTTATGTGGGCGGTAGGCGGATTGCTTGTCTATTTGGCAATCGCAAAGGAAATGGAGCCGACATTATTACTGCCCATGGGCTTCGGCACAATTTTGGTAAACCTGCCGTGGTCGGGAGCAATCACCCAACCCGGTGCGGAGGAAGGGCCCATTGATGTTCTGTTCAACGCCGGAATAGCAAACGAGTTATTTCCGCTTTTGCTGTTTATAGGAATAGGAGCAATGATTGACTTCGGACCTCTGCTTAAAAACCCGTGGCTGATGCTTTTCGGTGCGGCGGCGCAGTTCGGAATTTTCTTTACGTTCTTTGTGGCAAGTTTCTTCTTTGACATAAATGACGCAGCATCAATCGCCATCATAGGTGCGGCGGACGGACCGACCTCGATTTTTGTGGCAAACGAGTTAAACTCCAAATATTTAGGTGCGATTATGGTTGCGGCTTACTCATATATGGCGCTCGTACCGATAGTTCAGCCGCCCGTTATAAAGGCTGTAACAACAAAAAAAGAACGCCTTATCAGAATGAAATATTCCGCAGGCGATGTGTCAAAAACCACAAAGATACTTTCCCGTCGTTGTAACCGTTATAGCCGGACTCGTTGCACCGAAATCGGTAGCACTCGTAGGCTTTCTTATGTTCGGCAACCTAATCAGGGAATGCGGCGTACTCAACAACCTTTCCGAAACGGCACAAAATTCATTCGCCAACATTATCACGATTTTGCTCGGAATCACCGTATCGGGTCAAATGAATTACAAATCCTTTGTTCAGTGGGATACGATTCTTATTCTTTTCCTCGGACTGATAGCATTTGTATTTGATACCGTAGGCGGCGTTATGTTCGCCAAATTCTTAAATCTTTTCCTGCCCAAGGACAAAAAAATAAATCCCATGATAGGTGCGGCAGGCATATCCGCCTTTCCTATGAGCGGCCGTGTAGTAAACCAAATGGGACTCAAAGAGGACAACCAAAACTTTCTTCTTATGCAATCAATCAGCGTTAATGTTTCGGGTCAAATCGCATCTGTTATCGCAGGCGGCTTAATCCTGACATTGGTAACAAAGTAAGGAGGCAAGAAAATCATGTTAAATTCTTTTATACTTCTCTTCATGAGCCTCGGTGCGGCAATAAACACACTTAGCTGGAAAACCTCGCTTCCCGTTGTTTTTTACGGAATGGTAGGCATATTCATAGTAATAGGAGTAATCGTACTCGTTACATATCTGCTCAACAAAATAACTTCCGGCAAAGGTAAAAGGTAAGTTACGTTAAAACAAAAATCCACGATGCCCCTCAAAGGTGACATCGTGGATTTTTTATATACTGTTTTATTACTTTTTGTCAGTCTCGGGTTCATATGAAAATGACGAAGCGTTATATCCGAAATACTTTTCGACAAGCGGTGTAAAAGTGTCGCCGTCGCCGTAGCTTTCGCTCTTCATTTCGTAAATCGCATCATTGATTGAATCCTTCCAACCGCTGTTTTTTGCACAGGCAATTACATATTCGATTTTATCGAGTTCGCCGTCGAGAACCGTATCACCGTCTCTTGTGAGAGGAGAATATGAAAACTCATCCGTTACAACGGCGTCAACCTCACCCGAGTCAAGTTTAGCGACAGCATCGTTAATATTATCAAGCTGTGTTACCGAAGCACAGGCGTTATAAATCGTCTCATTTTTCTCAAATGCCGAGCGAGCGGCTGAAGAAGCAACTGCTATCTTCTTACCGGAAAAATCAGCGTAATTCTTAACTTTTCCGTCTTTTGTAACGGTGATAACCCTGTCGGTTATAATCGGCTCACTGTAAGAGTAATCCTGATTAAATGTTCCGTCATTTTTTCTGACAGCACCCATGAGAAGGCAGGCACTGTACTCTTTTCCCGAACCATCGACAAAGCCGCCGTCCTCCTCGAGAACATAATCACTGTCTATCTTTTCAAATCTGTATGATTTAAGGTCGCCCTTAACGCTGTCAAATATATTACTCCACAAATCGGGAATAAATCCGTCGGCGTTGCCGTCATTAACCGAATAAATAAACGGTTCAACTTCCTCGGTATAGCCTATAATCGCTACGGTATCGCTGTATTTTTCGTTGTTTTTTGACGAACAGCCGGCAAAACAGCAAGCAATCAAAGCAACAACGATGAGAACAGATAAAATTTTCTTAAATGATTTCATAATATTTTCCTCCGAACATTATAAATTAAGTTTATAACACGGAGTTCTCAAAGTCAAGTAATAAAAATCAGACTGTTGATAAAAGCCACTAAACACTAAACACGACTGCAAAATAAAATAAATACTAATCATTGACATAAAAAGAAAAAAGGTATAAAATATTTTATAATTTTACAGATTAGAGGAACAGACATATGCTTTCACTGGACAGAGTATACAAGGCATCCCGTGTTCTCAAAGAAGTAATCAGAGAAACGGGTATGATTGCGGCACCTAAAATCAACCCTGCCTGCAACGTTTACCTTAAAACAGAAAATTTGCAAATCACAGGCTCGTTTAAGATAAGGGGCTCATATTTTAAGATAAGCCAACTTACCGACGAGGAAAAGAAAAAGGGCGTTATCGCCTGCTCGGCTGGAAACCACGCACAGGGCGTTGCTCTTGCCGCAACAAAAAACAACATTAAATCAATCATCTGTCTACCCGACGGCGCACCGATAAGCAAAGTTGAGGCAACGAAAAAATACGGTGCTCAGGTGTGCCTCGTAAAGGGCGTATACGACGACGCCTACAACAAAGCTCTCGAAATCAAAGAGGAAAAGGGCATGACCTTTATTCACCCGTTTAACGACCCCGATGTTATCGCAGGTCAGGGTACAATCGGTCTTGAAATCCTCAATCAGCTTCCCGACGCCGACATCGTTGTAGTTCCTATCGGCGGAGGCGGACTTATCGGCGGCGTTGCATATACCATTAAGCAGTTAAAGCCGAGCTGTAAGGTTTACGGCGTTCAAGCCGCAGGTGCTCCTTCTATGGAAAAGAGCATACTAAACGGCGAGATTGAAACGCTTGATAATGTAAACACAATCGCAGACGGTATTGCGGTTAAAACACCGGGCGACCTTACATACGAACTTTGCCAAAAATATGTTGACGGCATCGTAACCGTTACCGACGATGAAATCGCACTTGCAATTCTCACACTTCTTGAACAGCAAAAATGTATTGCCGAGGGTGCAGGCGCAACTCCTGTTGCAGCTGTAATGAACGGCAAAATTCCCGACATTGAGGGAAAAAATGTTGTTTGCGTTGTATCGGGCGGCAACATTGATGTTACCATTCTTTCAAGAGTTATCGAAAGAGGTCTTAAAATGGGCGGCAGAACAGCCGACATCGTAATTGCCCTTTCGGACAAGCCGGGTCAGCTTTCGGGAGTAAGCCAGATTATCGCAGAACAGGGTGCGAATGTTGTATCCGTAAACTACGACTCGACCGACCTCGATATGAATATAACGGACTGCTATCTGAAACTGGGAGTTGAAACCAGAAACTTTGAACACATTTGCGCAGTTAAAAAGGCATTGACAGACGCAGGCTTTAAGGTTTGCGAATAAACGAAAGGAATATATTAATATGGAATATGTAGCAACAAATAACGCACCGGGTGCAATCGGACCTTATTCGCAGGCAGTTAAGGCTAACGGCATGCTTTTCACCTCGGGACAAATCGCAATCAACCCAAAGACAAATACGGTTGAGGCAAAGACCATTGAGGAGCAGACCACACAGGTTTGCGAGAACTTAAAGGCTGTTGTTGAAGCGGCAGGCGCTTCAATGGATAAGGTTGTAAAAACCGTATGCTTTCTTGCAGACATAAACGATTTTGCAAAGTTTAACGAAATCTACGGCACATACTTTACCTCAAAACCGGCAAGAAGTTGCGTGGCAGTAAAGGATTTACCGAAGGGTGTTCTTTGCGAGGTTGAGTTAATCGCAGAATTATAATCAAATATAAGATAATAACAAAAAACAGACTATTCTCATCACCCGAGAATAGTCTATTTTTTTAAGAATGTCCTATTATCTGTCCTGCCGAGAAGATAGTCAATCGACACATCAAAATAGTCGGCAAACAAAATTAATGTGGCGTAATCGCATTCCCTCTCACCTGTTTCATAGCGACTGATACTGTTTTGATTCATAGCCAAATCCATGGCAAGTTTAAGTTGTGATATGCCCTTTTCTCGGCGCAATTGCTTTAGTCTCATAAAATCACCTTGACATTAATATACCAAAATGGTATTATTAAAATATCCCAAATCGGTATATTTATGAAAGGATGTAAATTTTATGGAGAATCAAAACAACCAAAACAATCAAAACTACGAACAATATCCAAACCAAGGATATGGCCCGCAATTTCAACAGGCACAGCAGACTCAACAAATAGTAAACAAAGCCTTAGCCGATGATAAGAAAAAGAGAAAAAAGAAGAAGTTGACAATTATTCTTATAATCGTAGGTGTACTTCTTTTGATTGGAATAGTAGGAGCAATCGGAGGTTCGGGAGATGACAGCAGTACAAATACAACAGCAGGTGCGGTCAGTGAATCGAGCGACAGCACTAAAGCGAAGAGTGCAAAAGACAAAGAAACGGTTGAGGGTCAAATCGGCGACTATGTATGCACGGTTAAATCAGCCGAGAAGTGTAAAGACTGGTCAGGCAAGGATGCTATCAAGATAACCTATAGTTTCACCAACAACTCAAAAGACGCAGAAAGTTTTGATTTAGCATTAACCGATGAAGCGTACCAAGACGGAATAGGTCTTGAAACAACATTTCTCGACGGAGGCTCGGATGAATTAGGATTAGATGTAAAGGTTAAACCGGGCACAACCAAAGAGGTATCGAAGATTTATCTTCTAAGAGACGATACAACAAAAATAGATATTGAAATAAGTGAATTAGTTTCATTCAGCGACGATAAACTTACCTACGAAATAGATTTATAAGACATTAATGCTCTCGATTTCTCGGGAGCTTTTTTATTTTTGAGATTATTTTTTGAATGGTATTGACAAAAGGAAAAATAAGGCTATAATAATATTAGCACTCGTGATAAGAGAGTGCTAATATTATGGTAAATTAATATTTGAGGTGATTATTTTGGCTAAAAAGCAATTCAAAGCAGAATCAAAAAAGCTCCTTGATATGATGATAAATTCAATCTACACAAACAAGGACATATTTATCAGAGAACTTATCTCGAACGCATCGGACGCAACGGACAAGTTGTATTTTAAGTCTTTGACCGACAGCACTATTAACGCCGACAAGGACAATCTTAAAATCAGAATCGACATTGATAAGGACGCAAGAACGCTCACAATCAGTGATAACGGCATCGGTATGACCGCAAAAGAACTGGAGAGCAATCTCGGCACCATCGCAAAGTCCGATTCCATGGCGTTCAAGAAAGACAACGCAGAGGACAAGAACCTTGACGACATCGAAGTTATCGGTCAATTCGGCGTTGGTTTTTACAGTTCGTTTATGGTTGCCGACAAGGTTGAGGTACTCTCAAAAGCACTCGGAAGCGATGAGGCAAATCTTTGGGTCAGCGAGGGCGTTGACGGCTACACCGTAACTCCCGCCGAAAAGGAGACGAACGGCACCGTTATCACTCTGCACATCAAAGAAAGCAAAGACGGTGAGGACTATGACCAATACCTCGACCAATACGGTATTCAGTCACTCGTAAAAAAATACAGCGACTACATCAGATACCCTATCGTAATGGAGATGTCGCACCAAGTTCCCGACCCCGAAAAAGAGGGCGAATACATTACAGAGGTAAGCGAAGAAACCCTCAACTCGATGGTACCGCTTTGGCGTAAAAACAAAAACGAGATTAAACCGGAGGAGTACAACGAATTTTATAAGCAAAAATTTTACGACTACAATGATCCGCTTCTCGTAATTCATTCAAAAACAGAGGGCACGGCAACATTTAACTCGCTTATTTTCATACCGAGCCAAGCGCCGATGGACTTTTACAGCAAAGATTATGAAAAAGGCTTACAGCTTTATTCAAACGGCGTACTGATTATGGACAAATGTGCCGACCTGCTCCCGGATTATTTCAGTTTTGCAAAAGGTTTGGTTGACAGCGCAGATTTAAGCCTGAACATTTCAAGAGAAGTACTGCAAAAGGACAGACAACTTAAAATCATCAGCAAGGCAATTGACAAAAAAATCAAGAGCGAACTTGCAAAGTTGCTCAAGAACGACAGAGAGAAATATGCAAAATTCTTCGACACCTTCGGCGTACAGCTTAAGTGGGGCGTTTATGCAAACTACGGAATGTATAAAGACGGACTCAAGGATTTGATTATGTTCAAATCATCGCAGAGCGGCGAATACACAACGCTTAAGGAATACACCGAGCGTATGGCAGACAGTCAGGACAAGATTTACTATGCCTGCGGTTCGAGCGTTGACCAGATTGCTATGCTTCCGCAGTGCGAAGCCGTTAAAACTAAGGGTTACGAGGTGCTTTATTTCACCGATGATGTGGACGAGTTTGCTATCCAAATGCTCAACGAATACGACGGCAAGACCTTTGCTAACATATGCAAAGATGATTTGGACTTATCCACCGACGCAGAAAAAGAAGCACTCAGCAAGAAGAATGAGGAAAACAAAGACCTTCTCGATAAAATGAAGGACATTCTCGGCGACGAAGTTAAAGCTGTTAAACTGACAGACAAATTAGGTTCGCACCCCGTTTGCATAAGTGCGGACGGTTACGTCAGCCTTGAGATGGCTAAGGTGCTCTCACAAATGCCAAACGGCGGAAACGGTATCAAAGCCGACCTTGTACTCGAAATTAACAGCGAACATCCGATTGCAAAGAAGTTGGCCGAAGCCGATGACGAAATGCTCGCAAAGTATACAAAAATTCTCTATGCTCAGGCAAAATTGATTGCCGGACTTGACATAGACAATCCTACGGAACTAACCGACAGCATTGTAGATTTAATGTAAAAAAAGAAATCAGCTTGATTTTATATCAGGCTGATTTTTTATTTATGCAACAAAATATTAAAAAGGCGCACTGCATAAAGAACAAGCCGATTACTTTCTTATGCAATGTGCCTCAATCTCATTTGTTTTATACGGTTTTATTATCCCGTGACGAAATTGCTGTGAATCATATTTCCGTTTTCATCCCATGAAACGGTGGAAATATCATAGTATTTATTACCGCTTTCGTCCTCATATGTATCAACGCTGTTTTCCACTCGGCTCAATACTTTGTTATCGCTTATGTGGCAGAAAAATCCGTTCTCGTCTATATAACATTCAAATCCGTTTATATGCTCGCCGGTCTTTTCGTTTACATAATCGGGAAGATAATCCTCCACCATCATATAGTGATAGACATTGCCGTCTCTGTCATAATAATTTACGCTTTCCTTACTATCGCAGGCAGTGCCGTTTTTATCATAATAAACAGCGTTTGAGGCGGATGTAGTTGTCTCGGCGGTTGACTGAACAGTCTCTGTATTATCCGTCGCTTTCGAATTTGTGCAAGCCGAAAATGAAAACACAAGGGCTGACACAGCGAATATCAAAGTAAATATATTTACTAATCTTTTCATATTATCTCCTGAAAATCTCGGTATATATTGCAGTCAAATCATCGCTGTCGAGTTTGACAGGATTATTACCGAGCCTTGTAACATCGACCTTAGATACAAAGAGAGGAATATTTTTCTCATCGGTTTTCGGAAAAGCAAGGTCAAAATCAGACAAAACACGATTAAATATCTTCAGTCCGTCCTCGGCATTTTTACCGCCGCAGAGAACTCCGATTTCGTCAAAGCGTTTCATAATTTCTTTACCTGTCAAACCGCCGTTAGTTTTATCGAGATGCTTCATCATATATTCCCATATAACCGAAAGGTCGCAGGCTACACTGTGTCCGTGAGACACGGAGCAGTTCATGGTGATATTATAACACATGGCATGAGCGGCGGTTGTACCGGTAATATTAATCGCCTTACCGCCGTAATAAGAAGCCCAAAGCATACCCTCGTTTCCATCGGGAGTATTTTTAATATATCCGTTCTTATTTTCAAAAAAGCCGAGTATTCCCTTTTTGGCATATTCCCTGCTCTCATCGGTTGCCTTAACGCTCCAATAACTCTCTATACTGTGGCAAAGAGCGTCGAGCGATGTCACCTTTCGCTGATACAGAGGAAGTGTGTTCAAAAGCGAGGAATCAAGTATAACATAATCGGGAAGAAAATCGAGATTTGCAATACTCATTTTATCCTTTTCATTAATATAGAACACCGAGGATTTTGTAGCCTCTGCACCTGTTCCGGCGGTTGTGGGAATATAAAGAGATTTAATCCCGTTATTTTTCATCGGCTCCGTCAGACAGGTATCAATATCGTTAGTTGTCATCAGCCTAATCATTTTTGCGCTGTCTATGGGAGAACCTCCGCCCGCACCGATAATAAAATCACACTTATTTTCGTTAAACAGTTTTGAGGCTTCAACCATATCTTCAAATCTGGGATTAGGTCTTATATTATCAAAGACGGTAATGTCAAATTGTTTAAGATACTCAAAAACCTTTGTCTTTTGAAAACTTTTTCCGCAGCAGACAAACGGTCTTTGAACGCCGTTTTGCTCAAAAATTTCTTTAATCTGCTTACAGTTATCTAAAATTATTCCTTTATTCTGCATTTGCCAACCACTCATATTCAGGTACATAAATTCTTGTTTTATCCCACGGGTCACCGTCAAGATGACGAATAAGCCATACATAATACATCTCGTATCCCGGAGCAGTCACCTGCTGATGGGCATTTCCGCCTCTTATGCAAAGACAACTTCCGTTCTCCGTCTTATACGGTGTATCGCCCTCAAAGCCTGCTCCGAAGCCCTCGGGACGGTCAAACTGATAATAATAGAGTTCAGGCTGCGGATGATAATGCGGCGGATATGACGACCAGCGACCCGGCTGATTAAACACCTCGCCCATTACCATATTGGAGTAAGGAGCGTTATCAAGGTCAAACATTGTGGACACAATTCTGTGACCGGTACCGTTCCACTGTCCTTTGCCGAATTCCTGATAAAGGCAATTATCGGGGTTATAAAAAACAGGTGCCCATTCTCTGTTGTTATCTGTCATCTGAACAAGCACTTCGCTGTCGGAAATGGCAGTTATTTCTGCGTGCGTACCGTGAGAAAAATGCACGGCATACGGCTTTTTCTCAAACGGATTTTTACGCTTGCAATCCTCGTTAATACTGCCGCCTACCGAAAAATTAACTTCTCCCGACAGCAAAAGGACTGCACACTCGTTATTCTTTTCATCAATAACGAGTTTTTCGCCTTTTTTCAGTTTCTTAACATAAATATCCATAAGCATTTCGGAATTTATGCCGTTCATCTCGCACAAAATCTTTTTTCCGTTTTCGTCAAACTCGGGTTTGAAAAGCATATATGCCACCTCTTAAATAAATCAAGTAAAAATCAGTCAGTCGAGAACCGTCAAATTTTTAAGACTGACATCCATAATTTCCGCCGAATGGGTAAGTGCTCCGCATGAAACAAAATCTACGCCTATCTCGGCAATTTCCTTTAAGCGAGCCTTTGTAACGTTTCCGCTGCATTCGGTCTGTGCCTTATCGCCTATCATTTTGACAGCCTTTTTCATGGTATCGTTATCCATATTATCGAGCATAATAATGTCTGCTCCCGCATCAAGAGCCTCTTTAACCTGGTCAAGAGTCTCGGTCTCTATCTCGATTTTGCGAACGAACGGAGCATAAGCCTTCGCCATTTTAATTGCATTTGTAACAGAACCTGCGGCATCAATATGGTTATCCTTGAGCAGTACGCCGTCGGAAAGATTATATCTGTGATTGGTTGCGCCGCCGACTTTAACCGCATATTTTTCAAAGGGACGCATGTTCGGCGTGGTCTTTCTTGTATCAAGAAGAATTGTATCATAACCTTTGAGTTCATCGACATATTCTCTGGTCATAGTTGCGATACCGCTCATACGCTGAAGGTAGTTCAGTCCCGTTCTCTCGCCCGAAAGAATGGCCTTAACATCGCCGTAAATAACGCCGAGCAAATCGCCCTTCTTTACAAAATCTCCGTCCTTGCACTCAGCCTCAAAATGACTGCTCTCATCAAGGAGCTTAAATGTGCGCTCAAAAACTCCCAGACCGCAAACAATGCCGTCCTGTTTACAGATAAGATTAGCCTTTCCCTGCTTATTTTCGGGCATAACGGCATTTGTGGTAACATCTTCTGAGGTAATGTCCTCTTTAAGCGTATTTATAATGTAGTCATCTACATTAATTTTCATTGTCACACCATTTAGCATAAAAGTCGGGGTCCTTTCTTTTAATCTCGTTCATGATAAGGGTCTTAAATTCCTTTTGTATTTCCTCTCTTGAGGGATAACTGTTAAGGTCAACATCGGGATAATTTTCATCTTTGACGGTTTTATCCTTTGATATGGTATCTGCCGCACGCTTTGCAAAAACAAGACTTTCCAAAAGTGAATTTGATGCAAGCCTGTTTCTGCCGTGAACGCCGTTGCAGGCAGTTTCACCAACGGCATAAAGGTTCTTCATAGAAGTTACGCCGTTTGTGTCCGTCTTAACTCCGCCCATCATATAGTGCTGTGCCGGAGTAACGGGAACCATATCCTTTGTAATATCGTAGCCCTCGTCCTTACAAGCCTCAAAGATATTAGGAAATCTCTTTGCCGCTTCCTCACTCGTCATAGTGGGGAGATTGATATAAACATGGTCGGTGCCGAACTTATTCATCTCTTTAACTATTGCGTTGGTTACAACATCTCTGGGCTGAAGTTCGTCTGTAAAACGTTCGCCGTTTTCGTTAAGAAGGACTGCGCCCTCACCTCTTACGCTCTCGCTGATAAGAAAGCGTCTGCCCTTTTTCTTGCTGTAAAGAGTGGTGGGATGAATCTGAATGTAATTTATGTTTTGCAATTCAACATTATGCTTAAGGCTGAGTGCAAAACTGTCGCCTGTAATATGCGGATAATTTGTTGAATTGAGGAACAAACCGCCGATACCGCCTGTTGCAAGAATAACATTGTCGGCAATAATCGCACCTTTTTCGCCGTACTCGTCAAGGCATACGATGCCGTAGCAGGTATTATCCTTTTCGATAAAATCTATCATAGTAGTGCGGGTAACGAAGGTGATATTAGGCTTAGTCTTTGCAATTTCAAGGAGAGTCTCGGTAATCTGCTTACCGGTCTCGTCCTTGTGGTGCAAAATTCTGTTTCTGCGGTGTGCACCCTCACGGGTGTAATCATACGAGCCGTCGCCGTCGGTATCAAACTTAACGCCCAAATCAATAAGCGTGCCTATCACGTCCTGAGACGACTCAATCATAACCCTGACAGCTTCGGGATTATTCTCGTAATGTCCGGCTTTCATTGTATCCTCAAAATAGCAATCAAAGTCGTCAATATTTTTAAGCACGCACACACCGCCCTGTGCGAGCCATGAATCACAATCATCGAGCTTTTCTTTTGTGATAACCATAACGTCCTGCGTTGCAGGAAGACAAAGAGCGGCAAAAAGTCCTGCTACGCCCGAGCCTACAATTACAGTATCGGTTTTAATAAAACTATCCTTTTTCATTGTTTTCCAATCCGTGTTTCTAAAGTTTGTATATATTTTAATATACTTATTCTAATATAAATCGTAATTATAAAAAAGTCAATATAAAACAACAATATAATATTATTTTATACAAAAACGGACAACAGAGAATAGACATCTCTGTTGTCCGTTGTCACAAAATTTCACATCTAAATTTTACAATACATCATGAAGTTTCATTATTTACCGTTTTACCGTCCACATATTGCGTTCCGGCTGTCGGCGCAGAGCCTGTCTTTGCTCTAATCAGTTCATCACAGGTAACAAACTGATAGCCCTGCTTAATAAGTTCGGGCACCATTTTTTCAAATGCATCGGCGGTAGACTCATATATCTCGTGCATGAGGATAATATCGCCGTCTTTAACATTATTCATAACGGTGTCATATACTTTTTTAGCATCTCTTGTTTTCCAGTCAAGAGTATCAAGTGACCAGTAATAAAGCGGCATGCCCTCTGCCTCGCACTCTTTTCGGATATCAGGAGTTGTATTTCCGCCCGGTGAGCGAAAACAGGTAACCTTTACGCCGTCTCCGGCTTTAGATATTGCGTCGCTTGCACTTTTTATATCTGCGGCAGTCACCTTTTTTCCGTATCTTGAATGGTCATAGGTATGATTTCCTATTTCGCACTTGAGCTGAACTTTACGCTTAATATTGTCGGGATTAGACTCCGCATTTTTGCCGACCATAAAGAATGTAGCCTTAATATGATATTTTTCGATAATATCAAGAATTTTTTCACTGGCACCGTTATAACCCGGGCCGTCGTCGAATGTAACGGCTATCATCGGCTTATCGGGGTCAATCTCATTGAGTGACTCCTCGCTCGGAGCGGTACATTTAACGGTTTCGCTCGGCGGTGAATAAATATCCTTTTCGTTATATTTTACAAAAGTCGAGGCTCTGAAATAGTAATCCTTTCCGACTTCTAAATTCGCAATTTCGGTTTTATCCAAAGCAGGATCATCCACCAATGATTCATTTGCATCGGCAAAGTCCTCCGACTGCGAATACTCCACCTTATATCCCGCCGCTTTATCGTTGACGTCCCACGAAAGTTCAATCGTGCCTACGGCAACGGGCGCCGCTTTCAACTCGGGCGAAGCGGGCAAAGTGAACGCAGAAACTTCTTTATGTTTTTTACTTTCTACGGTTTTCTTTCCGTGATTCTTAAATGCATTGACATAAAATGTATAAGGTGTTGCCTGTTCCAGATTTTCGACCGTATATTTAACATTCTGTGAATCATCAACAGTAGCTATCTTTTCGAAATCTCCGTCTGACTTTTGGTAAACAAAATATCCGTCGGCGCTGCCCACCTTTTTCCATTGCAATTCAGCGCTGTTTTCGGTAATCGACTCGGCCTTCAACAAATCGACCTCTCCTATGTTGGCAGAGGCAGCTACTGACATACCGATAATACCGGCAATCAGCACAACAGCTGTGATAACCAAGCCTGCAAGTCTTATTTTATTGGACATATCATAACTCCCAATCTATTAACTTTGACAATATTATACATCACTTTTTGTAAACATTCAACAAAATTTACCCTATCTTAAGAAAAATTAATGCAAAAAGTGCACCTGCTTTTTGTAGATTTTTAACAAAACATTCGCCTGTATTCTCTAATGAAATATATTGAATTTAAGCAGTATTTATGTTATCATTCAATATATTTAATATGAAAATAAAAATCGAGTATAAAATTATGGCAAAAGAATACGGCGAAATGTTTTTAGACAGTTTTTTAGAACTGGCAAAAGAAAAAGAATACACGAAAATATCAATTGTTGACCTTACGGAGCGTTGCTCTGCCAGCCGTCAGGCATTTTACTACCACTATAAAAGTATAGACGATATGGTGATTAAAAATGTAAACAAAGAAATCGACAATATCTGCAACGACATTAACGAAAGTGACTCGTGGCATGACTGTGCAACGAAATTTATAGAGGCAGTGGAGAAGTACAGATTTGTTATTAAAAGTACTCTCTGCTCAAAAAAGAGCCTTGACGCCATAGATTTGCTCAATAAAAGCACGGAAAAATTCATAAGAGCATTTATAAAATCAAGGCACAAAGAGGATAAATTTTCCGATTTTCTTTACACCTGCTGTCAGTACACTTTTACCGGTCTCATCATTTCCGAAATGAAAAATGACAGTCCCAACCTTATGAACATTCTAAACAAAATAGACGAAAGAATTATAAAATAAACAAACCGAATACTGTATCAAAAAGGTATTTCTATTTTATTTTGCTTTTTGCTGACGACAAAAACGCCTTGGAGCATTAACTCCAAGGCGTTTTTCAGAGGATTATTAAATCTTATCAAAGGCCTGAGAGAGGTCGGCGATAATATCGTCGATATGCTCCGTACCTATTGAAAGTCTGATTGTATTAGGCTTAATATTCTGCTCCTCAAGTTCTTCGGGGCTGAGCTGTGAGTGAGTTGTTGTTGCGGGATGAATAACAAGGGACTTAACATCGGCAACATTGGCAAGGATTGAGAAAATTTGAAGCGAGTCGATAAATTTCTTTGCTTCCTTTTCGCCGCCCTTAATCTCAAAGGTGAATATAGAACCTGCTCCGTTGGGGAAATATTTATTATAAAGGTCAACATATCTCGAATCAAGAGACGGATGATTTACCTTTTCCACAAGCGGATGATTATTAAGAAATTCGATAACTTTCTTTGCGTTTTCAACATGTCTTTCCACACGAAGAGAGAGAGTCTCTGTTCCCTGAAGAAGTAGAAATGCGTTAAACGGTGAAATTGTTGCGCCCGTATCACGAAGAATTATTGCACGTATATAAGTAACGAATGCTGCGGGACCTACTGCATCGGCAAAACTGATGCCGTGATAACTCGGGTTCGGGTCTGCAATCTGCGGAAACTTACCGGATGCTTTCCAGTCAAATTTACCGCTCTCAACGATAACGCCGCCGAGAGTTGTGCCGTGACCGCCGACAAACTTAGTAGCCGAGAAAGCGACTATATCTGCACCGTACTCAAACGGACGAATAAGATAAGGAGTCGTAAATGTATCGTCAACAACAAGCGGAATGTTGTGCTTATGAGCGATGTCTGCAACTGCTTGAATATCAATAATGTTTGAGTTGGGATTACCGAGAGTTTCAATAAACACAGCCTTTGTATTTTCTTGAATTGCGTTTTCAAAATTCTGCGGATCATCAGGGTCAACAAAAGTTGTGGTTACGCCGTGCTGAGGGAAAGTATGCTCAAGATAGTTATAGGTGCCGCCGTAAATTGTCTTTGCCGCAACAATATGGTCACCTGCCTGAGCCAATGCCTGGAAGGTATAGGAAAGCGCTGCCGCACCGGATGCGACTGCAAGACCTGCCGAGCCTCCCTCAAGCGCTGCGATTCTGTCCTCGAATACGCCCTGAGTCGAATTTGTGAGTCTGCCGTAAATATTGCCTGCGTCGGCAAGGCCGAAGCGAGCCTGTGCATGGTCGCTGTTACGGAATACATAAGAAGTTGTTTGGTAAATCGGAACTGCTCTTGCGTCAGTTGCCGGGTCGGGTGATTTCTGTCCTACATGGAGTTGAAGTGTTTCAAATTTATACTGTGACATAATAGTTATTTCCTTTCAAAGTCAAATATGATGTAGTTTAATTCGTAAATATTTTATGATTAAAAATTAAAGCAATCACATTCGTCCGAAGCGGAAATTCTGTCTTAGCAGTGATGTAAAATAATATCTCATTTAATAATCCTCCTAATGCCTATGAGTTTGGTAGGCATTTGCTATGTTTGCATTATAGCCTATAACACCTAGTATGTCAATAGGTTTTGTATATTTTTCTAAAAAATTTCAAAAAACTTGACACGGGAAAGAATATAAAGGATAATTAAACAGGTGATATTTATGAAAAAAGAAGATATATTACATATATTAAAAGAAGTTGAAAGCGGCGCTGTTTCAGCCGATAAAGCGAGTGAACTTCTAAGTTACAGGGATTTGGGTTTTGCAACGGTTGACACCTCAAGGAGATTACGGCACGGTACGTGCGAAGTTATTTACGGCGAGGGAAAAACCCGAGAACAGACAGAAAAAATAATCACCGCCCTTTTTAACAGCGGTGAAAAAACGGTCATCGTAACGAGAATTGACAAGGACAAGGCAGATTATCTTTCGCAAAAATTCGAGTTGTTTTATGACGAAGAGTCACGGCTTGCCGTAGCGGGCGAAATTCCCAAACCGAACGGAAAAGGAAAAATCATTGTATGCTGTGCAGGCACAAGTGATTTATACTGCGCAAAGGAAGCATACTACACCGCAAAAGCTCTCGGCAATGACGTCGAACTGATAAGCGATGTGGGAGTCGCAGGAATTCACAGACTGCTCGACAAGGCGGAAAAATTTGAAAACGCAAAGGCAGTCATAGCGATTGCCGGTATGGAGGGTGCGCTTGCAAGCGTAATCGGAGGTCTTGCTCCCTGCCCCGTTATAGCAGTTCCGACCTCGGTTGGCTATGGCGCATCGCTCGGCGGAGTCAGCGCATTACTGTCAATGCTCAACAGTTGTGCAAGCAATGTCAGCACGGTAAATATAGACAACGGCTTTTCTGCCGCTTACATAGCAAGTATGATAAACCATCAGGAGTAAGATATGAAAAAGATATATATAGAATGTAATATGGGAGTTGCCGGCGATATGCTCTGCGGTGCACTGCTGGATACTCTCGACAGCGATAAAAGAAACAAAACGATAAATAAACTAAACAGTTTGTTTAGTCACATAGACATAAGTTGTAAAAGTGAGAGCAAATGCGGAATCTGCGGAACAAAGTTCAATGTTCAAATCGAAGAAGAACACCACAGCCACAACTCACTGAGCGAAATATACGGCATAATAGACAGCCTAGACATAAGCGACAATGTAAAAGAAAATGCAAAGGCAGTATACAAAATCATAGCCGACGCAGAGAGCAAGGTGCACGGTATGCCTGTATGCGACATACATTTGCACGAAGTCGGTGCAAAGGACGCAATAGCCGATACAGTGTCCTGCTGTTATCTGTTTGAACTGATAGGTGCAGACAAAATAACAGTCTCCCCTGTCACCACGGGCTACGGCGAGGTAAAATGTGCACACGGCATATTGAGCGTGCCCGCTCCCGCCACCGCAGAAATACTTAAAGGAATCAAAACACGCAGAGGAGATACAGAGTCCGAACTCACAACCCCGACAGGTGCGGCGCTGATAAAATATTTTGCAGATGAAATCAGCGAACAGTGCGATATGGCATTTGAGGCGGTAGGCTACGGAATGGGTACGAAAAATTTTGAAAAGCCGAACTGCGTAAGAGTTTTTATATCGAGCGACGAAAACGAAGAAGTATACGAACTTCGCACCCAGGTGGACGATATGACAGGAGAAGAAATAGGATACGCACTCAACAAAATGTTGTCTTTAGGCGCAAACGATGCATACACCACTGCAATATATATGAAAAAAAGCAGACCCGCTTATATGCTGACCGTTATCTGCAAAGCCGACAAAAAAGATTTCTTCATTGAGCAGATGTTCAAGCATACATCAACGCTCGGTATAAGGGCGGTAAAATGTGAAAGAGCAACGCTGACAAGAGAGATTATCGAAACCGAGTCCGTTAAAATAAAACGCAGCGAAGGTTACGGAGCAAAAAAAGCAAAAACAGAATTTGAGGATTTGGCAAGAATAGCCGACGAAAAAGGAATATCAATATTTGAAGCAAAGCAAGAAATATGTAAAGATTAACACCTTTACATACAAATGACTGCCGTAAAGCAATACACTTTACGGCAGTCATTTTTTTATTAATTCAATTATCTTGCTTTAGAATCAATTTCCTCACGAATTTTATTAACAAACTCGTCAATGGTTGTTGCGCCCTCGTCGCCGTTCTTTCTGGAACGAACGGAAATTGTACCTGCCTCAACATCCTTATCGCCTACGATAATCATATAAGGCACTTTTTCCATTTGAGCGGCACGAATCTTAAATCCGGTTTTTTCACTTCTGTCATCAAGTTCGCAGCGAACGCCCACAGCCTGAAGTTTAGCCATCATCTCACGGGCATAATCCTGATGTCTGTCCGCAATCGGAAGGAACTTAACCTGAACGGGAGCGAGCCATGTCGGGAATGCGCCTGCATACTTTTCGATAAGAAGAGCAAGGGTACGCTCATAGCAGCCGATTGAAGTTCTGTGAATGATATAAGGATTCTTCTTTGTACCGTCCCTGTCAACATACTCCATACCAAACTTTTCGGCGAGCATTTGGTCAACTTGGATAGTAACAAGTGTGTCCTCTTTGCCGAATACATTTTTAATTTGAATATCAAGTTTAGGTCCGTAGAAAGCAGCTTCGCCGATACCGATTTTGTAATCAATACCGAGGTCGTCAAGAATGTTTTTCATAACACCCTGAGCCTCGTCCCACTGTTCCTCGGTGCCGATGTACTTATCTCTGTCGTTAGGGTCCCACTTAGAGAAACGGTAGGTCAAGTCCTCTTTAAGTCCGAGAACGTCCATCATATAATTTGTAAGTTCAAGACAACTTCTGAACTCGTCCTCAAGCTGTTCCGGAGTACACATAAGGTGACCCTCGGAAATAGTGAACTGACGAACACGGATAAGTCCGTGCATCTCGCCCGATGCCTCGTTACGGAAAAGAGTTGAGGTTTCATCATATCTGAGCGGCAAATCACGGTATGACCTTGCTCTGTTGAGGTAAGCCTGATACTGGAACGGGCAGGTCATAGGACGAAGTGCAAATACTTCCTTGTCCTTTTCCTCGTCACCGAGAACGAACATACCCTCTTTATAATGGTCCCAGTGTCCCGAAATCTTATAAAGGTCTGACTTTGCCATAAGAGGAGTTTTTGTAAGCAACCAGCCTCTCTTTTCCTCCTCGTCCTCAACCCAACGCTGAAGAGTCTGGATAATCTTTGTTCCCTTAGGAAGAAGAATGGGAAGTCCCTGACCGATATAATCTACCGTTGTGAAAAGTTCAAGTTCTCTGCCGAGTTTATTATGGTCACGCTTTTTTGCCTCCTCGAGAGCGGCAAGGTGCTCCTCAAGCATCGAAGCCTTTGGAAATGCAACACCGTAAACACGGCAAAGCATCTTGTTTTTCTCATCGCCTCTCCAATATGCGCCCGTGCACTGAGTCAACTTAAACGCTTTAACGACTTTCATATCCATAAGGTGAGGTCCTGCGCAAAGTTCCGTAAACTCGCCCTGCTTATAAAAGCTGATGTGTTCGCCTTTTGCGGCGTGTTCCTCGATGAGTTCAACTTTATAAGGCTCGTTCTTCTCCTGCATAAGTTTAATTGCCTCATCAACAGGAAGTTCAAATCTTGTAATTTCAGGATTTTCTTTGACAATCTTCTTCATCTCTGCTTCAATCTTGAGCAAATCCTCGGGCGAAAAAGATTTTTCCACATCAAAATCATAATAAAATCCGTTGTCGATAGCGGGACCGATAGTAAGTTTTGCGTCGGGATAAAGACGTTTAACAGCCTGAGCCATAATATGAGAAGCAGTATGGTTAAATGCTTTTCTGCCGTCCTCATCATCAAAGGTAAGTATTTCAAGCGAACAATCTGTATCGATAACGGTTCTTAAATCCTTAACCTCACCGTTGATTTTACAGCAGGTTGCGTTTCTGTAAAGTCCCATCGAAATGTCTTTTGTGATGTCGGCAGCGGATTTTGCTTCATTATATTCCAAAACCGAGCCGTCTTTGAGTGTAATTTTCATAACTCTTTCCTCCTAAAAAATAAAAATCACCCTGAAAAAATCAGGGTGAATAAAATCCACGGTTCCACCTGAATTGCGATAAAAATATCGCCACTCAATGCTCGTTAACGGCAGCAAACCGACCTGTATTAAAGGCACTCAGGGGCGGTAGCAATAACCTCTCGGCGCATTCTTTCACCGACCGAATGCTCTCTGCAGCCTACCTTGATATTGTCATATCCCCGTCACGGATTTCTGTTTCAACTCAAATAATAGCACTGTGATTTTACTTTGTCAAGTGAAAACTTTTTATTCAATTTTTACACAAGTTGTGCTCAAATAATTCCTTGACAAATACAATATATTGGTATATCATAGTATTTGTATTTATACCGTTTATATATTGTAGGCGGCATAATTCATTAAATTGCATAAAACTGTACCTTTTCTGATGAAATTGAAATTAAAGATTATGTAGAAAAATTAAAACAGAAGGAGGTGCTATTGATATGAAGGTAATCGTGGCTGTTATCATTGCAGTCGTTTGTGCCTTGGTATTCGGCGTTTTGGGATTCTTTATCGGCATGACCAAAAAGACCAAAGACGATGAGGGAAAAATTCTCAACGCCAAGGATGAGGCAAACAAAATTTTAACCGACGCACTCAACGAAGCCGAGAAAAACAAAAAGACTCAGCTTATTGAGACCAAAGATGAAATACACAAGCTTCGCTCCGATGCCGACCGTGACATTCGTGAGAGAAGAAATGAAGTACAAAAACAGGAAAAGCGACTTAACCAGCGTGAGGAATATCTCGACAAGAGAGCCGACACATTGGAAAAGAAAAACGAAAGCCTTGCCGATAAAATTAAGCAGGCTGACGATAAATTACTTGAAATCGATGGCATCAAGAAAAGTCAGTTTGATATGCTTGAAAGAATTTCAGGCTTATCACAAGAGGATGCAAAAGCTCAGCTTTTAAGTTCACTCGAAAGCGAACTTGATGTGGAAAAGAGCAAGAGAATTCTCGAACACGAACAGATGATTAAAGACCAGAGCGATGTAATTGCAAGGGAAATCATCGGCACGGCGATTCAGCGCTGTGCGGCAGACCACACGGCGGAGACTACCGTATCCGTAGTTTCGCTCCCGTCCGACGAAATCAAGGGCAGAATCATAGGCCGTGAGGGCAGAAACATCCGCTCTATCGAAAAAATTACGGGCGTTGAACTTATCATTGACGATACGCCGGAGGCTATCACAATCAGTTCGTTTGACCCGGTAAGAAGAGAAATTGCAAGGCTCACTCTCGAAAGACTCATTCAGGACGGCAGAATTCATCCGACCAGAATCGAGGAAATGTACGAGAAGTCACGCAGAGAGATTGAGCAAACCATAAAATCCGAGGGCGAAAAAGCCGTTATCAGTGCAAACTGCGGTTCTGTTCATCCGGAACTCGTTAAGCTCCTCGGTAAACTCAAGTTCCGTACCTCTTACGGACAAAGCGTATTAAAACATTCACTCGAAGTATCTTATATCGCAGGTCTTATGGCTGCCGAACTCGGTGCCGACGAGAGACTCGCAAGAAGA
>ENA-OROK01000196-OROK01000196.1-human-gut-metagenome-genome-assembly--contig:-NODE-196-length-78398-cov-6.487842_pt1 | contig 78398 bp, 58 predicted proteins | sample MGYA00242127_ERZ509046 | MGnify/ENA primary metagenome ERZ509046 (study PRJEB26280, sample SAMEA2338728) | human gut metagenome | biome: human gut; feature: human-associated habitat; material: faeces... | reverse complement strand
GTTTGCGAGAATATCTGTTTTCAATTACTTTTGTATCACAATTGCTAACCCCAACGTAATTATGAAAACGCTATTATCCATCTTATTCCTTTTCTTTGCAACCTACGGATACAGTCAATCAGAGAAACTATTTACAGTAGACCGTGAATTATCAAACAGCAATATCAATCAGATCTATCAAGCCAAAGACGGAGTTATCTGGATAGCCACCGAAGACGGACTTAATCGTTACGACGGCGCCAAGTTCAGTGTGTACAAACACAAAGAAGGAAACGACAGTTCATTGGTAGATAACAATGTAAGGATACTCTTCGAAGACAGCAAAGGGAACTTCCTGATAGGTACTCAACGCGGGCTACAACTTTACGACCCGTCAACAGACCTCTTTAAAGAAATCCCCATCCTGTACGAAACTGGAATAAACATGAGCGCACATATCAGTACGATCCTGGAGCGTAAGAATGGAGAGTTATTAATAGGAACGTCCGGGCATGCCGTTTATTCACTAACATTAGGAGGAACAGAACCTCTTATCAAAGAGGCGCAACTGCCGGTTCCCAGTTTTTTCATCACCTATCTATTCGAAGACCAAAACGAAAATCTATGGGTTTCTACAGAAGGAAAGGGGTTATACCGCATTGACACGTCAGGTCAAATATATCACTATTTCATCGGAAAAGAGAATGCCTGGAATATAGTAACTTCTATTTGCCTGGATGAAAAAGGGAATATCTATGCCAGTAACATTAACAAAGGAATATTTGTCTACGACCAGCAGAAAGATACTTTTATCCCTATCTCCTGTCCGATACTTCCTAGCCTGCCTATCAATACAATATATGCTGCCGGACAAGGAAAAATCTATATCGGAACCATAGGGTACGGCATAAAAGTATATGACATACATACACAGAAGATAAAGGAAAGCGAGTTCAGTTTCAGTACTTTCGATTTCAGCAAAGCCGATGTACATGCCATCACAAAGGATCGGGCAGGCAACTTATGGCTGGGTATCAACGGCAAAGGAGTCATGCTTCTTCCGGCTACAACAAACCAATTCAAGTACATGGGTTACAAGTCTGTAACAACCAATAAAATAGGTTCTAACAGCATAAAAGCAGTATGTAAAGACAAGGAAGGAACCTTATGGCTCGGAACAGCCAATGACGGTATATATGGTATAAAAGGAAAGAATAAGCCTTCCCTGCACTTTGAGCACAAAGAAACATCTAATTCCGTGCCGTCCACAATCAACCATATCCACCAGACAGCAGACGGCAGATTGTGGCTGGCCTCACCTTTGGAAGGGCTGGCAGAGATGGACCCCAAGACCGGCCTGTGCCGATACTATAAATTACAGGACCATTATCAGAATGAAGTAAAAAACATATCGTATCTGACTTCAGACAAGAACGGTGAACGATTATGGGTAGCCGTTATGGGCGGAGGCGTGTTTTACATCGATCTAAAAACCGGGAAAGTCAACAGATGCGATACTTTTGAAAGCGGAAAAGAATATCAGGAGAATTACAATGTACTCCACAACCGTTGGGTAGCCTCATTGCTGTACACCAGCAACAATAAATTATATATTGGCACCTACGATGGCTTAGGATGTCTGGATATACCCACAATGAACTTCGCCTCAACCTATGGGAAAAACAGGATATTCAGCGGCAGTATCATACTGACCCTCTTTGAGGATGAACAAGGTGACATCTGGGCAGGTACCACCAAAGGACTCATTCATATAGACGGAAAAAATGGAAGCTCTAAAACTTATACTACACACGATGGATTGCCCAATAATACCATTTGTGCCATTCAAGGCGACAAACAACATGGATTATGGATAAGTACCAATTACGGTATCACAAACATGGATCCGGAAACAGGTACCTTTATCAACTACTATGCAGGCAATGGGTTACAAGGAAATGAATTCAGCAAAAATGCAGCCTGTACAGATAAAGATGGATATCTCATCTTTGGAGGTATCAATGGTATCACCTTTTTCCGACCAGCAGAAATCACTACAGAAGTCAAAAAGCCCGAGGTTAGAATTGCCGACTTCTACATCCATAATAAAGCTGTAAAGAAAGGTACACGTTCCGGTAACCACGAAGTTATAGAAACAGCAGTACAGGAAGCCAGCCGGTTCCGTTTATGTCATAGAGACAACTCATTCAGCATCGAATTCTCAGCCATGGAATTCTATAATCCGGAACGGATCACCTATCTTTATTCCATGAATGGAGCAACCTGGATGGCATTAGCTCCAGGCGTCAACAGAGTTTCTTTCAGTGATCTGGCACCGGGTACTTATCACTTCAGGATGAAAGCCAAAGACTATACAGCCTACTCGGAAGAGAAAGAAATCATCATCCAGATAGATCCGGCATGGTGGGCATCGGGTTGGGCTAAATTAATATACGTCCTATTGATATTATCAATCATTGGATTCATTGTGATGCAGGTGCATCATCGTTACCGTATGCATCAAAAGATGTTGCAACACATCCATGCCGAGCAAATTAACGAAGCAAAGTTACAGTTCTTCATTAATATCTCTCACGAAATACGAACTCCGATGTCGCTTATCATCAGTCCCTTGCAACAACTGATGGCAAAAGATAAGGATGCAGAATGTAGAAAGCTCTACAGTACTATACAACGGAATGCCGAGCGCATCCTGCAATTGGTAAACCAATTAATGGATATCCGAAAAATAGACAAAGGACAAATGTCCCTCATGTTTAAAAAGGCTGAAATAGTTAGTTTCACCCGTGACCTGTTAGAAACCTTCGAACAACAGACAAGGGTAAAGAAACTCGACTTAAAATTCCACACCTCTGCTCCTGAAATAGAAATGTGGATAGATCCTAAGAACTTTGACAAGATCATCCTGAACCTACTGTCGAATGCTTGTAAGTTCACACCTGAAAACGGACAAGTGGAAATCAGCCTCAGCACAGGTGAGGATACCCACCTTCCCCAAAATGCACCCCTGCGCCGATATGTTGAACTTACAGTTGCGGACAGTGGTATCGGCATTGCTTCCACTGAACGGGAACATATATTCGAGCGATTCTACCAGATACGCAACAGTCAGAACAACTCAAATATAGGAACAGGTATCGGGCTTCACCTCACACGCTCTTTAGTGGAGCTGCATTACGGAAATATTCACGTAGAGGACAATGGCGAAGGCAGACCGGGCTCCCGGTTTATCATACGGCTACCGCTGGGAAACGGGCATTTGAAAAAGGAAGAAATAGAAGAAGCAACAACCGCCGACACCCTAATAAACATCCCGGCGGCAGAACCGGCTACCATAGCTCCCCCGCTGCCTTATGATGACGATGAAGAAGCCAGCGGTAAAGTCCGTGCCCGCAGTCGTCGCCATGTGCTTGTGGTAGAAGACGATGAAGAGATTCGCCACTACATTTGCCGCGAACTGAGCAATGACTTTTACATGACCGAATGCAGTAACGGAAAAGAAGCATTAGCATCGATATTATCCCATACGCCCGATCTGATAATCAGCGATGTGATGATGCCTGAAATGGATGGCTTGACACTCTGCCGCAAGATACGACAGAATGTGAACATCAACTATCTACCCATCATCCTGCTTACCGCCCGTACCAGCGAGGAGGACAATCTGGAAGGGTTGGATACCGGTGCCGATGCTTATCTGATGAAACCATTCAGCATTGAGTTACTGAGAAAAACTGTCTTAAACCTCATCCGCCGCCGGGAACAATTGCGTAATGCTTTCAGTGGCCGTCAGAATCAGGAGGAACAAATCTCAATCCCAGAAGTAAAATCTCCCGATGACCGGCTTATGGAACGTGTCATGCGCGTTATCAATGAGAATTTAGGCAATCCGGCATTAACCGTCGAAATGATCAGTACGGAAGTAGGTATCAGCCGTGTACATCTGCATCGCAAGCTCAAAGAACTCACGAATCAGACTACACAACAACTCATTCGTAACTTACGTCTGAAGCAGGCAGCTACCCTGCTGGCCGACAAGCGGCATAGCATAACAGAAGTAGCCACATTAACCGGTTTTACGCATCCCACTTACTTCGCCACGGCATTCCGCGAAATGTATGGCATATCACCATCAGAGTATATGGAACGCCATATAAGACAAGATAAAACGAAAGATGGCATCTTTTGATGTGAAAGATGCCAACTTATGCAACAAGAGATGCCAACTTTTGATGTAAAAGATGGCATCTTTTACATAGCTATTTTAAAGTTCTTGTCCGAGGGCTTTCCGTTAGGTTAAGCCTACCGGACATATCGCCTCCGCAATCTACTATGATCTTATGCAATACTATCGCCGGACTGAGAGGGCGAATAGTCAGAGTATGTACCCCGGCCTCCAGAGTGACACCTGGAAAAGTTACTTTTGACTCTATCACCCGTGCCGCTCCCGCAGGATACATTTTTGAATAACAGTTGGCCCAAGTCAGGTCTGAATTGTAATTCACGATTTGTTCCTCACCGTCATCTAAACGAATGGCATAACTATGCCCTCCTTTAATAAAAGGCAAAGTACTATCCAATATCAGGCGTATACGCACACCGGACAAGTCAGACTTTAATCGCATTTGATAGGTCAACGAAGCACCGGATACCGGCTTGGTATATGGCATCAAAGAAAGTCCGGAGAGTGTACGTCCCAAGTCCGGTATAACAGTCCATTGTGTACCGGGTTCCTGCACGGATGTAGCAAAACGTTCCGCTTCCATTACCACTACCCCACTGCTCTCTTCGTATTCATAACCACCCATTACCATATTTCCGTTCCGGGAAGCATCCACACGGGTTACTTTCGGCATTATATTTCCTCCTTTCGGTTCATCCCATGAAGTATAGCCTATATGGGTCTGATCCATCATGTGTTTCCATTTGCCACCGGCAATATTATTATTATAATCGGCGCATAGTTCCGCATCTCTCCGGAAGCAATACTCTACGCGATCCGCCCAGGCATTGGCACGTACATCATTTTCAGCAGCCAACTGCCGGTTCATGGCGGTAGCACAGTACATTTCATAAAGATTGGCCATAGCTTGCACAGGGAATAATATCAGCTCCTTATAAGCATCGCGCCTATTCTCCGGTAGCAAAGCAAACTGACGGACAGCATGTGCTTCCAATGCCAGAAACTCATCGGCCACAGCTTTAAATTCACCACTTTGCAAATTATAGGTTTTGTGATCTAACATCTCTGCCGTCACACGAGCGCAATACTTACAATAAAGATTTAAAATTCGTGCAGCTTCGTCAGCATATTCATTACCAAATTGCTGGCGGCAAAATTCTCTTGTATAATCCATCAGATTACCCGCATTAAAAGCATCAGGATTCCATGCCATTTTCAAGAAGAAATCCGTAGGAAACTCATTCGGTTTCAAATCACCTACATTCAATATCCACATCTTATCCACACCATAAGCATACGTCAGATAAAGCTGTTCCCACATATGCTGGATTTGAGTCATATTCAACCACTGATAAGCACGCGGAGCACCATGCAAATCCACATGATAGTACATGCCATAACCACCGGGATGACGTTTAACACCTGGTTCGGGCAGACGGCGAACATCTCCCCAATTGTCATCACATAACAGAATCATTACATCATCCGGTATCTGCATACCTTGATCGTAATATTCCAGTACCTCACTATAAAGCGCCCATAATTGTGGAGTCTTAGAAGCAGATTTTCCCGTAACCTCGGCTATGATACGACGCTGTTCTTTCACTATATTTTCCAACAGTTTTGTATCCGTATCAGGTCCCATCGGCGCATCACCGTCACCACGCATCGCAATGGTCACCACTTCTTCTTTACCCCGCATGCGCTCTATACCTTCACGGAAAAAGCGGTCGATACCATCTTTGTTTGTCTGATAGTTCCAGGCTCCATACACTTTACGATTGCGAGCATACTCCTGATGGTTACGCGCCATAGGCTCATGGTGGGAAGTACCGATTATGATCCCCATCTCATCAGCCAATGGACTGTTCATGGGATCATCCGCATAGAAAGCCGCACTCCACATAGCAGGCCATAGGAAGTTGGCTTTCAGGCGAAGCAACAATTCATACACATGCACGTACATTTTACTATTGAAGCCACCATAACGTTCCGTGGTCCAACCTCCCATGCAAGGCCATTCATCATTAATAAAAATACCGCGATACTTCACTGCCGGTTCTCCGTCGGTATATACACCTTTTTTTATATAGAGTTCCTCATGCCGTTCCGCCGGAACATCCGCCCACCAATACCAGGGAGATACCCCTATCTGACGGGATAACTCATAAACTCCATAGATAGTTCCACGCTTATCGCTACCAGCAATTAACAACACTTCACCCGGTATTCCTTCCACCGGATCTTTTACTGTGGTGATTATAAACTTCTCATTCTTGCCTTTCAACTCGCGGGCATCCAGTTTCTTCGATTTCACCAATTGCTTTATGAATGGAGACTCGTCAAAAGAACCAATAAGAATACGTACATTTTGCCCATCCGCACTTCCCTTCTGTTTTGCATCGGCCACTAATGCAGGACGTATATCGGCCACTTTATAAAAATCCTCCTGTAAATTATGTACAGCCGTTAATACTCCTTTATGTTCCTCATCAGCACATAAAATACTGAAACTCCTTTGTTGGGATGTTACAAGCTCCAACGTACCTTCTTCCCGAATGAAAGAGACAAACTTATCCGCCGCTTGCAGTGTCGAAGCCAGAGTGAGACAAAGTTGCAGGCAGACAATCCGTGTTTTTAATGATATTCTCATCATGTAGAAATAAATTAGATTAATAATACTATGAAACAAAGGTACACGGCTTCCAGAAGCCTGCCAAAGATCACTGTTACAGATACTTTCGAGCATATTACGAGTTAAAAGAATAAGGCTGTGTTACATCAATTAAAGTCTATGATACACCCCTAATATAGAATGCAACATCAGTTAATCTTTCTGCAATAGCAACATATTTATTACTATTATTATACTTCCTACTTTTGCTTCGGGAACAAAAAGGTTCTTTATCATTATTTATTAATCTTAAAACTAAAAGAATTATGGAAAGCATGTATGACAACAGTTAATCCTGGCTTTATGACATCAGAGAAAACATAGTTATTAACTATCTTAAACTAATGGTAATGAAAAATGTAAAAAAGAAAATTCAAAGGATTCCTTACTTGTTTCTTTTGATGCTTTTTAGCTGCCTGACAGCTTCGGCACAACAAGGAATAACAGTGAAAGGAACAGTCGTGGACGACAATGGCGAGACTATAATTGGAGCCTCGGTAGTTGTAAAAGGAAATAATTCAATAGGTACGATCTCAGATATAGACGGTAATTTTGTATTGACCGTGCCCAATGAAAAGTCAGTTCTTGTCGTTTCGTTTGTAGGTATGGAGCCTCAGGAAGTGAAGGCTTCTTCAAAAGGGACAATCAAAGTAGTTCTGAAAGATGATACACAGCTACTGGACGAAGTTGTAGTAGTAGGTTACGGACAGCAAAAGAAAGCGTCGGTGGTAGGAGCCATTACACAGACTTCCGGAAAAACACTGGAACGGTCTGGGGTAAGCAATTTAGGAGCTGCCTTAACGGGTAACCTTCCGGGAGTCATTACTTCCAGTTCTACCGGTATGCCCGGTGCCGAAGATCCGAAGATTATTATCCGCACACAGAGCTCGTGGAATAATAGCGAACCCCTGGTGCTGGTAGACGGTATCGAACGTGAAATGAGTTCAGTAGACATCTCCTCAGTGGAGAACATTTCTGTATTGAAAGATGCATCCGCTACTGCTGTATATGGTGTGAAAGGTGCCAACGGAGTAATCCTTATTACTACCAAACGCGGTAAGGAAGGAAAAGCCAACGTACAGATCAAGGCCAATATGACCGCTAAAGTAGTATCAAAACTCCCTGAAAAGTATGATGCTTATGACACATTCTACTTGATGAATAACTCCATTGAGCGCGAAGCTTGTCTCAATCCTGCCGGATGGGCAAACTACACACCGGCAGCCATCATCGATAAGTATCGTCATCCGGCCAATGCCGAAGAGTGGGACCGCTATCCTAATGTGGATTGGGAGGATGAACTTTTCAAGAAAGTCGCTATGTCCTATAATACCAGCGTCAACGTATCAGGTGGTACTAAAGTTGTAAATTACTTCGCAGCTGTAGATTTCGTAAACGAAGGTGACTTATTCAAGAGCTTTGAAAACGGACGTGGTTACAACTCCGGCTTTGGCTATAACCGCATCAACGTACGCAGTAACCTGGACTTCCATTTGACAAAAACGACCAAATTCTCTACCAACCTGTTTGGTTCGAATGCACAACGCCAGCTGCCTTGGGAGATGAGCGACAATGACACCGGTTTCTGGAACTCAGCTTATAAATCCGCTCCCGACGCCATGCGTCCCATCTACTCCAATGGTATGTGGGGATGGTATGCGCCGCGTGATGCCGATGTACCCAACTCAGCCTATTTCCTGGCTGTAGGCGGTAAAGAGAAACGCACCACCACCAAAATGACTACTGACTTCATTTTGGAGCAGGACTTGGCTATGTTGACCAAAGGACTGAGATTCAAGGCGAACTTCTCTATGGACTATACTTTTGCGGAGAACAAGCGTGGCCTCAGTGACCAGTACAACGATGCACAACGCATCTGGGTGGATCCGGATACAGGTAATATCTCTTATAAGTTTGACCCTGATACAGGAACCGGACTCGACAAAGTCACTAATCCTATCTATTGGTTACAACAATCCGGTAGTGCAAACATTGGTGCCACTTATCGTAAACTATACTACTCTATGCAGTTCGACTATGCCCGTACCTTCGGTAAACATGAAGTGACCGGCCTTGGCCTTTTCAGCCGACTAAAAGAGGCACAGGGAAGTGTGTTCCCCATTTATCGGGAAGACTGGGTATTCCGTTTTACCTATAACTACGCCATGCGCTATTTCTTCGAGGCCAATGGTGCTTATAATGGTTCCGAAAAATTCGGTCCTGATTATCGCTTCGCCTTCTTCCCCTCCCTCTCACTGGGTTGGATGATCAGTGAAGAGAATTTCATGAAAAAACTGAAGTTCGTCGATATGTTAAAGCTTCGCGCTTCCTGGGGACGAGTAGGTGATGATGCCGTGGTTGCTCCGTGGAAGAGATATACAGATGGTCGTTTCTTGTACAAAGATCAGTTGGATTATGGTGGTAACACTGTTATGGGTAGTATCAATCCGGACAACTCACCTTATACCCACTGGAAAATCTCTTCTCTGGGTAACCCGAATGTCTCTTGGGAAACTGTGGAAAAGCGTAATATCGGTTTAGATTATGCTTTCTTTAATGGACTGATAGCAGGTTCAGTAGATATATTTAACGATACCCGTACGGACATCATAGTTGCCGGTGGAGACCGTGCCATCCCTTCCTATTTCGGCACAACAGCTCCCCGGACCAATTTGGGTAAAGTAAACAGTCATGGTTATGAATTAGAATTACGTTTGAATCATGTATTCAACAATGGTCTACGTGCCTGGCTGAACACCAGTATGACTCACGCCATCAATGAAATCAAGTTCAGAGATGACGCTCCTTTGCTACCTGCTTATCAGAAAGGAGCCGGACATGCCATCAACCAAGTATATTCATATATCGACCATGGAAACTTGGCTACCTGGGACGATGTGATAGGTAGTAGTAATTGGACAACCGGAAATGACATGAAGTTACCGGGCGACTACAATATCATAGACTTCAACGGTGACGGTATAGTTGACAACGACGACCGTGCTCCTTATCAGTATGCCAGTACACCGCAGAACACCTATAATGCCTCTCTCGGTTTTGAGTGGAAAGGCTTCAGTTGCTTTGCCCAATTCTATGGCGTAACCAATGTAACCCGTGAAGTCAATTTCCCGACATTCCGTTCTACAGCCCACGTAGCTTATGCAGAAGGTTCATACTGGACACCGGGAGGTAATGCCACCCTACCCACTCCACGCTGGGGAACTACTGTAGACGCAGCTGCTACCGGAACACGTTACTGGTATGATGGTGCTTACCTTCGTCTGAAGAATGTTGAATTATCCTATACATTCAAGAACAATTGGCTGAAGAAAATGGGCATCAATTCCTGCCGTCTCTACTTGAACGGCGATAATCTCTACATGTGGACCGACATGCCGGATGACCGTGAAGCCAACTACGGTACAGGCTCTTCGGACGGTGCCTACCCTACGGTACGCCGCTTCAATTTTGGTATCGATATAACCTTATAATAACGAAGAGATAATTATGAATAAATATATAAATAAACTATTTATGATGTCGGCTATTGCAATGGCTGGCATAATGGGGATGACCTCATGTACAGACTATCTGAATAAAGCTCCGGAAAGTGACTACCAGGATAATGACCCTTACAAGAATTTTATGAACTTTCAGGGTTTCACTGAAGAACTCTATAATTGTATCCCGGTAGTTTCAAACAACAAAGATGCCGGACATACTTGCTTCAACTATGGTGAAGATGAATACTGGGAACCACAGGAAATGCGTATGCAAGCCCGTAGTGTGGACAACGGAGACTTCTGGGCCTGGACTACTGTTTACTATGGTTACCCGAACAATCAAGGCTCGGCAGGTTCAAACAACCGAACTGATAAAGGTCATTTATGGGCCAACTCTTGGTATGCCATCCGTAAAGCCAATATCGGTATCGCCAACCTCAGTAATCTGATAAGCGCCACCGAGGAAGAACGCAATCTCATAGAAGGACAACTTTACTTCTTCCGCGCATGGTACCACTTTATGTTAATGGAATGGTGGGGTGGCATGCCGTATATTGATACAGTGTTGTCTTCGGATGTAACTCCCACGTTAGCCCGTCTTACATGGCAAGAATGTGCGGAAAAATGCGTAGCCGACTTTGAACATGCAGCCAGTCTACTTCCTGTTGATTGGGATGCAACCACCGCCGGTAAAGTGACCTTAGGCAAAAACAATATGCGTATCAACCGTATCATGGCTTTAGCTTATAAGGGCAAGACCTTGCTTTGGGCAGGCAGCCCGTTGATGAACTGGGCTTCCGGAGGTGCAAAGGAATACAATGCAGAGTTGTGCAAACGAGGTGCCGATGCTCTCGGACAAGCCCTTGCCCTCACCGAATCGACCAACCGTTATGAACTGGCTGACTTCTCCGAATATAACGACATCTTCCTGTTGCATAACTCAAGCGGTAAGCTGAACGGAGTAAAAGAGTCCATCTTCATGGAGAATATCAAGGATTATAGTGGACGCTGGCGCTGGAATATGGTTAACGACTTCCGACCTCAATCCATTGAGTCTTCCGGTATTAAATGCTATCCTACCGCCAACTACGTAAACTACTATGGCATGCAGAACGGTTACCCTATTAATGACATGACAAAGGCAGATGCCGAATCAGGCTATGATCCCACACATCCCTGGAAAAACCGCGACCCACGCTTCTATAAAACCATCATGTTCGACGGTGTGAAGTGGAAAAGCACCGGTGGTGCAGGTGGAACGGCAGAACTTTTCACCGGAGGTAGAGAGAGTGAAGAAGCAAATGAAAAGAAAGGTTGCTTCACAGCCTATATGAACAGCAAACTCTGTCCGCAATTGATGAATACGGTTGACGGTTATAAAGAAAATAATATCATGATCCTCAGCCTTATGCGCCTGGCAGATGTATATCTGATGTATGCTGAAGCTACGGCTGTAGGCTACAACGGTCCGAAGGGTAAAGCTGCTACCTACTCACTCACAGCCGAAGAGGCATTGAACAAGATCCGCGAACGTGCCGGGGTAGCTCCCGTACTCGACAAGTTCCTGGGTAGTACTGCTGACTTCCTGAGCGAATTACGCCGTGAACGCGCCGTAGAACTGTCTTTCGAAGGTTTCCGTTTTATCGATCTTCGCCGCTGGATGCTTCTCACCCAATATCCTTACACACTGAAGACCAAGATTGAGTTCGACCGTGCCGATCCTAATGACTATAATTATGACGAACCGGAAGAAAATGCTATCAAGAACTTGCGTGAAGTAGTATTGCTTGAGCGTAAATATACCGACAGACACTATTGGTATCCGCTCCCTAAAAAGGATGTTAGCATGTATGAAGGGTTCTACCAGAATCCCGGATGGTAATCTTGACGTATTAACTAATAATGACGCAAAAAATGAATAGAAAGTTTATATATATTGGCTGTACTGTTTTCGCCATGTCTCTGTTTCATGCAGGAGGTATCCAGGCGCAAGAAGAAAACAAAGATAGCCTGGTGAATGTGGCTTTCGGTACGGTTGCCCAGGAAGACTTGACGCATGCCATTTCTACGGTCAACACGTCCGAACTGACCAAAAAAGTAAATAGTTCCAGTAGCTTAGTTGGACTGGAAAGTCTGATAGGTGGATACACCGGCAACGTATGGGGGCAAGAAGCACTTGTCCTGGTGGATGGAGTACCCCGCAGTGCAAGTAATGTACGCGCTTCGGAAATAGAAAGTGTTTCGGTAATGAAAGATGCTGCTGCCGTGGTACTTTATGGTAGCCGTGCGGCAAAGGGTGTTATCCTGATCACTACCAAACGCGGTAAAAATGAACCGATGCGCATCGACGTACGGGGCAATGCAGGCATTAATGTTCCCAAATCTTATCCAAAATATTTGGATTCAGACTGCTACATGACCCTTTACAATGAAGCTTGCCGTAATGACGGGTTATCCCCCAAATACAGCGCATCAGATATCTACAACACTGCCATGGGAACCAATCCTTATCGTTATCCGAATATTGATTTCTATAGTTCGGACTATCTGAAAAAAGCATATTATAATGCAGATGTGACAGGTGAAGTATATGGAGGTAATGATCGCACACACTATTACCTGAATTTCGGTATGGATTATAGTAACGACTTGCTGAAATATGGTGAATCAAAGAATGCCTACAATATGCGTTTCAATGTACGCGGTAACGTAGACATGACACTTGCCTCATGGCTAAAGGCTACTACCAATGCGGCAGTTGTCTTTACCAATCAGTATGCAGGTCGCGGAAACTTTTGGGGAACCGCATCCACCTTGCGTCCCAACTGGTTTGCGCCGTTATTACCCATCGACATGATGGATACCAGCGTCGCTCAAATACAGGAATATATTACCAACAGTAATCACCTGATTGACGGCAAATATCTGCTTGGAGGAACTTCTTCCGACATGACCAATCCTTTTGCTGATCTTCTGGCTGCCGGATATGTTAAGGAAAAGGCACGTATGTTTATGTTCGATGTCAGCCTTGCCGCCGATCTGGGTTCATTCTTGAAAGGCTTGACGTTTAAGACTTCTTATAGTGTAGACTATACTTCTTACTATTCGGAAGCTTTCAGCGAGACCTATGCTGTTTATGAACCTACATGGTCTCAGGTGAATGGCAAAGATATGATTATTGCCTTGAAGAAGCACAATGAAGACAAAAAAGATCGCAATGAATATGTCGGCAAGTCCACTTACGATCAGACCATGACGTTCAGTGCACAGTTTGACTATGCCCGCACTTTCGCAAAATACCACAATGTAGCAGCCACATTCATAGGTTGGGGTTATCAAACGCAGAATTCTGCTGACGAAAACCATGAAAGCAGTGATTATCACCGTACCAGTAATGTGAACTTAGGCTTACGGGCATCCTACAATTACAATCATAAGTATTATGCCGATTTCAGTGGTGCCGTGATCCATTCGGCCAAATTACCCGAAGGCAAGCGTAACGCTTTCTCTCCGTCAGTCACTTTGGGCTGGAGGATCAGCAAAGAGAAGTTCATGGAGAATGTAAAGTTTATAGACGATCTGAAAATCACAGCTTCTTATGCCAACCTGCATCAGGATCTCGATATCACCGACTATTATCTGTATAAAGGCACTTTCTCCAAAAGAACAAACGAGGGCTTCTATGTACAATGGCATGATGGAACAGCCGGCGGATGGACTCCGGCTTCCAAACGCGGTGATAACCCCAATCTGGGTTTCATCACACGTGAAGAGTTCCGTGCCGGCATTGATGCCACACTGTTCAACCGTCTGCTGAAAATAAATGTGAATTACTTCAGACAAGATACGAAAGGCTTGCTCACCCAAGGTTCATCTTCTATCTATCCTTCCTATTTTGCTTTAAGCAGCAATTCCACTTTCATGCCCTGGATCAACTATAACGAGGACAGACGCAGTGGTTTTGACTTCGCGCTGAGTGCCAACAAGAAATTCGGCGACTTTGACGTAACACTCGGTTTCAATGGTATGGTGTACTCCTCTAAAGCTCTGAAACGTGACGAACTTTACGACGAAGATTACCAGTATCGCAAAGGTCGTGCACTCGATGCTTCCTACGGTTATGTATGCGAAGGTTTCTTCCAAGATCAGACTGACATAGACAATCATGCCCGTCAAACATTTGGTACTGTAAAGCCCGGTGACCTGAAGTACAAAGACATTAACGAGGATGGTGTAATCGACAGCAAGGACCAAATTGAATTAGGAAAGAACGGTTGGTCAGCTCCTCCTTTCTCCTTCGGATTGAACTTAACTGTGAAGTGGAAAAATTTCTCGCTATTTGCCATGGGATCAGGTCAGACCGGTTCTGTAGACTTTAAAAGCAGTTCCTACTACTGGAACCGCGGTACGAGCAAATTCTCAGAAGTGGTATGGGGACGTTGGACCGAAGATACAAAGGATGTGGCCACCTACCCACGTCTGACCACCACCAATGGTGACAATAACTACCGCAATTCCACTTTCTGGATGTATAAGCGTAACTATTTCCGCCTGAACCAAGTGCAGTTGACGTATGACTTCCCTGAAAATACTTTCAAAGGAACGTTTGTTCGTGGTTTAAGTGTTTATTGCGGAGGTAGCAATCTGCTTACCATCTCTAAAGAGCGGAAGCATATGGAGCTGAGTACCGGTTCCCCTCAATGCCGTAACTTCTATGCAGGTTTCAAGGCTGCATTCTGATTTTATTGATTAATAAAGAAGAAGATTATGAAAAAGAAAATTATACCTTTTATAATAGGTGCCCTGATGCTCACCGGTTGTGATGATTTGTTTTCACCAGCCATCGAAAACTTCCAAGGCGTGGAAAACATGTACAACGATGCGGAATACGCACGGGGAATATTGCACAATGTATACAGTCTGATTCCGGGCTATTACGATAACAGCGAGTATGGCACGGATGACGCCGTAACCAATCAGCCAAGTAATGTGTATCTGCAAATGGCCACCGGTGCCTGGACTACAAGTTCATATAATCCACAGAATCAGTGGACCAATTCCTACGGTGCCATTCAATACATCAACCTCTTCCTGGAGCATGTGGGAGGCGTAAAATGGTCGGATGATGAAGAACTGAACAAATTGTTTGCGCAACGCCTCACTGGTGAAGCTTACGGACTCCGTGGGATGTTCTATTTTTATCTGCTTCGTGCCCATGCCGGTTTTGGTGCAAATGGCGAACTGCTCGGTGTACCCATATTTACAGAACCTCAGACAATAGAGTCGGATTTCAATCAACCGCGTGCTTCGTTTCAGGCTTGTGTAGAACAAATCTACAATGATCTTTCCGAAGCAGAGAAAAGACTTCCTTATGAGTATGAAGATGTTTCAGGAAGCGTTCCTGCAGATTTCCAGAGTCTCACACAAGACGTCGGTAAATACAACACCGTTATGGGTGCCAAAGCACGTCAGTTGTATAACGGAATCATAGCCCGTGCCTTCCGTACACGCACAGCCGTACTGGCTGCCAGTCCCTTCTTTGAAGATGCTTCCAACGCTGCCACATGGGCGGATGCCGCTAATGCCGCAGCTGCTGTAATAGACTATAAAGGAGGTCTATCAGGATTAGCATCCGACGGAGTGGAATATTACTCACCTACTATTATAAATACAATTAAGGATGGTGCCAATCCAAATGAAATCTTATGGAGAGGAAACAAAGGAAGTGGTGATAACGACCAGGAATCACAAAATTTCCCACCGAGTTTGTACGGTAATGGTTATATGAATCCGTCGCAGAATCTGGTCGATATATTCCCTATGGCCAATGGATACCCCATCAATGACGCAGCCAGCGGATACGATGCCAACAATCCTTATGCTGGACGCGATCCCCGTTTGGGCAAATACATCTTTTACAATGGAAGTACAATCAGTGAGAAGAGTATAACAATCAACATCAATGAGGGAAATCAAGACGGTGTTAACGTGACCGAAAACCGCTCGACCCGAACAGGCTATTACATGAGAAAACGCTTGCGCATGGATGTGAACTGTAATCCGGCATCCATTTCCAAACAGCCGCATTACACACCCCGTATCCGTTATACTGAAATGTACCTGAATTATGCTGAGGCAGCCAATGAAGCTTGGGGACCGAAAAACGCCAACGGCAGAGATTACTCCGCTTACGATGTAATCAAAGCCATCCGGAAACGTGCCGGCATAGGTGGTACCAATGATGCCTATCTGGAAGCATGCGCTGCCAGCAAAGACAAAATGCGCGAACTGATCCGCAACGAACGTCGATTGGAACTCTGCTTCGAAGGATTCCGTTTTTGGGATCTCCGTCGCTGGAAAGCCGACCTGAACGAACCGGTATATGGCATTAGCTGGAATGGTAACAGCTATCAGAAGATAACCGTAGAAGAACGTTCGTATGAAGATTATATGTACTGTTGCCCTATCCCCAACTCTGAGATACTGAAGTACAGCAACCTCATCCAGAATAAAGGATGGAAATAAACAAAATTGTGAACACTATTAATAAAATAGCATGATATGAAAAAGAAATTAGCATATATCGGACTGACTTCATTACTCTTGTCTTTCACCGCGTGCGAAAGCTCTGACAATGAATTCTCCGACTTCGATTATCAAACTGTATATTTTGCCAATCAATATGGTTTGCGTACCATTGAATTGGGAGAAGACGAATTCCTCGATAACTCTTTGGATAATCAGCACAAAGTATCCATTAAAGCAGCTTGGGGTGGTGGTTATACCAACCGCAAGAATGTAATTATTGATACTCAGGTAGATGAATCGCTTTGCGAAAACCTCTATTTCAAAGGAAGTAACACTCCTGTTACCCCTATGCCCACCTCCTACTATACCCTGGCCGCCAACCAGATCAATATTCCCAAGGGTGAAGTTATAGGTGGTGTGGAGGTACAGTTTACCGATGCATTCTTTGCCGATAAAAAGACTCTTGATAATTATTACGTGATTCCTCTGAAGATGACAGGCGTACAGGGTGCAGACTCCATCCTTCAGGGTAAGGCAGTCGTAGCAAACCCCATGTTGACAAATAGTGGCGACTGGAGTGTACAACCCAAGAATTTTGTACTTTATGCTGTAAAGTATGTCAATCCCTGGCATGGTGAGTACCTGCGTCGTGGAGTGGATCAAGCTGTGATAAACGGCGTTTCTTCGCAATTGGTACGCCATCAGCAATATGTAGAGAAGGATGAGAAAGTAAATATTACAACTGAAAGCCTGAAAGACAATATTCTATCCTTATCAACCAAGGATGCACAAGGTAATCTTTTCAATTACAACCTCAGCTTGACTTTTACCGAAGATGGTAATTGCACAGTAGGTAGTACTTCCGATGATCTTATCATTTCCGGTACCGGTAAATTTGTGAAGAAAGGCGAAAAGAACAGCCTTGGCGGTAAAGATCGTAATGCTATCTATCTGGACTATACAATTGACTTTAAAACCAAAAACATGCAGTACGCCACCAAAGATACGTTGGTGTTAAGCAGTCGTGCCGTACAAGGTGGCAAGTCATTCGAGATAGAAATAAGATAGTATTATCTGGTATAAACGTTTAAACAAAGAAAACATGAAATACTTTAATCATAAGATAATCGGTATTGCCATGATGTGTGCAACGGTTATGGCATGCACCGATAAGTATGACTGCAACCTTCAGGTAGAAAAGCCTGAAGAAGTGGCCAATAGCGAATACCTGGCCAGCTTTGATTTGCTGAAATCGTACATTACCCGCGATGCCAGTTCTCCGTTCAAGTTTACGGCAAACTTGTCTTCAACAGACTTTTTAAAGAAAGACATTGCTTACAGCACCATACTTAGCAATTTTGATGGCATAGATATTGGCGGTTCTATCACTCCCATCAATTCATTGAAAGAGGATGGTTCCTTCGATTTTGGCGGAATGCAATTAGTAGCTGATGCTGTCAAAGGAACGGACATAACGCTTTATGGTGGTACGCTCTGTTCCAATCAGGGACAACGCACCGCTTATTATAATGAACTGATACAGCCCATCATTATTCCCTTCGTACCCGAGAAAGGTAAAACTGTGATTTGTGACTTCGAGAATGATGAACTAGGCAAAGCTTACGGTATGACCGGAGGAAGTCAGGCTGTGGTAGAAAACGATCCGGATGGGAAGAGTGGTAAAGCACTGCATGTAGGTACCGACGATAACAAGGCTGCCTATTCACATCCTAAGTTCAACGTCAAGTTACCGGAAGGTCGAAAACTGGGTGATTACGTCAATCTGACCATTGATATGCGTATTGTAAACAGTGATGGTATATATGGAGCCGGTATGAGAGTCTTTATCAATGGACAAGAATTTAACGTAGGTACAAATGCTCAAGGACTTGGTTGTAATCCCAACACTTGGAATCGTGGAGCGGTCATCAGCTTAAATAGCGCTACAGCTCCAGGCTTCATATTGCCGGATGAAATGAAAGGACTTACTGAATTTGAGCTTGCCGTTGGTTCCGCTTCTGGAGGAGCACAATATTTTCTCGATAACATCGTGATGAATTATGAGCTTCCCGGAACAGGTGTTACTAAAATTGACTTTGAAAAAGATGAACTTGGAACGTCTTATCCGATGACTAACGGAAACTCTTCCGTTGTAGAAAATGATCCTGAAGGCAGTGGTAAAGTATTACACGTAGGTACAGCTGCTACCCCTTGCAATAGATCTTATCCTAAATTCACAGTAAAATTGCAAAACGGAAGAACGTTAGGTGACTACATAGGTCTTTCTCTCGACATGTACCTGATAGATGGTAAAGGTGGCTGGGGCGACGGCATGCGGGTAGTGATTAATGGACAAGAATTCAACTGCGGCCAAGGACCGTTCAACTTCGGTTGTGAAGCTAACAAATGGGGACGAGACAAGATTTATATTACATTCCTGAAAGAAGGTGAAGCTACGGGAGGAGGAAAGATCGCTATACCTAATTCCATGAAAGATCTGACCGAGATAGAATTGGCCGTAGGTTCAGGCTCGGGTGAGTGGCATGCTTACATCGATAATATCAACCTCCACTGGAAGGCCGATGATACCATCATCGAGAAAACTCCGGAAGAGAAAAAGAATATCTTCACTGAAGAGATGAATAAATGGATCGGTGGTATAGTAAATGCCGGTGGTGAATCTGTAAAAGTATGGAATATTGTAGGCGAACCACTTGACAAAACCATGGATGCCAACACCTTCAACTGGGGTGAATATTTGGGCGAAGTAGAATATGCACGTACAGCCGTAAAACAAGCACGTGACACAGCAAAAATTGATCTCAACCTCTTCGTTAGCAATACTTTCAATCAATCTGATGAGATGGGACAGAAAGCCAATGAATTGATCGCATTGGTAAAATCCTGGGAAGCAGATGATGTAACCCGTATTGACGGATACAACATCCTTCTTCATGCGGTTTATTCCAAAGATGCCACTTCTCAGAAAGCCAATGAAGAGATGATTTCCGAATTGTTCGACAAGCTGGCACAGACCGGTAAACTGATACGTGTATCCGACCTCAGCATGATGGTGGAAGATACAGAGGGTAAGTTCATCCAGACCAGTAAACTGACCGCCGATGAACGGAGTGCCGCAGCCAACTATATAGCTTTCATCATGAAAGAATATCGGAAAACTATCGCATCGGACAAGCAATATGGCATATCCATTTCAAGTATGACCGAAACTAGTACCGGTAACAAGATTTGCCCCTGGACTTCGGGATACAATCGAAATGGAATGTATGAAGGAATAGTTGAAGGATTGAAATAACCCGAAGTATAATGAAACTATTTATTAGAAATCTATGCATTTTTCTGATGGGAATGTCATGTTGGGCATGCTCTGATAATAATAATGCGGAGACTGATGATAACGGGAAGGGCGCATATGCGCTCTTCCTAAAAAAGTCAATTACAGTGAGTGCCGGTGAAAACCAGACAGAGGTCGTTATAGAATGGGCAAAAACCTCCTGGGAGATAACCTTCGAACAGGGAGATATTGTAAAAAGTATAACTCCGATGTCAGGTGGAAGCAGTGATGGAGAAAAGCAGTACACAAAAATTCAAGTGGTTTGCAATGCTAACGCTTCAATGAAACAACGTACACAGACTATTCACATTACTGACCTAACCAACAAGCAGACTACTGATTTATTGATAGAACAAGAACCGGCGTTCAAGTCTGTTACACTTAATATTGACCCTACAGTAAAATATCAGCCGATAGCAGGATTCGGTGGAATGTACAATCCTAAAATTTGGTGTGGCGGAAACCTCATTTCTGCCCGACAATTAGACCAAATGTATGGTGAAGGCGGATTGGGCTACTCCATCCTTCGCCTAATGGTTTATCCCAACGAATCTGATTGGAATGCTGATGTAGAAGCGGCTAAAGCGGCACAGGCCAATGGAGCAATAGTTTTTGCATGTCCGTGGGACTGTACAGATGCTCTCTCCGAACAAATCAAGGTGAACGGCAAAGAAGTAAAACATCTCAAAAAAGAGAACTATGGAGCATACGCCGATCATCTTATCCGTTACATCAATTTCATGAAACAGAATGGAGTAGATCTTTATGCCATATCTGTTCAGAATGAACCGGATATGGACTTTACTTATTGGACTCCTCAGGAAGTGGTAGATTTTGTGAAGCAATACGGTGCCAAAATCCGTGAAACCGGAGTCAGACTGATGTCTCCCGAAGCATGTGGTACACCACCCGAATACACGGATCCGATCATCAATGATGCCGGAGCATTTGCACAGACCGATATTATTGCAGGACACCTTTATCAAGGTTTTACAGACCTGGATAATGGATACGTCAAAAATCGTCACGATTACATCTGCGGTCTCTACCCTCGCATCCATGGAAAGACTTGGTGGATGACGGAACATCTCTTTAATGACGGAGAAAAATCAGATGATCCGTCAGCATGGGAATTCCAAAAGTGGCAATACTGCCTCAACCATCTTGGCAAAGAAATCCACATGTGTATGGAGGGCTATTGCAGTGCATACGTATACTGGTATTTAAAGCGCTTCTATGGATTGATGGGCGATAATGACAAGCGCAGCCCGGTGGGTGAAGGTGAAATTGCTAAGAATGGTTACATCATGGCCCATTACGCGCAGTACGCCACAGGTACTACCCGTATTAAAGCTGTCACGAATAATACAGGAATATGTGCCACAGCCTACATCAATGAAACAGGAAATGAAGTAACGGTTGTATTGCTGAATTTCACCGGAGCCACCCAGTGTATAGAAATACCGTTGGCAGGAATGAAGCGTGCAAATGCCGTTGAAACCAATGAAAACAAAAATATGGAAGTTATCAGTACTGAGATGCTGGAATCTGGCGAGGGTGTATATGTACTGTTGTCCGGTAACAGCATAGTCTCTGTCCGGTTGACCTTATAATTGCATGAAGTGATATGGAATCACTCAAGTAGTTCATATTCCCCCAAATGGTAAGTGTTGCCAAAGCAAAACAAAAAATTGCTTTGTGCAACACTTTTTTTTATTTTTGATGTCACGTTCGCTTTACACGTTCGTCTTAGTAATGTAAATGGAACTCAAACAATTTAAAATATCCGTTCTACCCCTCCGCAATAAGCTATTGAATTATGCGCGGAAGTTGACCGAAAGTCCGGACGATGCAGAAGATGCCGTACAAGAAGTCCTGCTCAAGCTATGGAACAAAAGACTTGAACTGGAACAGTACCGTAACATTGAAGCATTCGCCATGACCATGACACATAATCTCTGCATGGATATGTGGCGCACCAGGCATACCGCCAGCGTACCGTTAGAGTATGTACAGGATGCCACTCCCGGTGGGACACCGGAACGGTTGCTTGAGATAAAAGACGAAATCCGTCTGATGCATGAAATTATTAATTCATTGCCTACCTTGCAGCGCACCATCATGCGGATGAAAGACATCGAGGAGTATGAAACGGAAGAGATCGCCGACATCACAGGCTGTAATCCGGAAGCCATCCGAAGTAACCTGTCGAGAGCGCGAAAGAAAGTGAGAGAAATTTACCTGCAAACCGTACAAGAAAAAATAAGGAGGAAACAAGTATGAAGATAGAAGAATTAATAGACCGCTATTTCGAAGGACAGACCTCATGTGAGGAAGAACGCGAATTACGCAGTTTCTTCACGCAAGAAAATGTACCGGAATCGTTACAAGTATACCGTCCCTTGTTTGTCTGCCTGGATCAGGAAGCAAAAGCATTCCGGCAAGAAAGTGCTCCTGTTAAAAAGCCTTCCTTCCGCCGTCGCTTTATTTACACAGCGGGAGGAATAGCAGCCGGAATTTTATTAATGATCGGCATTGCCGGTACGCAGCGATACCTTCACCCCACTCCGGAAAATTACGTCATCATCGACGGCAAGCAATACACGGATGCAAACCTGGTGCATGAACAAGCCCTTGCTGCTTTCCGAGATATGCGAACTACGGAAGATGAAGTGCTTGATCTGATGTTTGAATAATAAAAAGAACCAATAGATACAATTATGAAAAAGTTCACTCATACCCTGCTATGCTGCCTGCTGCTCTTGTTCAGTACCGGCATGTACGCCCAGAAAGGGCTGCAAATAGCATCCGTATTTCAGAAATACGGCAATGAGAAAGGGGCCACTTACGTGGAACTGTCCAAGATGTTATCCAAGAATTGGGACATCACCCATTACCAAAGCCTGAAACTGACAAAGGCAGAAAAGGCATTACCGGACATCTACCGGTGTCTGGAATCCGACCGGGAACATGCCAGGAAAATAAAAGAAGTGGTGACAGACGGGCATATTCAATCGGGATACTACCAGTTGCCTCCGGTAAAAGATAAAATAAACCGCTTCATACTATTCCGGCTCGGCAAGAAAGGAGAAGCCACACTTATCTATATCGAAGGCGAAATAGACAGTGACGACCTTGTTACACTGATATTCAGCAAAGACTAATTCTGAAATTTATAAATCACAAATAATAAAACTTATGAAACGAATTTTCTTTTTATTCCTTATCATGACTTCCATGACAGTCGTGGCACAAGAAAGCATCCCGCAAGATACAACTCTCTATCTCAACGGACGGAAGATCATCATTAAAGAACATGATGGCAAAATCAAAGTGAAAATGTATGAGGCAAAAGCCGACAATGACACCATCGAAAACACCCAGGTATTTGAAGGTGTGTATCTGGACGGCCGCAGCATTGAACGAACCACAACGGTTTCCGTACCTTTCGTGAAGAAGAAAAAAGGCTATTACCGCTTTGATCCTCACTACCCTGCCATCTACTTCGGCTTTAACAAACTGGCAAGCAATACATTTCAGTACTCTGCCAAAGTACCTCAACTTGGCTCGAAATCCTGGGAATGGGGTATCAATCTGTTTAATACCGGAGTTGCCATAACCCGTAACAATCATTGGGGATTGACCACCACCCTCGGTTTAGCACGTATCGTCTATAAATTGGATGACAATTACGGCTTTGAGAAAGTAGACGGCATCACCGTTTGCCGGCAAGCCGAAGATGTGGATTACCAAAAGAGCTGGCTGCGCTATTGGGCTTTCCGTCTGCCTGTCAGTCTGGAATGGCAAACCAAATTCGGCAGTCGCCGTGCTTTCATTGCCGCTGGTCCGGAAGTGGAATGGCGTGTAGGGGTTAAATCCAGAGCCAAATATGATGATAAGAAACATACTTTGAGTAGCAAGCTGAATACCCATCCGCTTGGCATGAATCTGCTGCTACAGGCCGGTTATGGTTGCTTGGGATTCAATGCCCGTTTCGCTCTCACTTCTCTGTTTGAAAAGAATAAAGGACCCGAACTCTATCCGGCTTCTATAGGCATAGGTTGGTATTGGTGACAGCATAAAACTTTAATAATTCATTTCCCGCCTCACAACAAAAACTGTGGGGCGGACTTGTTTTTGTCTATATAGAATTGTATCTTTGTATCGCTACTCCTTTAACAGCAAGAAAGGAAAAATAGAATGAAAACAACTAATGAAATTCTCGCCATCCTGCACGAGTTCAAGCAAACAACCGCTGACAAGTACGGCATTGAGAGTCTTGCTCTCGTTGGTTCAGCTGCCCGTGGCGAACAACGGGAGAACAGCGATATTGATGTTTGCGTAAAACTACGCAAAACCACCTTTCGTGCCTATATGACGATCAAGGAAGAATTAGAACACCTCTTTCATACAAAAGTTGATTTAATAACCTTGCATGAGAACATGCGCCAAATGTTCCGGCATAATCTTGAACAAGATGCAATCTACGTCTAAACAAGCATTAATAGATATGCTCCGCTTTGTAGAAAGCCAAACAGCATTCATCATCAAAACCACTGTTCGGATAAGCAATTATCAGGATTTTCTCAATTCAGACGATGGCATGGTATTATTCAATTCGACGTGTATGTGCCTGCAAACTATTGGTGAAACGATCCGACAAGTAGATGACCGTACTCACGGATGCCTTTTCTCTCATTATCCCGAAATACCGTGGAGACAAATTATAGGAATGCGTAATATAATCTCACATGAATATCTCTCAATAGATCCGGAATTGATCTACGACATTACCAGCAAAGAACTTCCTCCCCTACTCGCTAGTTTACATCAGATTCTCATAGATATTGATGCCGGTCTACGAAATAAGGAGTTGGGGGAATAGACATCATTCGTATCATACAGAGAATTAAATAATCATTTTTATTATGACCAAAGAAGAACTTATGAGAAAAGCGATTGAGCTCTCCACGGAGAATGTCGCTAACGGTGGCGGCCCATTTGGTGCCGTCATTGCCAAAGATGGAGAAATCATAGCTACCGGAACGAATCGTGTGACATCCTCATGTGACCCGACAGCGCATGCCGAAGTCAGTGCCATTCGTGCAGCAGCCACGTCACTAGGTACTTTCAACCTCAGTGGTTGCGAAATCTATACCTCTTGTGAGCCCTGCCCCATGTGCCTCGGCGCTATCTATTGGGCCAGACTGGACAAAATGTATTATGGAAACAATAAGACTGACGCCAAAAATATAGGTTTCGACGACTCTTTCATATATGATGAAATCGCTTTAAAACCTGCCGATCGCAAACTACCCTCAGAAGTATTGCTACACAATGAAGCCATCAAAGCTTTCGAAGCATGGACTGAGAAAGAAGATAAAATAGAGTATTAAGAGCCTGTCGACAAGAAGTTAAGACTTTGTTTGCAAAGAGTTAACTCCTTGTAAGCAGGAAGTTAACTTCTTGTAAGAGTATATTTCAATGAATTATAAAACGTAAAATCCCTGAAGTCTACCTTTGACAGAACTTCAGGGATTTTTCATTTATTCTTTATCTAAAAACAACATAGACACAATTTTTATCAAATCTAGTATTGTGCTAAAGGAATTATCCCAAGTTTATAATATCCAGAATTATATTTAGGATTCAGAGCTGGTTCATAAATAGGACAACGATATTCACCACGTCTTCCACAATAAGTAAAACCGACACTATCCATTTCATTCTTAATGATAATATCATCACCAAAATTAACAATCACATCCTGTAATTCATCGCTATCTAAATACGTTGTTACCGTAGTAGAAACTCGATGCTGTACTGTAGTAGAAGTACCAAATTTTGCTCCAACCTTCACTTTTTCCTCTAAGCCTAAATCAAAGTCAAAATTAGTAGCGAAAGTAGTAGTAGTTTCAACTACATTTTGAGTCGTTGTCTGTAGATCCTTTTCTATAATAGAAATCTTTATTGAAGTTGAATAATCTTCAATATTCCAATCAAATAAAGGTAAAGGCTCTGGTAAATAATACCTTTTTATACTTTTAACTCCTTTAACCAAATAAGGCATTCTGTTTCCCTGTGCTTGTAAATCAAGTTCAAATAAATCATAGGGTGGAATTGATATTGCTTTTATTATCTCATCAGAAACCAAATTCTTGTTACTAACATAAGTTTTCACTAAAAATTCATAATTTCCATTATACCAATATCCTTCAGGCCCTCTAGGAACCGGATGATCTCTTGTTGATTGAGGTTGCTTGTCATAATGATGCGGATCATCACCTTGATCTGAAATATTATGATACACGACATCAGGGATTCCTGTTAGCTCAAGAAAATACACACATTCTGATATTTTTTTTTGGAAAACGCCTTTACCATCTTTCGTCATAATATTATAATATACATAATCTCTTTGCCAAATTCCATTCTGATCTGCAAATTTCTTTGCATCAAAAACTTTTTGAAGTTGCGTTGGAATATCCAGAGGGGAAACTCTAGTCTTCACCTTAGTAAGATTATTGAATTCCTCATATTCAAACACAAAATTCAAGCCATTTTCAGCACGCACAACATTAGCTTCTTTAAAATTTCGTGTTGAAGCAGACCGCAATATAACTCTTTCTGACGGTTTCACGACAACAATAGGGAATGATGGTATTTCATTACTCTTAATAGTATTTACCTTTCCAGCATTATCTACAAAAAGAATTTGATTCTCTTTACTTTTATAAGCAACAAAAGGTACTTCTTGAGCAACATTCCACTTTTCTGCCGAAAAGATATCATTAGGAAGTACGGGAACAAAAACAGTCAAAGTAGGCATTTCCTTATATAAAGCTAGCAAGTTCTCTTTACTCATATACTTCGATAAAAACTCCTCTAATGTTCCTCCCCCGCTTAACTTTTTATCTTTAACTAACATATACAAAACATCATAGTCATAATCAAACTGCTTTATCGCCTCTTCTTTTATAAGCTTTCTTACGCCTTCACTTTCATTAAGAACTCTAGCCAAAGCAAATGAAAATTCACTTTTTAAAGAGTTTAGGTCTATTTCATCATAACTTTCTTCAATTAATGATGAATTATTACTTGTTTCAATCATATCATTAGAACATGATCCTACAATGAATAGAGCTAATAGTAGTCCTACTTGTTTCAATCTAATATTCATAATATTAATCTTTTAATAGTAATACATTAAGTCTCATATAATTCTGCAGAACTGCTATAAAGATAATGTTTTTATTTTAAATATATATATTTTTTAGTAAATTCTTGTTTAAAGAAAGCAAGAAAGACATCATTAAGCAGCCACATACAACCATTTTAACAATTTATACAAATACCACCATAAATTTTCGCCTAATTTATAGCAATATAAAAAATCCCCAAAGTGCTGTGATGCAGACTCTGGGGATTTAGTTAATACACAAGGTATTTGCAATGAAAGGTTATTTGCTTATATTGTTACTCTTTTAGAAGCGCATACCTAAAGTAAATATCACTTGACTACGTGTGTTTGTCACTTTTGTCTTATTTAGATATTCATCATCAAAGGCATAAAAATCTGATTTGTAAGTACTATATTGATACGCCAAATCTGCATAAACTAATGAACCACGATAACCAATACCTAAAGTGTAATTACTCTTGGATTTAGCATTAGCATAGTCCGTATCTGTCATAACAGAGTTCAGCGGCAAATCCTTATATGCTCCGTCTTTATATGCTGCCGTGCTGTAATTGTATCCAGCACGCAAAGCAAACTCAGGTATCACCTTATATTCTGCACCTATGCGGAATGTACTTACTCCTTTCAGCATTTCTTTGATTGTAGAATTTTCATACCCCATCTCATCTCCTTCAGGATAATAAAGACGTATACTTGAGTAATCCTGATATTCATATTCAGCACCGAGAGCAAGATTTGTACCTACTGTATATCCTAAACTTAGATTGTATTTCCATGGAGTACGGAGTTCATAATCATAAGTCATATCTTTGTTATCCAAAAAATCATAACTATCTACTGTTGTTTTATAAAACTCAGTTTCCCCCTTATCATTCTGCCCATAGATACCAGACTCAAGAAAAACATTAGTAGCCAAGGTCAACTTATAAAATGTAGGAGTATGTATTGCAAGTCCAATACGCAAAGGAGATGTTTCAAAAGGACGTATGATTGCTCCCAATTTAAAATCAAATCCTGTTCCGTCAATCTTTGTCCAGCTATTTAAGTCATAATATTCCCCTGTGTCATAATCCTCACTATAAATGGAACTTTTGGTATAATTCAAGTCATAAGCACCTACAGTTACTCCCAAATACACCCTATCATTAAAGTTGAAAGAAATATTGAAGTCATATTGATCCACCCCACCAGTTTCACGTGATCTGAACTTACTATAAGGTTGGGGAAGAAAAGCACCAAATCCTGTCAATCTGTCTTTATTATTCACATCCTCATATAAGGGATCATAAAGTGAGCCACCCCATCCTAAAGCAGCCAACCAACCTACATTATTATTATTAAATACATTATTATTAGGAGTAGCATTATCATCTATATATTTTATATCATATCCATTTTCCAACATTCCTCCAGCTTGTGAAGCCATCAAAAAAGTTTGCGAAACAACCTGCCCGTCAGGTGTCAGATTAAGCAACCCCTCCATTGACGTCGTTTTATTAAATGATTTGGAACGGTTATAGCTGAAACCGAAGTTTACATATCGCAAGGTGGTCTCATTACCAATTTTATTAGAAAGTACAAAACCAGCATTATTCAATTGCCAGCGATTCTTATTTGAATTGAAAGTATTACCACCATACGTACTTTCTGTTCCGGTTGATGAAAAACCAAATGAAGCAGTAACATCATTACTACGATAAATACCTATACCTGCAGGATTAGTTGCAATGGTAGACATATCACCTCCCAATGCCCCCATGGCTCCGCCCATACCAACAAAACGAGCTGTTCCATTCAAATCCTTCTCTGTCATCTTTGTAACATCATATATAGTCTGCGCACCCATTCCCATTGAGACAAGCAATGAAAGGGCGACTAAAGTCAGTTTCTTATTCATAATCAATGTTCTTTCTAGTTCAAAACTATTATTACATTCACGTATCTGTTTATCTTCTTCCACCGCCTCTACTGGAAGAACCGCCTCCGCCACCACTTGAACGGGTAGAACCTCCACCACTACCTGAAGAATAGCTGCCGCTAGAGCGTGAGCTGCCACCTGATGAATAGCTGCTAGAAGAACGAGTGCTGGAAGAAGAACGATTATAATCATAAGAACGACTACTGGAACGACTACTTGCACCATTGTCATAATTACGTGGAGCAGATGAACTACCGCGGTTATAAGTTGACGAACTACGTGTACTACTACTGCGTGTACTGGTACCGGAAGGACGAACCGCAGAATTACCACGATTGCTACTACTGCGTACACTTTGCACATTGCTATTGTATGCACCACTACGAGTGCTACTCGGACGAGTATATGTTGAACGACGTGATGAAGCAGCGTCTGTCCGTGTACTCATTCCCGGACGTTCGGATGAAGCACGGGTCCCTACCACACGGCGAGTTGAACTTGTACCAGAGCTTCTTCTCACTTCTCCACTTGTAGAACCAGCACTGCGTCTTGTTTGATAGCCACTTGTAGAACCTGAAGATCTCCGTGCAGTTGATGAACCTGATACACGATTTCCTGAGGACACTCTATTTCCATAAGAACGCCTGCTCGTATAAACATTATTGTTGCTCCAATGGTTGCCTCCCCAGTGTCCACCGCCACCGGGATACCAGCCACCGCCAGGATAATAATGATGGTGATGATGTCCCCATCCCCAACTCCAGCCACCGTAGAAACCGCCCCAGCCATAGGACCAGCCACCGTAACTGTAATAAGGTGAGTATCCACCCCAGCCATAATAAGGATAGCCTCCCCATCCGTAGGAGTTATAACGCCAATCCCACCATAAGCGGTTAGAGAAAGTCGGGAAAGCATACGCATACATTCCGTCGGTATAAACGTTCCAGTCCCATGAATTCAGACCGTAAACGACATCCCAATAATACGGGCTACTGATGCTCACCGCATAACGCGGATTGCGGAAACGTACGATACGCATAGCATATTCATAATCATCTTCCGAACCATCGAAGCCATTTACCCATTCACCATCCGGATCGGGCACTGCTTTTTCCTTTATATATAAGGTATCATCTTCCATTACGAAGTCATTCTCACGAGAATCATAACGACGGTTATATTCGTCTACATCACGTGTATTTCCTTTACGATCCTGTACTACAACAGTAGTATTACCTGGCGACGTATAAACCGTAGTTGGTGCATTCGACTTTACTACAATTTCTTCAGTCGGAGCAGAGCTTGTAACTTTCTTCTCCTGCTTCTTTTCCTTCTTATCCTTAGAAGGAATGTAGTAAAGGTCGTCATCTATGCTCTGCGCCGAAACCATCCAAGGGAGGCACAAGGCAAAAAGCGATAAAAAAACAATCTTTTTCATATGGGTGTGGTTTATAGGTTTTACATTAATCCATTTTATCACGTCACAAAGATAGCGATGGATTTTACCGCATACAGGAGAATTTCCCCAAATGATTATAGGGATTTCCCTATTCTATTAGAACAAAAGAGATATTATTTGGGTTTTCAATGCACTAAATTAAATCTCCAGTGCAAGTTTATAACACATGAAACTTATCCGTTTGACGGATATAAAATGCCGGAGAAATCAGTGCGTGATATCTGGCTATCTACTGATGAAATAAAGGCTATACGAGATGTAAAAGTCAGCAGGGAGAATCGGATTAGGAAGTATCTCCGGAATTTGTATATGTTTATACATTTTATCTATCTGATCTTTTTTTATTACTTTTGCAGCAAATAAACGAACAATACTAAAAAAACAATGCAAGACATAAGAAAGCAAAACGTATATGACCTTGCCCAAGAAAGATTACGTGTCATTTTTCAGAATTTTGATAATATTTACATCTCATTTTCAGGAGGCAAGGATAGCGGTGTACTATTAAATTTATGCATAGATTATATCCGCAAACATAATTTAAAAAGAAAAATTGGGGTATTTCATATGGATTATGAAATACAGTACAACATGACAATTGATTATGTGGAACGAACTTTTAAAGAGAATCAAGACATCCTGGATATATATCATATTTGCGTACCTTTTCGAGTAACGACATGTACGTCCATGTATGAAGATTATTGGAGGCCATGGGATGAAGACAAAAAAGCAGTCTGGGTACGCCAAAAACCGGAGAGGGCAATGACATTACATGAGTTCCCTTTCTACACTACCGACATGTGGGATTATGATTTTCAAATGGAATTTGCCCAATGGCTACATAAAAATAAAAAGGCTACCCGAACATGCTGTTTAGTTGGCATTCGTACACAGGAAAGCCATAATCGTTGGCGTGCCATTTACAGAAAAACAAAGGAACGATATGCCAACTACCTATGGAGTACCCAAATTACTGAAGGTGTTTATAACCTCTATCCTATTTTTGACTGGAAAACAACTGATATCTGGGTAGCAAATGGTAAATTCAAGTGGGATTATAATCATCTGTACGATCTTTATTATCAAGCAGGAATTAGCCTTGACCGACAACGGGTAGCAAGTCCTTTTATCTGCGAAGCCATAGAGAGCCTGTCACTGTACAGAGTGATTGATCCCGATATGTGGGGACGGATGATTGGCCGGGTTAACGGAGTAAATTTTTCCGGGATTTATGGAAAAACCGGAGCCATGGGAAGAGATGAGATACATTTACCCAAAGGATATACATGGAAATCCTTTACAGAGTTTCTTCTGTCTACTCTACCTGAACATACCCGGAACAGATACCGGAAGAAATTGGAGACAAGTATCAGATTCTGGAAGAATAAGGGCGGTGTACTCAGTGACGAAGTGATACAGAAACTAAGAGAAAGAAATATTCCTATTCAAGTAGGAGAAAGCACAAACTACAAAACGGACAAGAAGCCTGTCAGGATGGATTATTTGGATGATATTGATATTGCAGAGTTCAAGGAAATTCCGACTTACAAAAGAATGTGTATCTGTATCCTACGCAATGATCACGTTTGCAAATATATGGGATTCGCACTGACAAAAGAAGAAACACTCATGAAAAATATGGCATTAAAACAATATGGAAAGATTTTCAAAGATGAATAGAATTTCTTAAATGCCCCATCTTTAAATAAGGCAAACTGCATCTCAGCATAACTTTTTCATGCAAGCATGAAAGTTCTACATTCGATTTGCATTATCTTTGCAGCTAATAAACAAATATACAAAGAAACTGGTTCGCTTCGCTAACAGAGGCTTTGCATTTAACAATAAATTATATTCCAATGAAATATTTAGAATTTACTTTCCGCACTTCTCCTTGTACAGAAGTAGTAAACGATGTGCTTTCCGCTATCCTGGGCGATGCAGGTTTTGAGAGTTTTGTTGAACAAGAAGGCGGTATTGCTGCCTATATACAAAAAGATTTGTATGATGAAACAACTGTAAAAGCAGCTATTGACGAGTTCCCCCTACCAGATACCCAAATTGAATATACTTTTACAGAAGCCGAAGATAAAGACTGGAATGAGGAATGGGAAAAGAACTTCTTCCAACCGATTGTGATTGGTGACCGCTGTGTCATCCACAGTACTTTCCACCATGATGTTCCCCGAACAGAATATGATATTGTCATCAATCCGCAAATGGCTTTCGGTACAGGACATCACGAAACCACCAGTCTCATCATCGGTGAACTACTGGACAGTGACCTACAAGGCAAGTCCCTTCTCGATATGGGTTGCGGCACTTCCATCCTTGCCATTCTTGCTCGCATGCGTGGTGCAGAACCTTGTACTGCCATCGATATTGATGAATGGTGCGTTCGTAACTCACTTGAAAACATCGAATTGAACCACGTAGACAATATTTCCGTATTCCAGGGAGACGCCTCTTCACTGGGAGATATAGGTCCGTTTGACGTAGTCATTGCTAACATCAACCGGAACATTCTGCTGAATGACATGAAACAGTATGTACGTTGCATGCGCGAGGGTTCCCAACTCTTTATGAGTGGATTCTATGTGGACGACATTCCTCTGATCCAGGCAGAGGCCGAACGTAACGGATTACACTTTGTACACCATCAAGAGAAAAACCGTTGGGCGGCAGTGAAATTTGAACTTTAAAGCCTACTTGTCCCGGGTAGCATCTACCGGATAACTCCGGCTGATGCTACCTGCTCAATTATGGACAAAAAAAATCCCGACAAGACAATAATTGTCTGCCGGGAACCAGTATGAATATTATTTTGGAACTTATAAATGTTATCAAAAATAAACATTTAAGCAGATATTACTTTTTCCATATATAATAAGGTATAAATAATACCTTTATACATTTCAACAGCTTCTTTACGAATGTACAATACTCCAAAATGTCAGAAAAATAATTTTAAAGTATTCTTTCACAGAACGGTGATTGATATACTTCATATTATATTGAATTTTATCTGGAAGAATTTGTTCCACATACGCACGATCTGCATCTTCTGTCTGTCCCAAAATCGTATTTTCATCTACATACTCTATAGATGCATAATCTGTAATTCCAGGACGAACAGACAGTACTCTTCTTTGCTCTTCCGTATATAGGTCAACATATTTCCGAACTTCCGGGCGAGGACCTACCAAGCTCATATCTCCTTTCAGTACATTGAATAATTGTGGCAATTCATCCAATTTGTACTTACGAATAAAGTATCCAACACGAGTAATTCGCGGATCACGTCCACCTACTGTTATCAAGCCCTGTTTATCCGAACCGATGCGCATTGATCGGAATTTGTAGACATAAAAATCTCCACCATTACGCCCTACACGCAACTGTTTATAAAAACCACCACCTTTACTTTCCAAACGAATAGTTATATATAACAATAAAAAAACAGGAAAGAGCACAATTATGCCCAAAAGAGAAAAGAGAATATCAAAAAAACGAATCATCATTTATCACCAATCACTTTCCAATATGCTTCCTTTACAACTCTAATAATAAAACTCAATTTTTCTCCATCTAATTGTGGATAAATAGGCAAAGAAATTTCTCCTTTAAAATTTTCATAAGCTTGCGGATAATTTTTTATATCATATCCTAATGAGCTAAAAAATGAAAGCATCGGCATTGGAATAAAATGAACATTTACAGCAACTTCGCTTTTCGCAATTTCATCAATCATTCGATCTCGCTGTTCTTCCGTAAAATCTTTAATACGCAGAGCATAAATATGGTATGAACTTTCCTTTTCTCCAACAATAGAAGGCGGTAAAACAGCCCAATCGCAATCGGCAAATGCTTCCGAGTAAGCATTAAAAACTCTTTTCCTTTCCTCCAATAATTTTGGATATTCTCGTATCTGAGCTAGACCAATAGCAGCATTTACATCAGCCATGTTTATTTTCATACCTAAACCTACTATGTCATAACGCCACCCACCAGCTTTCGACTTAGAAAAAGCATCTTTAGTCTGACAATTCAAACTCATCATACGAAGTTCTTTATAAAGCTCCGTATTATCAAATGGTTCAGGTAAATTTAGACAGATGGCTCCTCCTTCAGCTGTCGTCACATTCTTTACAGCATGAAGAGAAAAGATAGCGACGTCTGTTTCACATCCTGTACGCTGATTTTTGCTGTAATAAGCTCCTAAAGAGTGCGCTGCATCATTCATTACAAGAATGCGTCCTAACTTTTCCTGTACCGGAGATGCTACCTGAAATAAGCTCTGCACTTCAGGCTCTTTAACCAATTTCATGATGCGATCATAATCACAAGGAAAACCTGCAATATCTACTGGAATAATAGCTTTAGTCCTTGGAGTAATCGCCTTACAAATAGCTTCTACGGAGATATTAAAATCCTCTCCGGAATCTACCATGACTGGCTTTGCACCAGCATGAAGCACCGCTAAAGCCGTAGCACTATACGTATATGCTGGTACAATAACCTCATCCTCCTCTGTCACTCCCAACCAACGGAGCATCATTATAGCACCCGAAGTCCAGGAGTTTACACAAAGCACTTCTTGAGCATTAGAAAATACTCTGATTTCTTCTTCCAATGCTTTCACTTTAGGCCCGGAAGTTATCCAGCCGGAACGTAACGAATCAACGACTTCGTTGATGACCGCCTCGTCAATATAAGGGGGCGAAAATGGAATTTTCATATTCTGCTATATAATTAAAAATAATTTTAATCATCTAATTGTGCCCTGATATACAATTTTTTAACAAACTGCATATCATGCATCACCATTATTTTCACCAATTCAGAAAAACCAGTCTTTGTTGGATTCCAGCCAAGCAATGTCTTCGCTTTGGTCGGATCTCCTAATAACTGTTCAACTTCACAAGGTCGGAAATACTTGGAATCAACCTCAACCAATGCTTTACCAGTTTTTACATCAACGCCCTTTTCATTTACCCCTTCGCCTTCCCAACAAAGGTCAATACCTGCTTCCTTGAATGCAAGCGTAGCAAATTCTCGAACCGTATGCATTTCACCTGTAGCTATAACAAAATCTTCTGGAACATCATGCTGCAATATAAGCCACATACATTCCACATAGTCCTTTGCATACCCCCAATCACGACGTGCATCCAAATTGCCCAAATAAAGTTTATCCTGAAATCCTTGTGCTATACGAGCAGCGGCAAGTGTTATTTTTCTAGTCACAAATGTCTCTCCTCGTCGTTCACTTTCATGGTTGAAAAGGATGCCATTAACAGCAAACATACCATAACTTTCACGATAATTTTTGGTAATCCAAAAACCATATTGTTTTGCAACACCATATGGGCTACGAGGATAAAATGGAGTTGTTTCTTTTTGTGGAATTTCCTGTACTTTACCAAATAATTCAGAAGTAGAAGCTTGATAGATTTTAGTCTTCTTTTCCAAGCCTAAAATACGAACCGCTTCCAACATACGAAGTGTACCTACAGCATCTGACTCGGCTGTATATTCAGGTACGTCAAAACTCACTTTTACATGGCTTTGTGCCGCAAGATTATAGATTTCATCCGGTTGTACCATCTGAATAACCCGAATTAGTGAACTACTATCCGTCATATCCCCGTAATGAAGATTGATCAGACGGTCTTTTTTCATATCTCGGACCCATTCATCAAGATATAAATGCTCAATACGTCCTGTATTAAAAGATGAAGAACGACGAAGAATGCCATGAACTTCATAACCTTTTTCTATTAACAACTCGGCAAGGAATGAACCATCCTGACCTGTTATTCCCGTTATTAATGCAACTTTTTTCATTAGTTTTCATTTAGTTTTTTAATATATCTATACATTTTTCTCTGAGGATAAGCTATAAAATCATAATAAATCTGATATCCCAAGGAAGAATAAAAGCCTTGCACCTTTTCATTATCATCATAATCGGTTGTCAATGAAACAATTCTGCCTCCTTTAGACAAGATCTCCTTTTCCAGCTCGCATAAAAGAGCCCTACCAATGCCTTTCCCTTGGCAGCCTGCATCGACCCCAATAGACAATAATTCCGCATAGTCACCTTTATCATTGACAGAAACAGACTTTTTAGTAAGATTCCGATATAAACGTATGATTGCTCCGGGACGGGTAAGCAGCAAACGAAAAGCTACGATCATATATGCAAGTAGGTTTTCCTTTATAAGTTGAGAGTGGAAAGAAGCTGATCTCATTGTCGCGGCGCAAAACCCCATCAATCTCCCCTCATCATAGTACCCTAAAAGAATCCCAGATTCATTTTCCCTCACCGTTCTATAATATAAAGACAAAAAACGATTGCCCAAACCAGTCAAAAAGAAATCGGGAAAAGCATGATTATGGACAGCTACAAGCGACAAAATATCCGCATCAGACACATTTCCTATTTTAACAGACATATTTTTCTATTATTTCAGTTATCAATGATAAATTATACCTTTTAGAGAATCGTTTCATTGCATAATCAAAACCATTTTTCCCTTTTCGATTCAGTACTTCTGAATTCCAATATTGAGTTGACACTTGTAGTGCATTAATCATCGCTTGCTCATTTTCCGCTTCTACAACCAAGCCACAATCACTTTCAATGATAGCCCTCGCAGTATCACTTTTCAAATCCAAAGAAGCTATTATCGTTTTTTGTGAAAACATATATGCCGGTAGTTTAGAAGGAATTGAGCTCATCGCCGCCCCTTTTTTTACAGGTAAAAGCATGATATCCGCCTGACTTTGCACCTCAGGAACTTTGCCGTCCGGTACATCCCAAAATTCAATGTTTACATGTTGGTAACTCTTCGCCAATTCCATACACGACTGCCTTCTCGACCCACTTCCAGCTATTATCAGTCTCGCATCATTCAATTGTGCTTTAGCAAAAGCATGAATCAAAAATTCAATACCCGCTACAGGTCCTATATTTCCTAAATACATAAAAGACAACATCGAATCACTCCTTTTTGCTTCATTACCGTCCATATATGCTATAAATTCACGCTCATCCTGCCAATTTTCCACTACAGTAATCATCTTCTTATCAATATTCCTGCTTTTTTCCAAGTACATCTTCATATTGGTAGAAATAGCTAATACATGAGTAGCGTTACTAAGGATGTACTTATCAACAGGTAGCAACATAGAGCATATGACACATGAAATAGTTTTACTTTTTATCTTATTAGTAAATGATTCCGGATAAATATCTTGTACATGCACAATGCATGGTATCTTATACTTTTTAGCAGTTTTTACTATCAAGGCCTGTGAAAATAGCGGCCATGAGTTTACATAAATACAAGAAAAGCGATTCCTATATCTCTCAATATATCTTCTACAATGTAAACCAAAACTAAAGCTTTCATAAAAACGGCCTGTCAATTTAGATTGTGGACACACATAAGAAGCAACTGTGACCTCTTCATATCGACTCGCTTTACTTGCTTTTTCAGCAAAAGAGAATCCATAAGGACGACTTGAACGGGGATGTAAAACCGTCACTTCATAAGTTTCGGACAACTTATCTGTAATATCAAACGATAATTTAGAAGAGACAATAGGTTCAGGAGGGAAAACTGCGGTAATAATTAATATGGCTTTCATTACTGTTGTTTTTATTAAATCTCATTATATGCTTCTTCATACAAAGATGCCAGTTGTTCATACATCTTATTCCAACTAAATCTCTTGGCATTTTCAAGTCCCTTTTGTATTACATCCAAACAAAGCTTTTCATCAGATAACAACTCCAGTTTACTACATAATTCCACTTCATCTAAACTATTCATCAATAAAGGAGTATCACCTATTATTTCCGGAATAGAAGAAGAATTATAAGCTATTACAGGGCAACCTGCCCTTTGAGCTTCTAATACAGGAATGCCAAATCCCTCATAAGAAGAAGGGTAGACAAAAGCCTTGGCTCCATTATACAGAATATTCAATTGTCTATTTGAAATTCTTCCCATATAGCTGTAACGCTGGTTACCAATATTTAAATCCAGAAATCTTATTTCTTCTTGAGTCAAACTAGCACCGACTATTACTATCTTCCAATCTTTTCTGCGAATGCTCTCTATAACCAATTTGAAATTTTTATATGCTTTCCGTTCTCCTACAAATAATAGATAAGATTTTACATCAAATGGCAAGTCTATATTTTCAATATTTTGCAAAGGGAAATAGTCATCAGAGACACCATTATAAATTACTCGCACCTTCTTTGAATCTACATCTGGTAAAAAGCGAAGCAAATCCTTCTTTGTATTTTCTGAGATACAGATTACATATTTAGCTTTTCGTATCGCATAATATTTCTGCCAACAATGAATCCATTTATGTAAACCGTGATAAAAATACTCATAGGTAAAATCGTGAACAGTTGTTATATTGATGGCATTCGGATTTGAGCTGATCCTAAAATAAGATGAATGAAAAACAAAGCGTTCGCTCTCGTCTGCACAACTTACAGGAAAATAACGTCTATATTTCAATGTTGATGCCGGATATTTCACTATCTGTTTTTTGGGGATCAAGAGTAATGCACGTTGAAGATTATCAATAAAAGTAAACTCTATAAATGATATTTTTTGCTCTGTACTCAAAAAGCGTTTTAGTATTTCATACCATACTACAGAAATTCCTCCTGTTCTCTGGAGTGAAAAAATAATATTATCAAAAACTATTCTTAACATAGCACTATAATTAATTGTAAGCACACAATTATATTCTTCAAGATCTCAATCATATCCTTAAAGTTGATTGTTTGTCTCTCTCAAAGATTATATAAGCTGTTTCTCAAACAAGAGAATTTACGCACTCAATGTAGTCCGTTAATACCTTTTATTCATACTATCGTACTAGACTTTCAAACACTTCTTCCCACTTTGCCATTATCGTTTCTTGTGAATATAATTTAGATTTTTGATAAGCTTTTGTACCCATTTGTTCACGTAATTCTTCACTTTCTATCAGCAACATTATTTTCTTAGCCAAATCATCAATATCGCCTTCACGAACTAGAAAGCCATCTACTCCATCCTTTATGATATCCTTAGGACCGCATTTGCAATCATAAGAAACTACCGGTAATCCACAAGACATAGCTTCTAAAAGAACCATGGGAAGTCCTTCATAACGAGATGAAAGAACAAATATTGAACTATTTAAATATTCCTGCTGTATGTCTGATGTAGGCTCATGTATCTCTATTACTTTCTCTAAATTACTTTCTATAATACGATTATTTACATAATCATATTTTTCCCCCGAACCAAAGATCTTTAAAACCCAAAAGGGATGATACTGAGTCACTATTTTCCAAGCATCAACAAGCCGTTCATAACCTTTTTGATAAGATAATCTTCCTACAGCAATAACAGTATGAGATTTTAAACTTGCACATTTTAATGGATATTGACTTATAAAATTAGGGATAACAGCCAAATTAGAGTTAGAAGTCCAATAGCCCTTATCTTCATAAGTAAGGCAAACAAACTTATCGTATTTATTTACGACTTTCAAATCTTTTGTTGACCTATACTTATCCGCTAAATTCCAAAGTCCCTTTCTATCAAATTGCATTCGGAAAAATCTTGAAAAATGAATTTCAGCGATTTTTTTACTACCATCCTTTATACTAGGCAAAAAAGTTACTTCGTTGCCAAATGTTGAAATAACAATATCAGCTTTATTAGCCTTCAAATAAGTTGCCAATCTTTTTCGATGAATAGCCCTTTTTATCAGAAACGAAAACATTTTCCACAAAAAAGCTCTATCATTGCCATTTGCATAATTAATGCGCAAATCAAAAAGAGTAATATCAGGATGAATCTCAAAAAAATGTTCACGCCCTTTCTGTTCAACTGTTACAATAGAAACATCATGGCCGACTTTAGCCAAATAATTTGCTTTATTAATAACGATTCGTTCCATTCCACCCGAATTGTAAGTTCCATGAAGACAATAAATGATTTTCATTATATTTTCTTTTTAAATAAACTTATGAGAAGCTTGATTTTGCACATATTTATAATTGCATATATTCCAGAAAAGCAACACCCAAATCAGATTTTTAAGACTATAAAAAAAAGAACCACGACACATAAAAATGGCTCCAGATAGCAGAATATAATAAATAATGAAAGCACTTTGACTCCCCATCCTGCTTTTCATTCTTGAAGAAGTAACAATTTTCCCCAAAAAATAGAACAAAAAAAGTACTCCAATAAAACCAAATGAAAGATATATATCCCCTACTATATGTGTACCCATTCCCAAAGGATTACCTTCACCTAATACCCAATTACTAGTAAGAGACTCTGATTTCATACTGTATGTTGGAATACCAAATAAAAAAGATACAAATGATTGCAAAAAAGGTATAGGAGCTAATATATAAGACAGGGAAGAAATGCCATAGGTAATAGACTCATTATTTACATGATCATAAATGGCATACAAATTCCTATTACAAATAATAAAGTCTCTAACATAATCGAATAATGCCAATTCATTATCAGACGTATTGGGCAATTCTTCACCACCCCGCCAATGTCCTATCAATGACAAAAATACAAAGGCTACAAAAAGAGCTACAAAAACTTTTTGAATTGACAGATGATATCGCAAACTATAATAGCATAAATAAACAGACATTATACACAATGGCAATGTACGTGTGCCCGTACCAAGAAGCAACAATATAATGAAGCAAATAACTATGCTATTTTTAAATCCTTTCATAGTACAGTCTACCAGACAACAAAAAAGAGTAAATGATAGAAAAAATGTATAGATAAAACGAAATAAAGCACTTGCATTCGCTTCCGCCTCACCTGAATATGTATCAGAGAAAAACTCAAGTCCCCCAGTAATCACAATTAGTACAAACAATACAATCTCCAAAGTAACTATTCTATCATTCTGTTTTGTAGAAATCAAATATACAGGAGTAACTCTCTCTCCTAAATTCACAGCTAAAAAATTCCTCGTATAACCTACGCTATAAACAGCATAAGCTACATTTACCAATGCTGTAGCTCTTGTTATCACGTCACTACTGAATCCGCCATAAGTAAACATTGAATAATTAGGCATTATTGGATAAATAAAAACTGGATAAATGTAGCTTACTAGAAAAAAACTAATAGTAAACAAAATATTGAATCCAAGCGGCTCATTTTTTCGATCTTGAACATACAGCAAAAATGCATTAGAAACAAATAGCAAAAATAAAACGACACAATAGACTTGAGAATATTTCATAGGAGAGCCGAAATACATCCCCAGAGAAATCAATAAAAAGAACAAGTGTAATCCACATTTCTTATTAATCAAACAAGCTCTCTTATTCATAACCCGCAACTAATTTTTACTAAATTTATGTTTCAAATCTGACAATAACATGTACAAGGAAAATGCATGCAACTTGACAGCCCAATAATAAAGTTTCAAATGTAGAGGAACTTTATTATTAAATAGAAAGTTCTTCGAATCCAGCTCCGGGTAAATAGAATGCCATATCATACGAGTTTTTCTATCGCGTACTTGAGTTGAGAAATTCGCTCTACAATACAATCTCAAGATTAATAGAACATCTAAATTCTTCTCAAGTACATTTTCACGTTCAAAGAACTTCTCGACGATATTTATATTAGCACAATGCTGTTCTTTTCTTAACAAATACTTATCAAGCCCAACCTCTTTTGTAATAGAGTTTGAGTTTACATAATAATAATACAATGGTTCACCAATATAAGCAAATCGCTGGGCATAATAGATTTGCTGAATCATTATCGCAAAATCCTCTCCATTATTAGCTGTCGGATAAATTATCTGATTGTTAGAAATGATACTCCTCCTCACTAATCCACCACATAAACTCCATAACATTCTACTGACAATCATCAATAAGATATTTTCCTTGTTTAAAGCATCTAGTTTGTTATGAATGTGTGAATAATTATCCCCATCGGTAGTGTAAAATTCACAAAATACAATATCACTATTGGTTTCAACGGCCTTTCTCCACATTTTGTCGTACGCTTCCACATCCACCCAATCATCACCGTCACAATGAATAACATAATCACCAGTAGCTAGTTTCATTCCACGCTTTCGAGCGGCAGCCTGTCCACTATTTATCGGAAGTTTTACGATTTGTACCTGTTTTTTTCTTTGAGGATATTGTTCTAACACCTCATATAAAACTCCTATTGAATTATCTTTTGTACAATCATCAATAAATATATACTCTATATCATCCAAGGTCTGTTCAAACAGACTTCGAGCACAACGAGAAATATACTTCTCCACACCATATACAGGTATTATCACACTAACTTTTGGCATATACAGAACGTATTTCTAACATTTAATCAATTTTTAAGTAAATTAGAGAGAATACATTTCAATCCCTAATGTATAACAGATCACAGGATACGCTTATCTCTGCTGATGCGCTTCTTTCAAATTACTCTCTATATAGTTAATAGACTGACGTTTCCACCCATCCAAGATTTTATTTACCGAAGTATAGTCTATAGGTCTTAAGTGTTCCTCTGACACCTCACCACCAATAGAAATCAAGTGATTCTCTAAATGAAAAATACTTAATAGTGAGATAAACCTTGAAGCTCCTCTTTCAGAATTCAGAATAGCCACAAATGGCTTATTAAAAATAATAGAGAACACAGTTCCATGGAAGGAATCTGTCACAACAAACTGAGTATCCCGAAATCCTGCCAACCACTTAGATACAGACGGATAAATACATTCTGATACATTATTTTCTATTATATTGGAAAAGTGGGTTGTAGGTCCATTCTCATAAGGGGTTAAATGCAAAGACTCACCTACATTTCTTATTATTTCATTTTTCTCCTGTGTTCTGTCCAACACATAAGTAAGAAGCATATCCGTCGAACAAGAACTATCCTCGCCTTCTATCAATTTCAAATAATCATCCTTACTTAAAAGCATCGTCGGATCTAAAACATGAACTGCATCTATTTTAAAATAATCTCGACAAAGGTGCACCCCAGACTCTTCTCTAACTGAAATCGCATCAAATAATTTGATAGACTCAGACGCTATTTTCATGTCCTTTTTTGAATATTCATTCAAGTCATCCGTGCCAAATGAAGCAGCATAAGCTATGCGCTTCACATTTATAGCCTTTGTAAAAGATAAGAAATAAGTAGGTATATCACTTATTGTAGCCCTCCAAACCTGATCACTACCTACTACTATTGCATCAAACTGCCTCACTGTATTGATTACATTTTCATTATTTCTTGTAAATAAATCAATTGTATCAACATGAATATTAACAAAGCGCTCTGTATTAGCAGTAATGCTTCTTTTAGCCTTACTTTCTTTATCAAATGAAAAAAATAAATAACGGTATGGATAATAACGATAATTCTTTAGTATATAGAATTGAGTTGCATGATATAAAAAACGTAAAACTCTATTCCATAAAGACAGTTTTTGTATAACTCCAAGTCGATCTGTAACAACATCATGTCCCATTCCCTTCAATATTTGTTGCAAAGCATAAGCTTGAAGTAACCCGCCATAATTAGTACGCAAAGGCTGGGTAAGAATTAATATTTTCATAAATACAAAGATACATTACTATCAAAAAGACGAGGTTCGATGATGACAACGCCATCAATCGAAGTCTTAATTACGTTCATTTCGATACGATTAAAATAAAATGATTGGATTTCATACGTACACGAGCGGTACGTATGCTTCTATCTTGTAAGCACTAACAATGCGGTCATGAACGCTTCAACGCTTCACAACCCGCTATAAAAAGTCTATAAGTATACTATTTATTTCAGGAAAATCTCAATTCTCGTCCTTGCCCAAAAGATGATTCAAAGCAACTCTCATCCGGAGTTCTTTCGCGGAAGGGCCACGAACTCCTTTATTGGCCATATCCAAGTAAAAAGCATAGCTATCCGCTAAAGATTCACGAACACAATCGGGCATCAGCATTTGCCACTCGTTGCGGGATTCGTCTTCATAAGTCAATACCAGTCCGAAATTCTGCAATTTATAGAATGTCTTGCGCATCTTACGGGTAATATAATGATTAGGGCCCGCTTTTTCAAATTCATCCACAATCTGAAGTTCAGCCTTGCTTAACTGGCAAAGTATAGATATAGGATTATCCAGCAATTCCCGAGCCACCCGACGGGCTGTTTCGTCCTTCTTCAAATTGGGACTTACGTAAAGGTCAAGCTTCTTGATAATACCAAGCATCTTTTCTTTGTTCATTGCAAAAAGAACATCGCAAAGAGCTACGTTGGAAGTAAACTGGGTGTTTTTAATAGTTACCATCTTGCACAATTCATTTTCTATATTATCAGATTTCTTCTATTTTCCACTCCCCCAGCGTCCTCCGCTCAGTATCGAAGTTAATCCCCACCTTCACCACCGGCAGTCCGCACAGCGCGAAGCGTTCGGGATAATTCTTCAGATCAATCTGTCCCATGGCGTCATCGGCCGTTTTGTCCAACTTCAGTTCCATCACGTAAAGAGCGGACAAACTACGCATCACCACATCCACACGCCCGCGCGGGGTACGCACTTCCACATCCACATACATACCTAACAGGCTGAAAATGGTATAGAACAACGACTGGTAATGGCCTTCATAATCGGTATTGTCGCAATAAGGTATTGTAGAAAGGAAAGCCTGCAACAAACGCAGTCCATCGTCCAGCCTCTCTTCGTAGATAGCCTCGTACAGCAGAGCCACCGTGGTAAGCCCATCCATCGTGTGTTGGTGCAGGTAACCGGGCAGCAGACTCTTCATCAAGCCCAAACGGACTTCTTTATTGGGGATATCCAACAAATAAAGATTCGTGATGGGAGAATAACCCTTTATCGTGATATAACCGCTTTGGTAGAGCAACGGAGTGATATTCGTTATCCGTTCGGTAGGCGCATCAAAAGATTCAGCCAGTGCTTTTCGATCTCCAATCTGTTGGGGAATTACATGATATTTGTTCAGCATCTCTATCAAATAGGTAGGTGTTCCACTGCCAAACCAGTAAGAATTCATCTTACCGTCGGCAAAGGCGTTCAACAGGCTGAAGGGATTGTAAATATCAGGTGACGGCCAGGTGAAATGATAGCCATCATAGTTATCTTTCAATTTCGCAAGCACTTCTTCGCGAGACACTTCCATACGCATGGCCAGTATATCCACGTCATTATCCATCTGAGTCAGCATTTCTTCCTCGCTGATACCGCAAACAGCAGCATACGGTCCATCCATACTGATGTTCTTGATATTATTCAGTTCGCTGAAGATGCTCAGTTGGGAAAACTTTGTGATACCGGTGAGGAACACAAAACGCAGATAAGGATCGCAAGCTTTCAACGGACTGTAGAAATTGCGCATCACATCCCGAAGGACAGGCAGATTCTTTTCTTCATGGACAACGTCGAGAAGAGGAGCGTCGTATTCATCAATGAGGACAACGACCTGCCGACCGGTCTGTTGGCAAACACGGCGGATCAGTCCGGAGAAACGATCATTCAATGTCACTTCCTCACTCACTTTGCCATACACCTCTTCATATCTATACAACTGAACACTCAACATTTGCTCCAGACGTTCCTTATCCACATGCTTCGCCATGCTCATGTCAAAGTGAAGAACCGGATACCGAGTCCATTCCGCCTCTAACTTATCAATGGCAAGTCCCTCAAACAGTTCCTTACAACCTTCAAAATAAGAATGCAGTGTGCTGGTGAGCAGACTCTTGCCAAAACGGCGAGGACGACTCAGAAACACATATTTAGAATCGAAATGCGTCATTCGATAAACGTATTCCGTCTTATCTATATACAAATAGTTCTTTCTGCGGATTTCCGAGAAAGTCTGTATTCCTATCGGATAAAGTTGTCTCTGCTGTTCCATATCTTTCAGTTTACTTCGAAACTATCTTCAATTTCCTTTACTTAGATTACAAAGTTACGATAAAATTTCATCTGAACCATACATCCAGCATGTATTTTTCCATAGCATAGCGGCATTCACTATATCGCTTTTCATCCGCATTTTCACGCAAATAATGAAAGATCCGGATGTAATAGCTTATGCTAACGTCTCACCAAATATGACCTGATAGTAAGTACGATTACTGATTCCACAGCCCTCACACAATTCTTTCACCGGAATTCCGGAAACTTCGCGGAGAAGGGCCATGCTATCCCCCAAAGCCTTGTAAGTGTAAACTACTTTTTTCATATTGTTCTTTAAATTAATGTTAATATTTAACACGGATTACCAACATGGTGGTAACGCCGCTATTTTCTTTCTCTATAACTTCACCGCAAATTTTAAAACAACAAGCGATGAAGGCTCTAAAAACAACCATCCCCGTCACGGAACTCCAAAAGACCCTCGGTCTGTGGAAGAGCCGCAAGATTACGGACTCCGTCATTCCCAAACTCCTGCACCTCTACCTCGGAATGAGTGCATACATGAATCAGGAAAAAGTATATCCCGTGGATAATTTTTACGAGATCAGCATAGCGCTGGCCTTTAAAAATGCAAAGTTCCTCACGGAAGCGGTCAAGCGTTGCGGTTCATTCGGCATTGTACCCGAAAGAAACACATACGGAATAAAATATTTCTACTCGCCTCTCTGGATAGAGAAGTTTTCATCGGAAGAATTACCGGAAAAGTTTCCGGAAACTTTTCCACAGGATAATATATATAATATATATACTAAAGGGAATTCTTCTGACGAAGAACTCTCGCCGGAAGGCGATAAACCTTTAGAAGATAATTCTGATAAGAAAAATATCGTTACACCGGAATCTTTGGCTACCGCCAAAGAATTTTTCCATCTCATCAACGAAGATTCCGCGCAGAAGGCGCAGATACTGACGCCGCTCATCAACTGGTTCCAACTGCACGAAAGGCTCACACGGAAACACGCGTGTGAAAATCTCGTGTATATGGTGAACGAATTGCTGATTCCTTATTTCGCGTCGCAGGCACGGTTTATGAAGTCCAACCACGCCGGAAGACTTTGCTGGCTGACCAATCTGCTGAAATCAGCTCACGGACAACATCTGCTGAACGATGCCGCAAAAGACAGCAGACTGAAACGGGAACAGACAGCTCAGGAAACAAAAGCCAACCAACGAAGCAATCATCCCCTCAACGAATTCGAATGGACGGATCCCGAGTCGGGGATGCGATTCTATGATGATGAGGTGGAAGGCTCAGTGAATATACCCGAGGACGCACCTGCAAGACCGACAATGACGGCGATCTGGAATGTGCTGAGCCGGGAATGGACGTCACCACAATTGTAAATTACAAATTACAAATTATAAATTACAATGAAACCATTTTATTATCTATGTGACTTTCCCGATCGCAAGAATGCAGGAAAGAATTTCGTAACAGAGTGCCCTAAATGCGGCAAAAAACATCTTTATATCTCCAAAGAGACAGGAGCCTTTCATTGCTTCTACGGAGGATGCGACTTCAAAGGAAAGCTCAAGGACTTCTGGGAAGAACGAAACAACTATGACTCGACATCCGCAGGCAAGTCCCTCCACAGTACCCGCCGGGAAGGAGAAAATAGAACCGGAAAGACCACATCCGAGGTACCCATGATTCCCGAAGACTACAAAAAGCTGACGCCCGAAGTATTCTCCAAAATAAAACCACTGACAGATGATCCCGAGACTACCGACCGGGACCAGCTCACCGCCCGGCGCTATCTTGCCGACCAGGGCATCTCACTGAAAACGGCCATAGAAGCCCGTATCGGCTGCCTCACCCACCGCTGTTTCGGCAAAGACGAGGACAGCAAAAACACGGGAACCATGCATCATTGCGTAGCCTACGTCAACTACCTGAACGGTCAGCCCGTAAATGCCAAATATCGTTCGTGCGATCCCTCAACCGTCAAACCCACAGATGAAAGAGAAACAACTGGCATGGAAAAAGCCGCCGGATACACCAAATTCTGGAGCCAGGACTCGCCAACAACACCCTGTCCGCCTTATCACATCGACTGCATCAACCCCCTGAAAGTATCCGAAGCAACCATCCCCCGACTGATCATCACCGAAGGCGAAAAAGACGTACTGACACTCAATGAAGCGGGATATCCTTACGCCATCAGCGTGCCCAATGGAGCGGCAAGCGATCTCTCCAAAAGCTTCGAAGCCTTTGAACCCTGGATGGAGCAAGTACGAGACATCGTGATCTGCGGAGATTCCGACCTGCCGGGGAGAACCCTGGTGAAGCATCTCACCGACTATTTCGGAGCACGCTGCCTGCTCACCACGCTACCCGGCGACTGCAAGGACATTTCCGACGTACTCGCCACCTACGGTATTGAAGTGGTGTGCGAAATCATCGAGGCCGCCCGACCGCAACACACAGCCGACATCGTCACCGTAAGCGAACGCACAAACGGGATTCTGAACGTGCTGCACGGAGAATACGACCACGGATACGACGTAGGTTACGGCCCCTTGACCGACCATGTATTCCACCCCACTGACCAGGGAGGCCTGATTATCGAGACCGGAGTACCCAACAGCGGAAAGACCGATTTTCTGAACGACCTCACGTGCCGGCTCATGGCCAAGACCGGACGCTATGTATGCTATCTCTCTTTCGAAGTACCCGACAAGGATAAGCATATCGCCCATCTCGTACAGCTCATGCTGGGAAAAATGAACACCGTAAATTATACCCAGGAACAGTTGAAACCTATCGTCAGTTTCCTGAACAGCCACATGGTGCACCTCGACTTGCATGAAGTATCCCCCACTCCCAACAATATCATCGCGAGAGCGGACATGGTGCGGCGCACCCTTCCACTGAAATATCTTATTATCGACCCGTACCTCTTCATGGAGGTAGAAACCAACCGGTACAACACCGAAACCCAAGCCATAAAAGCCATGCTGACGCAAATGCAGGCATGGGGCAGAACCAACAACATATGGGTCATCATCGTAGCCCATCCGCGCAAACTCACCAAACTCAACGGAAAGAACGAGCTGGAAGAGATTGACATGTATACCATCGCAGGCAGCGCCAACTGGGCCAATCTGGCCGATTTCATATTTTCCATATCCCGCATCAACCGGCAGGACGGCAACTATACCCGACTCGACATGCTGAAGGTGCGCGACCAGGACCTGTGCCAGACAGGAAGCGTCCTATATGTCCGACAAGCCTGCGGACGTTACGATGAACGGGAGTCCGAAGAGCAAGTAATAGCGGAAGCACAAGGCAAAGTCATGAGCAAGGATCATTCACCATGGATCAATCTCATTGAAAAATGATAAAAAAGCACTTGCGGCTGTGAAGCCCGACGCTTGCGGCTCTGCAAGCCTACACTTGCACAAGCGTAGCCCGACGCAGCCGCAAGCGTCCACTCTCAACTCTCAACTCCCCACTTCCCTAAGGCCTTCCTATATACTCAAAAATCAGGCCGACCTGCTTGCTGGTGAAAATCTGTTGGGCGGGGCGGTAGCCCGTATCCAGCAAAGCTTGATACAGGAGCGCGTTCCCGCGCAGCCACCGTGAAAGGCGGTTCAGAGCCGAACGCTCTCCGATTTCAGGCGCGTAAGCGCGCGCCAACTCACTCTTGGAATAGGGACGGACAGGCCATTCCTCCACGGTCGCATCCACATCATGATCACATACGATTGTCTTCATTTTACGATAACTTTTAGAGTACTATTTATGCTATAAAGGTACGAAAAAGTCATCGGATATCACCTATTCCGAAACGGGTTTATCAGGTGTCAATGTCATTCATTTTCACAGGTGTGAGAGGTTGTATCTTTGTATTGTTCACCACGGAGGACACAGAGTTTCACTGAGGTTTTCCCGGAGTTGCGCCGAGTCTTTCCGTAAGAACATAATGCTTTAATTATTAACTATTTAATTTATTTATCATGGGACTGAATTACAGTATCGCAATGCTCAAGAATCCGCAAAACCAGGATGAAAGCGCAAAGGCTTATGCCAAGTCACAAATCACAGGGGAATTGTCCCTGAAAGAACTGAGTCGCCGTGTAGCCGCGCAGACCACTGCTAGTCGTGCCGACGTCACCGCAGTTATCATTGCTACCGTGGAAAACATGATTGACGGCCTGCGAGCGGGCGAACAGGTAGACTTCGGAGACCTGGGGAAATTTCGTCTTCAGATCACCAGCCGCGGAGCGGAAACCGCGGAAAAATTCACGTCTTCCAACATCACTGGAGTCAACATCCAGTTCATTCCGGGCGAAGATTTGAAAACCATATTCTCCGGTCTTGAGTTTTCACCCGTACCCACCCGTGCAGCCACCCGTCTGCTGCTCAAAGCCCAAAAGGCAGGACAGACCACGGTGGACTTTTCAAAAGCTCCCGCTTCCGGTGGAAATTCCGGCAGCAAGCCGGATGACGGTGGCAATACCGGTGGCGGTGGTTTGGACGAGAACCCGCTGGGATAGGCTCTAAAGGTGCAGCCTTTAGTAATTACTAATGAAAGGCTGCGCTGTCACCAATTACTAATCACTTATCACTAATAACTAATCACTAAATTACGTATGGAAAAAAAATCAAATTCAACTTGGAGTGTTATCATCAAAGTTGTAATTGCCGTAGCGTCCGCATTGGCAGGCGTATTCGGACTGAACGCCTGCATGGGCTTAGGCGCATGACGGCGGGCAGTTTCTATCAGAACTATCGGGAGGTGCGCCTCCTGGTAGTTCATTGTTCGGCAACACGATGCGACAGAAACTTCCCGGTAGAAGCTCTCCATCGGTGCCATCTGGCACGAGGATTTGCAAGTATCGGTTATCATTTCTACATCACGCGTGACGGCGAAGTACACATTTGTCGTCCGGTTCATCAGATCGGGGCGCACGCAACAGGCTGGAACGATAAAAGTATTGGCATCTGCTACGAAGGCGGACTCAACGAAGACGGAGAGACGGCTGATACAAGAACGTATGCGCAGAAATGTTCACTCCTTTATCTATTGAGGCAGCTGAAAACGGATTATCCAAAAGCGAAGATATTGGGACATTATCAGCTCAGTAAATCTGTGCATAAGGCGTGTCCGTGCTTTGACACGAAACAGGAATATAGAGAAATATAATTAAATCCATATTCTTAATAAATAGAGTTCCACGCCAAGAAAGCATGCGGGACTCTTTTTATAATATAGCCTTACCCAAGATATTCACATAGCCCCCTTCATACCTATAAGTATTGGACAATATTTCTGTGTATCTATTGTATAATTGCGATTTCTCATATCATCTATTTTTTATATCCTCAAGTACAACCTTACTAAATAATCCAGCACCTGTCCTGTTCAGAAAAAAGCTATTAAAATACAAAGTAGGATCCTTAAAACGCTTATCATCTAAATAGTTTAAAAATGGAATATCCAAAACGCCCGCTTCCTCCAGAAACGAATATATATAATTATTTCTAAATGTCTCCGAAAACTTTGAAGACAAATAATCTGTAACCGGTGGAAGGACTATCACCGGCTGAAACTCACGTTCTTTACAGAAAGCAATCATTTCTTTTAAAACAACTATACGCTTTTTTCGTCCTTCAACGATATGCTCCGGCAGGAAAGCATCCATATCCGTTATATTAAACTGTTTTTTCCAACCATCTATCCAGTGTTTTGAATCGGCTTCCAACTGTACCGCATTCATTGGCTGTTTATCCAATAATTCAGCAGGAATATGACGCCTTAACAATCTTACGATAAACATTTTAAAACCATTCAACAGCATTTGTCTCGCTGCATACCTGTATGGACTATTTTTAATTCGAAATACCGCCTCACATTTCTCCATTGAAAAGTTCTCAAATATTCCCGGATGCAATACCGTATAATACTTTTCCAATTCTATGTCCTTATAGTTCTTGAAACAAGAACTATAAGGACCCAAAGCGATAAGAATTATCGCTCTGGGTCGGAGATAACTGCAATACGTCTTCAATATAGCTAAATCCTGTGGAAAAGATTGGGGACGCATTGCCCAATTTGCTGCTTTCACAGGCAAATTCGAATAATCAAAACCATAAAAAGCAGAACTACTGCCTAAATTAACCACCTCCAAATTAAATGGAAAACGTTGCCAAAATTTAGAGCAGTCCTGATATTTATATTGATACCATGGGTTCCCGCTTATCAAAACTGTTTTTAACAAGTTTTTCAACCTTCTCACTATGCTTTTCATATACCAGGACAATAAATTGATTCGGGCAGATATTGCATATCTTCATTCAGAGAATACAACAATTCCACATCTTCCGATATCATTGAAACAGAATTAAAATTAAAATTTGCCTTCAATCGTTCAACATGGGCAGATTTGGGGATAGGCACAATACCCTGTGCCTTATTCCACATTAACAAAATATGCCCCAAATCGACACGATACTTATGCAATAGCGTCTTCATTATTTCAGATTCAACTAATAGCCTATTTTTTATCTGCATTAAAGGAGCGTAACATACCAACTGAATATTTTCTTTCCTGCAATATTCAACCAAAGCACGTTTCGTATCCAAAGGACTAATACATATTTGGTTTACCATTGGTAAAACTGAGAAATTCTGTTTCAACATTTCAAGATGCCTTTCCCTGCAATTGGAAACACCGATAGAACGTAATTTTCCCTCTTTATACAGTCCAATCATCGCTTCCCAAATGTCAAGGAAATAATCAGGATAAGGCCAATGAATAATCAGACAATCAACATAGTCGGTTTTTAATTTTCTCAAACTATTATTTACCAACATGTTTACCACATCTTTTGCTGAATGGGCTTTCATATAAGGCGATGTTTTATAGAAATATTTCCCTATAGAAGACCAGGGAAAGTTCATCTTCTTTTCATCACTGATTTTAGTCATAATGAAGATTTCATTCCGTATGCTACTATTTTTATTCAGAACATTGCCAATGGCATCCTCATTAAAGTAGTTATCTGCCGTATCGAACATTCTGTAGCCTATGGATAACGCCTCTTTCATAAGCCTTTCCAGATTTTCTCCGGCCAAAGGCCAAGTGCCCATTCCTATAATAGGCATCTCAACGCCATTGTACAGTTTATAAGTGTCCATGAATCTTACTTTTTATTATTGAAATAATTTTCTCCCTTTGATACTTATTCAGCGCTATGATCCAAGAAAGAGCGAAGACTGATATTATTGAAACAAATGTACAAACAAGCAATCTGTAAAAACCATCATCCATACTAAACGTAACAGGCAACACCACAGCAAGTGTTATCAAAGTTATAAGACAACACTTCAAATGAACTTTTTTCAGAAAGTCTGATATAGAGTATTGCACATATCTCCTCAATATCAGCAAGTTCGTCACGTCAGAAAGAATTGTCGTACCTAACATGCCCCAAAAGACAGCGTTGGGATTGAAACCCAACTTCATCAACAAATAGCCCAATGGCAGTGCAAAACACAAAATTGAACCTGTTACTAAATTAGATAGTTTAATATGACCTGTTGCATGAAATACAGTAATTCTGGGGCCCCTAAAAGCATTCAACAATGTATTGATCAGGATTATTACCGTAAACGTATCTGTGTATTCCGGATACTCCCCCAACCAAAGAGACAAGACCAAATGCACTTCAAGTGACAAAGGTAAAACTATCATCAACATCAATATATAAGTTAATATGGAACTCTGATAGACAAGCTTCATCATTGCTTCCACATCATTCCGGGCGTAAAGCTTGATAATCTGAGGGCGAACGGCAGTCAGAAAATTGCTAGAGAATTGAGTAGCCGCACTCTGTACCTGATATGCAATGCTACGAGCGGCATTTACTACAGGGCCACAGAATACATTAAGCACCATATTAAGTCCTTGCCCTTGCGCCATTACCGACATGTTTCCTATCATGTCATAACTACTGTACGTAAGCATACTCTTATATAAGGCTTTATCATGCTGCAACCTGAAATGAGTTTCCTTATAACGACGTAAACAGTAAAAACGATAAATAGATACAACCAGTATTTGGAGCAACATTAATAATAATCCATACCATATAAGTTTGTCAATCGGACTAAAAGTTATCAAATAAGCAATAGCCAACTTTCCAAAAGCCTCCAACAAGCCAACGTAAGCATAAACTGACATTTCTTCGTGAGCAATGATAGCTGCATTATAAGGAACTTGCATTATGGTAAACACAGCGGTTATTATGGAGAACTGAAAAAGCCATTGAGCCGCATACATGCGCTCCGGAGGAATATCCATTTGAGTGTTCAGAAACCATAGCCCGATTGATTCACAAACCAACATAATGCACAAGGCTATGACAAAATGAAGTGCAAGTGCCGTACTAAAGACTTTCTTCAGCTGTTCAAAATCATCCCGACCTAACTCTACTGTGAAAAAACGCGATGTAGCTGAACCAAACGCACCAACCAAAGTGGAAAATATAATAACCACACCGCCTACTACACCATATAAACCAAAATCAACTACACCCAACGAAGTTAGAATAATCCGGGATGTATAGAGCTGGACACACATAATGACCAGCATTCGTATATAAAGTAGAGAAGTGTTCCGCGCAATACGCTTGTTGCTACTTCCTGTACCCACTTACTTGGATTGATAGATATTGTATAAATCGCCTATAGTTTCAGCATTCTTCATTTCCGAAACTGTAAAGTTTTTGCTATACTTTTCAGCCATATCGGTCATAAATGCCAGACCTGTAAGCGAACTCCACTCATCCATATAGCGGAACTCCGTACTCATATCAATTGCTTCATTGAGCCCATCAAAAAGACCTTCGAAGAACTCTAAAAATTCTTGTTCGTTCATATTCCTTATTTCTAATGTTTCCACACAATATCTGTATCAATAATCCGGACCGGTGATCCGGTCACCAACACATGAGCGGGCAATGGAGCGATTACCACGGAATTGGAGCCAACCACCGTACCATCACCAACTTTCACACCTGGCATAATTTTACATTCGGAACAAAGCCAGCAAAAATCACCGATAATAACAGGATTTGTATCTTTGAAACCTTGTTGGGCGATAATATGTCCACCATTGGTGTCGCGAATAGAGACATCACGACCATAAAACGTATGGTTGCCAATATGTATCTTATCACCACAAATCAGCGTCAATCCAATGTTCCCACCACTGGAGGCACCGCATACAAGCTCTGCATTGTCAAATACTTCCACGTCACAACCATAACCGAAACGAAAATCACCTTGGAATTCAACCTTAGAATTCTTGCCAAACAGGAAACGACTTTCCAGTTTAGATTTACGGAATCTTTTATTACCTAACAAAATCCTTCCCTCTACTATTACTTTAGCTGTTTTATCGATCTCGAAGACACAATAGGGAGTTGGAAAAAGTAATTTACCCTTTTTCCAATCAGTCTTTATAGCCGGATGAAAAAAATTCAGATGCAAGAACTGCCAAACTGCTTTAGGACGCAATTGAGTCATCCCAATAAAAGTGCGTACACAAGAAGCCAATGTCCGTACCCTATCGTACTTTCTTGTTGACACCGGAAAATATTTATCACCTAATTGGTCAAAACGCATACTCTCCAAATCCCTGAAAAATTGTTTCCTATCATAATCGGGGCAAACTGCCGCTTTTACCAAAGCCAGATTAAAAGGTTGAATATTTTCAAGTTTCACTTCTTTCTTTTGTAAACGCTTGCTTACCTGCTCAAAGATTTTTTTTCCTTTTTCTGAATTGATAAGAATAGCTGAAGTTCCCGTATCATTATCCAATTCTTTAGCAACTTTCTCCACCCCCCAAAAATCAGCTAAAGTGACATCGGCTATACGTGGATAGTCTTTGAATTGACATGAATAACAAGAAGGACGGTCTATCATACCACTGTGATAAGCTCTGCTGTAAAGGTCTTTACCTCTCACACCATAGTAGGACTTTCCATTGGCAAACGTAGATTTCTTGGTTAAGCTGCGCCAACCTAATTCTTTATTCTTGGCCTTAAAAGAAACGACTTGGGAAGCATTGATTTCTTCCAGATAATCAAAATATTTCCGGTGAGCTTTGGGCGATGCTATACTTTTACATATAAAATCTACGATTATCAAGTTCTCATAGTCTTTATTCAAATATCTACGCAGAGCAGCCATCTGACAAGGTGTACCGCAAACTAATACCGGTTTCCCTGTTTTTACTGCTTTCTTGACTTCAGTATAGAAGCCCCTAGCATCGCTCTGCAAATATTTGGAGCTACGGAGTCTTTTCAAATCCTCTTTGTTGTCTGAAATAAACTGATGGGCAAAAAAATTCGCATCATAAACAGCTCCGCCAACATAACCACCTTGCTTATATACACTTTCCGCCATTGCAGAAAAAGCTCCGCCGGAGGTACTGTCGAAGCGAATTTCCAAGTTCTTATGATAAGCTCCGTAACAAACCGGTGGATTATAATCATTGCGCTTCAATTCCTCAACGTGTAATATAGGACATACACGCTCGCATAACCCGCAATCAGTGCATTTATCCTTGTCTACCTCCGGATACCAGAACCCTTCAATATCCGTTCTGAAAGTAATTGCATCATGAGCGCACACATCGCCACAGGCGTTACAACCGCAACACATTGCTTTATCTGTAATATTAACCATATCAATGATGATTTTCTTACTGATTCATTCCTCGTTAATCTCTTCCCAAGGATAAGGATTATCCTCAATATTCCCCAATTCTTCTATCACTTCTTCCTGTTCCGCAGTCAATCGAAAAGTCCCCCAGCCATCAATAATAACATGAGCCTCTTTAGCCAACTCCTCTGCATAAACCTCACCATAGCAATAAGTCAGCAGACGAACTTTCAACAATGAAGCAGGGATCAGTGGAAGAACGTTAAGAGCACGCTCCAGAACCTTTTGAATATATTCCTGTTTATGACCATTATCATACATTGTGGCATTGAAAGCCACTAAAAGACCTAAACACAACTCGGCTTCAGCTTCAGGAGTTGAGCCATGTTTTCCATACGAGTTTAGGGCTGATTCATAAACATCACGATTCAGACGGGTGAAACTATCAACATAAATCGGACTGCCATCCTGACCTAGAGTGAGAAGACTGTGAGCCAGGGAAAATAAGGATGAAACTTGATCACTCATGTATTTTAATTATGATTTATAATTTATGATTTATGACGCTGAAATTAGTCGGCTATGGGCTCTACAAGCGAAGAGTGAATAAAAGTCGTTGCAACAGCCATGACGCCTTCAATATTGACAACTACACGACGGTCGCGACGGATACGAACAAATTCTCCCACAGCACCCTCAAAAACGCCACCCATGACACGCACTTTCTGGCCTCTTACCAGTTGAAGTTCAGCGGGTTCTACATAAATAACCGATTCTTCGTAAGTACCAGCAACAAGAATAAAACTACGCATCTGATCGTCCGGAACGATAACAGGAAGGTGATGTTCACGATTCATTATATAGCGTATAGGGATGTTCATACCGGCTTTATCCTTCAATGTATCGATACGCTTACGAGTAGAGCGAATGAAAACAAGGTTATGTACGGCAGGAACAAACTTACAAATGCGACGACCATCTTTCACGACATAATCACGACGCATCGGAATGAAATTCTCTATCTTCTCTTCATCCAGAAAAGCTTTCAGAGCCAGTTCACGGCCATATGTGACACGTACTGCGAACCAATGGAGGCGAGGGGGGATGTTCACGTCAGAATATTCTTTGGGGACACCGGAGTAGTGAAATACTTACCGATTATTTTATGTAATGCAGTTGTTTTCAACAACTTATTTAGCATTCATCTTATTCCAAAGCGTTCCGTCATCTCGATCAAAAAGCAGTGAAATAGTTATGTAAAAAGGTTATTAACGAAGAGATAAAAGAAAACGAAGTGTCTTTTAATCGTTCGTTTAATGTGCGCAAAGATAATGGGTATTTTTCGAATGTACAAGGTGTTTAATAAAAATATTTCTAATAAAATTTATTCCAAATGGTATATGGTTGGTAATCAGTAATATTGTGCCTGTGGCGAATAGATTTAATATCTTCTCATTTTTATAATTCTTGGGTTCTATTTTTCCCGCTCTAAATTGCGCACATTAAACGAACGTTTTTGGGACACCCCTACATTTCCATCATACATCACTGTATATAAGCATTTTATACACATTTATCATTTCTCAAAATTTCTTTTCAACTTTCTTTCCATTGCAAAATAATTTCCAGCCATTTATCTATCAATCAACACAATAGTCTTTACAATAAAACGAATTCTCAAATAATCCATTCATTGCTGTAGTATATTTGATAAAAACCGTACCTTTGCATCAAGAGTGCATGATTGCCATTTGTTTACTTTAGAAACAGATGCCAACCACTAATTATGAATACTAAATAAAAATGGCAGAAGTAGCAACAACAATAGATGAACAGATCAAACTCTTGAAAGACAGAGGCATGAATATAGAAGATGAAGTAAAAGCAAGAGAAAATTTAATGGACATCGGCTACTTTCGACTTGGCTTTTATTGGTTCCCATTTGAAAAGACATATCCAAGAAAAAACAAAAGAGATCACAACTTTAAAGAAGGTACAAAGTTTGACTATGCAATCAAATTATACTACTTTGACTTTGATTTGAGAAATCTTATATTAAGATATATAAGTCGCATAGAGGTGAATTTCAGAACGACTCTAATATATAAAGCCTCCAACAAATATAAAGAAGATCCGTATTGGTACATCAATCATAAATATGTTAAATCTACATTTATAGATGACAATCTTTTTATAAATGCCATTGCTGATGTCAGCAAGGAAGCTGTTATTAAACAAGATTTGAAAGAACACAAACGAAAATACGCTCCAGCATGGAAACTTATCGAGAACTTAACTTTTGGCGTGGTTATATCATTGTATGACAATCTGGTCGATGGAGGTTTAAAACATGAAATTTCTAAGGTATATGAAATAGAATCTCCGAATCAATTTTCTAATTATATCAACACTATCAGACGCTTAAGAAATAGTTGTGCACATGGCAAAGTCCTATTTGATATGAATCTGCCGGAAGCAATAAGTAGTGGACCTGCTGGAGATCTATCGACCAGAAAAACCATGTTGTTTGGTGCTTATCAAGTATTTAAATATATTCTTAATAAGGTATCCTCTAATCGTGTCAATGACATGATTATGGAACTAAAATCATCGTTCAATAGAACTGATTATCAAGACGTTAAGGATGTTATATACAATAATTCCGGGTTCAGAGAGAATAATATATAAAATCTAAAAATGAATTCAAGATATTGCAGTTTCAAGATTTTATTGTATCTTTGCAATAAGTAAAGTGCACTTGATTACTATATGTTTTCATACTGCACTATAAAAGGAACTGATGAAGGTCTGTCTATATGACAGGCCTTTTTTTTAAAATTTCATATTCTATATTCCATAAACACAAGCCTATTTTAAATTACCCTTCAGCATACATTTCTATATTTAACACACATTAAGCCCTCCTCAATAGGGAGAATATCAAATCCTCCTGTCTTTACTACACAGAAAACGAATTAGACATTTACTATAAACTATAAAATCACGAACAGAATGGAAAAGGATCAAAAAGATATGATCAGTGAGATCATAGAGGCTTTTGAGAAGTATGCAGGACATCAGGCATTTGTTATTAACAACATCACCTATACCTATCGTCAACTGTCTGAAACTGTATATAAAATATCCACTTTGATTAATAACAGGGAAGATAAAATCATCGGCATTATAGCCGAAGATAGATTGGAGACTTACGCCTCCATACTGGCAGTATTAATCAGTGGAAAAACGTATATCATTCTGCATCCAGCCTATCCCAGACACAGGAATAGAAAGATTGCAGAACTCGCCGATATTCATTTAATTCTATATACAAAGGACATCCGTGTATTGAACCTGGATACCGAACATATAGATTTTATATGTACTTCGGAGTTACAGGAAGTAGTTCCGTCTTCTTCTGGCATACATTCGGAAAAGAATGAAAATGCTTATATCATTTTCACCTCCGGCAGTACGGGAGAACCGAAAGGAGTTCCCATCTCCCGCAACAACCTAAATGCTTTCTACAACGCATACAGCCATTTGGACTGGCAATTGGATGAGAATGACCGTATGCTGCAAATGTTCGAACTAACCTTTGACGTTTCTATCGTTTCTTTCTTATTTCCCCTAACAATAGGTGCATGCATATATACAGTTTCTCCGGAAGGCGTAAAGTATATCAATGTCATTGAAATATTGGAAAAATATAACCTCACATTTGCTGCCGTAGCCCCCTCCCTACTCCAGTTATTATTACCCTATTTCTCTGAGATACAACTTCCTGAACTCAAATACCTGATAGTTACTGCCGAAGCATCGGATGTTGAATTACTATCTGCCTTCAGAGCCTGTGCTCCCAATGCCTCTTTTGTGAACCTGTATGGTCCCACAGAAGGAACAATTTATTGTACAGCCTACCAGATACCGACCACCTCATGCAAACATCATAACGGTATGATTGCTATAGGCAAGCCATTCGAGGGAGTGGATGCTCTAATCATGAATAATAACGGTATTCCCGTTGCCACAGGCGAAACCGGAGAACTCTGGATCAGCGGCAGGCAAGTGATGAACGGCTACTGGAACACTCCTGAAAAGACTAAAGAATGCCTCATCGAAGGGACAGATGGAAGGACTTATTACAAAACCGGTGATCTCTGCCAGATAGATACTGACGGCGATATCATATATTGTGGTCGCAAAGATTCGCAGATTAAACTTCAGGGATTCCGCATCGAACTAAGCGAAATAGAACACGTAGTGAAGAAGTATTTCAATAATGAATGTAAAGCTGTCGTCATCCCCAAATATGGAGCAAACAATCAATGCGAATTACATCTGGTAGTTGAAAAAGTCCATCTCGACAAACACCAGATAGAAGAACATATGAACAGCCGGCTGCCTTTCTACATGATTCCCCAGCACATACATTGCATGGAACATTTTCCACTGAATACCAGCAGCAAAACCGATAGAAAAAGAATACTGGAACTAATATAAAACTAAACTAATATGAATACGCAGATGATTTTAAATGAACTGAGCCTGATTTTTCAGGAGATATTGAAGAGAGACAACATCGTTCTTGCCAGTGAAACCACCGCCCAGGATGTGGAAGGTTGGAATTCATTAACCAATATGTTGCTGATAAGCAGAATAGAGAAAGATTTCAATGTTCACTTCACCTTCAGAGACATTGTCCGATTCAAGAATGTAGGAGATATTTGCAATGCCATTCTCACCAAAACCAAATAAGACATGTCATTCATATCTTTGAATTTTGTCACGCTGTTTGTATGTACCTTCCTTTTGTACTACACACTTCCACCTAAATATAGAAAAGCTATACTCTTGTTGTCAAGCTGTATTTTCATAGGCTATTACCACATAGCTTTCCTGATCATAGCCCTTCTCATTTCACTGGCAACTTTTTTTCTCGGAAAATGGGTGGGACAATCAAAACATGAGAAGGATACGAAAAGAATCTATATTTCGGGCTTGTGTTTTCTAATTACAGGCTGGTTGGCATTCCGATATGCCAACCTCCTGCCAGGCGTGCACTGGCTATTCCCCTTAGGTATCTCCTTTTATACCTTTCAGGCCCTTTCATACCTGACGGAAATCTATTGGAAAGAAGAAGAACCGGAAGAAAACCTTGCCGACTTCATGATATATATGCTCTTTTTCATGAAATTCCTGTCAGGGCCTATAGAACGGGCGAGAGATATGCTTCCACAATTGAAATCGGGTAAACCGGTAGCATATCCATCTATTGTCTACGGAATGAAACTGATCGTAGTGGGACTGATAAAGAAGTTGATTCTTGCCGATTATATTTCCCCTTATATAGATGGTATTTTCAACTCTATACATACGGCATCCGGTATCCAATTACTCATGGCATGCCTTTTATATCCTGTAGAATTGTATGGTGACTTTTCCGGTTATACGGATATTGCACTTGGAGGTGCCTGTATGTTGGGATTCAAACTCAGCCCTAACTTCAACCGCCCATTCATAGCACAAACCACTGCCGAATTCTGGAGAAGATGGCACATGTCTCTTTCATTTTGGGTTAGGGATTACTTATATTTGCCTCTATCTTCGGGTATGCGCCGTTGGGGACAATGGGGAGTATTCCTGAGTCTGAGCCTGACATTTGCAGGATTAGGTGCCTGGCATGGCGCAGGATGGAACTATATTATATATGGACTCATCCAAGGGCTTATTATTTTCTATGAAATGAAGACCGCCATGATCCGTAACAAGATAAAGAACTGTATAGGTAATCCCCTGTTTACAACCCTGTCCATCCTCCGCACTTATCTGCTTTTCGCCTTTTCTTTGATCTTCTTTCGCTTAGAGTCGGTAAGTGATGCGCTCTATTACATCAGAAACATCTCGTTCAGTACCCATGCCAGCTGGAAAGAAGTAAGCATCGGAATTCCGGATCATAATTGTATTGTGGCCGGTAGCGCTCTTGTACTGATTTTAGTTTACGAATATTTTATGTCGAAACGAGATCTGTTAGAAGCGTTGGAAAAACAACCCATGCTTGTCAGATGGGGCATTTATTATCTGCTGGCCATTATGTTCTTTACCTTGGGACAGTTCAATTCCGACAGTTTTATTTATTTGCAATTTTAATCTAAAAACAAAGATAGCAGAATGAAGAAAAACAGTGAGCGAAGTGCAGTTATGCGCTTCACGATGAAACTATCTATACTCCTGACGCCATTTATAGCCTTACTAGTGGTGTATTTCCTCAATGATCCTTTTATGGTTTTAAGGCATTATAACCGTTATGATAACTCTCCCGTCATGTTAAATGAAGGCTATATCGGTTGGCAAATGTATATGAACAACCGGGATTCCATTGCATTTGATTCTTTTATTATGGGCAATTCCTGCACCATGGCCTATCAATGTCATGAATGGGAAAAATATTTGGATGGTGGCAGAGCAGTACGCCTGTTCGGAAATGCAGAAAGCATAGCCGCCATCAGTAAGAAGTTGCAGGCTTTGGAAAGAAATGGTGCAGAAATAAAGAATCTGCTCCTCATTCTGGATAAAGAGTCATTGGGGAAAGACCAGCTTTTAAGCAGCCATAACCATGTGTTACCTCCGGCTATCTCAGGAATCAGCAACTTTAGTTTCCAGGAGAAATTCTGTCAGGCCTTCTTCTTCCCTAATTTCCTGTTTCCTTATCTCGATTATAAAATATTTCATCAATATCGTCCCTATATGCAAGGAGTGATAAACCCTTATGGCGCAATCAGAGATGCAGTAACAAATGATGCAATCAATCCCAGAGAGAGGATGATCCGGGATGAAGGAGAAGCATATTGGGAAAACCACAAAAAAGAGTTTGTGAAAGCCAGAGACTGTAATTACAGAAATGGTGAATACCGGGAAGGTGAGCGATTCCTATGGGAAACACAGACCGAATTATTAAAGGAAATAGATCAAATCTGCCGGAAACATAACACCTCGGTTAAAATCATCATCAGTCCCGACTATAACCAGATCAGCATAAATCCGGCAGATGTGGAAATATTGAAAGACATTTTTGGCTATGAAAACGTATTCGATTTCAGTGGTATCAATGAATATACGAACGATATTCATAACTACTACGAAAAAGGACATTACAGACCGATACTCGGAGCACGCTTATTACAAAAAGTATATGCAAACCATAACTGATTTGAAATACATATTAAAAGTAACAACTTATTATGCGAAACTATTTCTGTAGAGTAAGCGCCCGCAATTGTTCCAAAGATCCGTTGAATACATTCAAATCGACCTCTTCTCTGATACCGGGAACATTACCCACATCAGTATGTTGCCAGAAGTGCCATGGACCTTCATATTTGACGGAGTCTACGTAATAGTGGGCAATCCAGTAGGGGTAAGTATTGAATACCGAATCACTAAGATAGCGGTTCTTGAATTTATAAGATGTGTAAAGAATCGGTTTCACACCATAATGTGATTCTATACGGTCGAGCCAGGTTTTGACAGCAATCCTTAAGTCATGGGGCGTACTTTTACCAATAGTTTCAACATCAAGCACAGGTGGTAGATCTCCGGGAATAAGCTGGACCGTACGAATAAAGAAATCGGCTTGTTTTAGCGGATCTGTTTTAGGAGAGAAGAAATGGTAAGCTCCGCGAATAAAACCATAACGATGCGCCTGATCAAAATTGAACGGGAAAGTATCGTCAGCATGATCACCACCTTCGGTAGCTTTCATAAAGACAAAATGGATAGGAAATTTGGTTGTTTTGTTGGTTGTCAGTTGCACCCAGTCAATACTGCCTTGATAATGGGAGATATCAATGCCATGCACTTCATAGTCGCAGGGCATACAGACCCCATATCCTTTCTGACCATAACAGGGTTTCCAACGATAGGCATACGGACGAATGAAAAACCAATAAAACCCGGCAGAGAATACGGCAATGATACAAACAGCAAGTATTGTACGTAACCATGCAGACATGATACGCGCTTCGCTTTTCTTTTTACCGCGACGTGCAGCAGATTTTCTTTTAGTTGCCATGTAATATTCAAAACAGAACGCAAATTACACAAATTACGCAAATAGATTATTCAAATTTGTGTAATTCGCATAATTTGCGTTCTTTTTATTAACTCTTCGCCAGTTTGCCGATTTATTTAGCTTGCTCTAACTGCAAAGTCTTTGTCGGCTGGTCACAAACTTCCGTAGGTCCGAAGTACTGGATCGGTCCCGGATATACATAATCTGTAGTGATAGCCCACTGGTCGCGCTGAGCAGCAAATGCCTTGAACGGAGCACCATCCAGTTTCACCAGAGCTTTCTGGATTACCGGTTTCATTTCACCGTGACGGCGTTCCATGTTCATCATCATCGTGATGGGCACACCACCTGCAATCCATTGGTCAGCAGGAGCCGTAGTGTTGCGTACAGAAGACATATAGCCTGTCTTGCCGTTAGCAATCAGAGAAGCAGCTGTATAACCCAGTGAATAGCAATAGTCAGCATCATAGTTAGACGGGGCAGCGCAACGGCCTTCATAACCGAAGAAGTGGTGTTGAGAAGCGAACTTACCTACGAATTTACCTTCTTCTTTCCATGCAGCAAGCTTAGTAGCTACCATTTCCGACAACAGTTTTTCTGTTTCGATCAAAGATACCTGTACGTTTCCGTGTGGGTCACGGTCCAGCGTCAGCTGACGTGCAACACCCTCAGGCAGGCTGGCATAGATAGCCGCATTTTCCGGAGACAGTTTACGGATGATATAATCACGTTGGTGAGACTTCTTAATTTGAGAGAATTCTTCAGCATTTTCAGCAAGGAAGTCGTTCAACTCAGCGATCAGACGTTTCATAGCCGGAATAAACTCGATCAAACCTTCAGGGATCAAAACCGTACCGAAGTTGTTGCCTTGAGCAGCCCGGTTAGCTACTATCTGAGCAATGTAAGTTACTACATCGTCCAAAGACATATCTTTTGCTTCAACTTCTTCTGATACGATACAAACGTTAGGTTGTACCTGCAAAGCACATTCCAATGCAATGTGAGAAGCAGAACGTCCCATCAACTTGATGAAGTGCCAGTATTTACGAGCTGAGTTACAGTCACGTTGAATGTTACCGATAACTTCAGAGTAAACCTTACAAGCAGTGTCGAAACCGAAAGAAGTTTCAATCATTTCGTTCTTCAAGTCACCGTCGATAGTCTTCGGACAACCAATTACCTGTACGCCGCACTTCTTAGCTGCATAGTACTCAGCCAGTACGCAGGCATTTGTGTTAGAGTCGTCACCACCGATGATAACCAATGCTTTAATATCAAGTTGCTTCAGGATTTCCAGACCTTTTTCAAACTGATCTTCCTTCTCCAATTTAGTACGACCTGAACCGATGATATCGAAACCACCCGTGTTACGGTATTCGTCAATGATATCTGAAGTCAGTTCCATATAGTTATGGTCAACCAAACCGCCGGGGCCAAGAATGAAACCATATAACTTGCTGTCCTTATTCAAACTCTTGATACCATCGAAGATACCGGAAATCACATTGTGACCACCGGGAGCCTGACCACCAGAAAGGATAACGCCCACGTTCATAGCTGGGAAGTTAACCACTTCGTCAGTAGCCTCAAACTTGATCAAAGGCATTCCGTACGTGTTAGGGAACAATTTTTGGATAGCTTCCTGATCGGCTACAGATTGAGTAGCTGCTCCAGCTACCGCCTTAACGGCACCCTTCAGCGCTTTCGGAAGTTTGGGCTGATAAGCAGCCCTTGCAATTTGCAATGCACTTTTTGTCATTTTATCTAATTATTTAAAGGTGTTAGTAAAGTTTCGTTCAAAAGCGTCGCAAATTTCGTGTTTTTTTCTGAATTATGAAAGGAAGCGCACATCAAAAAAAATATGAAATGTTGGTTTATACCGTGGAAAGTACTTATCTTTACCGGAAATATTTCAATTTATTCACTTAAAACGTAAAGATTATGGCAAGTAGAAGAGAACTTAAGAAAAACGTCAATTATATCGCAGGTGAACTGTTCATGGAGTGTTTGGTAAACAGCTTATACGTACCCGGAACCGATAAAACTAAAGCCGACGAGCTGATGGGCAGAATCCTGAGTGTGCAAGATGAATTTATCAGCCGAATCAGCCATACCGAACCCGGAAATGTAAAAGGTTTCTACAAGAAATTCCGCGAAGACTTTAATAAAGAAGTAGACGCAATTATTGACGCTATCGGCAACCTGAAGTAAGCACCGGGAATGAAAAAAGCAATATACAGCTTTATCTACTATCGCATTTTGGGATGGAAGACAAATGTGACGGTGCCGGATTATGATAAATGCGTGATAACTGCAGCACCTCATACATCTAATTGGGATTTATTTATCGGCAAACTATTTTATGGAGCTATCGGACGGAAAACATACTTCATGATGAAAAAAGAATGGTTCTTCTTTCCGCTGGGATTAATTTTCAAAGCCGTGGGAGGCATACCGGTAGATCGGGGACGCAAAACGTCATTGGTAGACCAGATGACGGAAAGATTCGCCAAAAGCAAGAAATTCCAACTCGCCATTACACCGGAAGGAACCCGTAAAGCGAATCCTAATTGGAAGAAAGGATTTTATTTTATTGCATTGAAAGCGCAAGTGCCTATTGTAATGATAGGCATCGATTATACCACTAAAACGATTTCTGCGACAAAGGCGATTATGCCGTCGGGAGATATAGAAAAGGATATGCGCGAGGTAAAGCTCTATTATAAGGATTTCAAAGGGAAGAACCCGAAGAACTTTGCTTTAGGAAACATTTGATAATAACTTTTAGGCGCGGATTACGCGGATTACACGGATTTTTATTACCTTGCGGCGTGGAAAGCCGGGCAAATAATCTTTGCCTGCAAGTATAGCGTAGCACATTAATCCGCGTTATACGTATAATCCGCGCCTAAAATATTTCAATGAAGTTATGCGTGTAACTCTATTACAAACAGATATTGTTTGGGAAGATAAACAAGAAAATCTCCGCCTACTCCGTAGGAAGCTCAAAGCGCTTCGTGGAGTAGCGGAGATTGTTGTCTTGCCCGAAACCTTCTCTACCGGTTTTAGTATGGACAGCCGAAGGCTAGCTGAACCGGTATCGGGTGTAACCATCGCCACCTTGCGCCAATGGGCGGCGGAATTCCAATTCGCCATTACAGGTAGTTATATAGCTTGTGATGAAGAAGTAGATGCAAATAAAAATGCGGTTCCCATTCCTGATAAGTTTTATTATAACCGTGCTTTTTTCCTGACTCCCGAAGGGGGGGCTTATTACTACGATAAACGACATCTCTTTCGTATGGGCCAGGAAACGGAGCATTTTACAGCGGGGAACCAGCGGCCTGTTATCTCCTACCGGGGATGGAATATACTGCTGTTAGTCTGCTACGACCTTCGCTTCCCGGTATGGAGCCGGAACGTAAATAATGAATATGATCTTCTGATATACGTTGCCAACTGGCCTGTTCCCCGCCGCCGGGTATGGGACATTCTGTTACAAGCCCGTGCACTCGAAAATATCAGTTATGTTTGTGGTGTCAACCGTATCGGTACGGATGGAAATCAAATGCTATATAATGGCGGCAGCGTCATTTATTCACCAAAGGGCGATTTGCTTGCCAGCGTACCCGACCATGAAGAAGGAACCGCCACCGCAACTCTCGACCTCTCTGTCCTGAGAGAATTCAGACAAAAATTCCCTGCATGGAAAGATGCTGAATGTTTCCAAATTAAGAATTAATAATTAACAATTAAAGCACTATGGGACGAATGAAAGCTAAACACCGCATAGCTGACAGGTTATTCTTTCTGTTACTGACCATCTTAGTTTTTTCCTCTTGCACAAACAGCAAAAAGGATATTATTCCTTCTGCCGAGTATGCACCTTTTGTGAATGCATATACGGGAGGAGTTATCTCGCAAACTTCGAACATACGTATAGAACTGACGCAGGATCAGCCTATGGTAGATTTGAACAATGAGCTGAAAGAAAATCCATTCAGTTTCTCCCCATCTCTGAAGGGTAAAGCATATTGGGTCAGCAACAATACGATTGAATTCGTTCCTGAACCAGGAACTTTAAAGCCGGGAGAGTTCTATGAAGGTACGTTCCAATTAGGCAGGTTTGTAGAAGTGGACAGTCGCCTGAAAGAATTCAAATTCTCTTTCAGAGTACAGGAACCCAATTTCACACTGTATATCGAACCACTGACAACCATCGACATAGATAGCCATGGCGACTTGGTGACATTGAAAGGAGAAGTACGTTTCAGTGATGCCACTCCCAAAGAAGCAGTTGAGAAAATGCTCTCTGCCAAAGGCGGAAACGGCCAAAGCTATCCGGTCAGTATCACTCCAACAGATCATCCGACGCGTTATCAGTTTGAAATAGCCGGTGTCATTCGCGCAGCGGAAGACTACCAGCTAGAAATCACCGCCAACGGCAGTCCTGCAGGAATTGACCGCAAACTGACAGAAAACGTACTGATCCCTGCCAAGAATGATTTCCGTTTCCTCTCTGCCAAACGCATTGACGAACCGGAGAATGGAATTGAAATAGTATTCTCCGATCCTGTTTCTACTACACAAGACCTGAACGGATTGATTGAAATCCCCGAAGTAGCTTCTTCCATATTTCAAGTGGAGAATAATAAAGTATATGTCTACTTTGAAGCCAACCAACTGAGCAAACTGACTTTGAAGATACACGAAGGGGTGAAAAACAGCCGGGATAAATCGCTCGGCACATCACACTCCATCGCATTCAGCGAACTGAATCTGAAACCACAAGTGAGCATGTCTACATCAGCCGCTATCCTACCCGACTCCAAAAGTTTGATCATCCCGTTCCGGGCAGTCAATCTCTATGCGGTAGATTTAAGTGTAATCCGTATTTTTGAAAACAATGTACTGATGTTCATGCAGACCAATACGCTCTCATCCGCCAGTGAACTGCGCCGTTCCGGACGATTGGTTTATCAGAACACATTGTGGCTGAGCAAGGACAGTACAAAAGACGTGCACCGATGGGAAGATTATTCAATAGACCTTGCCGGACTGATTCGGCAAGAACCGGGTGCTATCTACCGTGTCATACTTTCTTTCCGGCAAGAATACTCAGCCTATCCTTGCAGCGGAACAGAAAAACAAGAGATGAGCTTTGCAGACAATACTGCTTCAGAGGGATTGACGAAAGTCAGCGGAAGTAGTACTTTCGAAGAAAATGAAGCTGAATGGGATACACCGGAAACTTATTTCTACTACAATGGTAACATTAAGATGGACTGGAGCCAGTATAACTGGCGGGAACGCAATAATCCTTGTCATGCCTCCTACTATATGGACTCTGACCGGGCAGCATCGTGCAACGTATTTGCCTCCAATGTAGGAATGATTATAAAACGGAATTCACTGAACAAGCTGTGGATTGCCGTAAGTAACATCTTGGATACCAAACCAATGGAGAAAGCGAAAGTGACTGTTTACAACTTCCAGTTACAAGCCATAGGAAGCGGTGAAACCAATAGTGAAGGATTTACAGAAATCACTCCGAAAGGTGTTCCTTTCATTGTGGTGGCCGAAGTAGAGAAACAGAAAGCTTACGTTCGTGTGGCAGATGGTGAAGAACAATCTGTCAGCCGGTTCGATGTAGGCGGAAAAGATATTCAGAAAGGATTGAAGGGGTTCGTCTATGGCGAGAGAGGGGTATGGCGACCGGGAGATACGCTGCATGTAAGCTTTATTATGGAAGACCGTGAAAAAAGAATTCCGGATAAACACCCTGTAGCATTGGAATTATATAATCCGAGAGGACAATTCTATACCAAAATGATTTCCACGCAAGGTATAAACGGTTTCTACACATTTGACCTGCCGACACGCCCGGAAGACCCGACGGGATTATGGAACGCTTACGTCAAAGTAGGCGGAACCGCTTTCCACAAAAGCCTTCGCATAGAAACGGTGAAACCAAACCGCCTGAAAATTAATCTGAAACTACCGGAGAAAGCAATCCAGGCTTCTACCAAAGAAATACCGGTAATGCTTACTTCCACATGGCTGACAGGCGCCACCGCTTCACGGTTGAAAACCAAAGTGGAAATGTCCCTGTCAAAAGTAAATACGCAATTTAAGAACTACGGACAATACATATTTAATAATCCGGCTACCGAATTTACAACTGTAAAAAACGATGTATTCGATGGAACACTGGATGCGGAAGGAAAAGCTAACTTTATGTTGAAACTTCCGGCTGCCACCAATGCCCCGGGAATGCTGAATGCAACCTTAACCAGCCGTGTATTCGAACCGGGAGGAGACGCCAGTATTTACACGCAAAGCATTCCGTTCTCTCCATTCTCTTCTTACGTAGGGATTAATTTGAACCAACCGAAAGGAAAATACATCGAGACAGACCAGGATCATGTATTCGACATTGTCACCGTAAATGCGGAAGGACAATTAATGAACCGCTCCAATCTGGAATATAAGATTTACCGTATCTCCTGGAGCTGGTGGTGGGAGAACCGGGACGAATCATTCGGAACTTATGTCAACAGTAGTTCCATCACTCCCGTAGCCAGTGGCAATATACAGACTACAGGCGGAAAGGCAACTTTTAAATTCCGGGTAAATTATCCGAACTGGGGACGTTACCTGATTTATGTGAAAGATAAGGAAAGTGGACATGCCACCGGTGGAACTGTTTATATAGACTGGCCGGATTGGCGCGGACGTTCAAGCAAGACGGATCCCAGCGGCATTAAAATGCTCGCTTTCTCTCTGGATAAAGACTCGTATGAAATAGGTGAAACGGCAACAGCCATCATTCCTGCCGCTGCGGGAGGACGTGCATTGGTAGCCCTGGAAAACGGTTCAACCGTTCTGCAACGTGAATGGATTGAAGTTTCCAACAACGGAGACACAAAGTATTCTTTCAAAGTGACTCCGGAAATGGCGCCGAACGTTTACCTGCACATCAGCCTGTTGCAACCTCATGCACAGACGGTGAATGATTTGCCGATACGTATGTACGGTGTGGTTCCGGTATTGGTGACTAATAAACAAACTATATTGCAACCGCAAATTAAAATGCCGGAAGTGTTGCGGCCGGAAACGGACTTCACCGTTACCGTCAGCGAAAAGAACGGCAAGCAGATGACATACACACTGGCCATTGTAGACGACGGATTACTCGACCTGACTAATTTCAAGACTCCCGATCCGTGGAATGAATTCTATGCCCGCGAAGCATTGGGCATCCGCACCTGGGATATGTATGATGATGTACTCGGAGCATCTGCCGGACGCTACAGTTCATTGTTCAGTACGGGTGGTGACGAGACATTGAAACCGGCCGATGCAAAAGCGAATCGCTTCAAGCCGGTAGTGAAATTCATCGGTCCGTTTTATCTGGATAAAGGAAAACAGAAGACGCACACGCTGAAACTACCGATGTACGTAGGTTCTGTGCGTACGATGGTGGTAGCGGGGCAAGACGGAGCTTATGGAAAAGCGGAAAAGACTTCTTTCGTGCGGACACCATTGATGTTGTTGTCCACACTGCCCCGTGTGCTGAGCACACAAGAAGAGATTACTGTCCCGGTAAATGTCTTTGCCATGGAGAAGGAAGTGAAGAATGTATCGGTATCCATCCAGGCTTCAGGTGGAGGTGTACAAGTGATCGATCCCAATAAACAATCCATTACTTTCAGTCAACCGGGTGACCAGCTCGTTTACTTTAAAATAAAGACCGGAAGTAAAACAGGAAAAGCAACGATACATATCACTGCCAGCGGTGGCAGTCAGCAGGCGAAAGAGACCATTGAAATCGAAGTCCGAAACCCGAATCCGGCAGTGACTTTCCGCAATAGCCAATGGGTGGAAAAAGGAGAAAGTGTAACACTTCCTTATTCATTGAATGGTGCTTCTCCGGCAAATAGCCGTATGCTGCTGGAAGTCTCACGTATTCCTTCGGTAGATATCAGCCGCAGGTTCGACTACCTGTATAATTATCAGCATCATTGCACGGAACAGCTGACTTCCAAAGCTCTGCCGTTATTGTTCGTCAGCCAGTTTAAAGCTGTGGATGAGGAAGAAGCTCAAAAGATTAAGGCTAACGTACAGGAAGCGATACGGCAACTCTATGCACGCCAGCTTCCGAACGGCGGTTTTGTTTACTGGCCGGGGAATGCCAGTGCTGATGAGTGGATTACTTCTTATGCGGGCATGTTCCTCGTATTGGCACAGGAGAAAGGCTACGCTGTCAACTCGAATGTACTGAATAAGTGGAAACGCTTCCAACGTGCTGCTGCCCAAAACTGGCGGATGCCGGATCAAGATGACAGTTGGGGTTACTGGCAAACGGGAGTGCAACAAGCATACAGATTGTACACACTGGCATTAGCCGGTGCACCTGAGCAGGGCGCCATGAACCGGATGAAAGAACAAGCTAACCTGCCTCTGCAAGCCAAATGGAGACTGGCAGCCGCTTATGCCCTGACAGGTAAGATGAAACCGGCTGAAGAACTGGTATTTAAGGCAGAAACCACCGTTACCCCTTATTCCTCACAGAACTACATCTATGGTTCGTATGATCGTGACGAAGCTATGATATTGGAAACTTTACTCCTAATGAACCGAGACCAGGCGGCATTGCAACAGGCGAAGAAGGTATCCAAGAATCTGGCTGAAGAGAATTGGTTCAGTACACAGTCCACTGCTTTCTCATTGATGGCGATGGGACGCCTGGCTGAGAAGCTTTCAGGTACTTTGGATTTCACCTGGACTTGGAACGGAAAGCAGCAACCCGTAGTGAAATCAGCCAAGGCTGTATTTGCAAAGGAACTGTCCACTTCACCGGCTTCGGGTAATATTATAGTAAAGAATGAAGGTAAAGGTGCATTAAGTGTCGACCTCATTACACGCACGCAATTACTTAATGACACGTTACCCGCAATATCCAATAACCTCCGCCTGGACGTAAAATATACGGATATGAACGGAGCGACAATATCTATAGATGATATCAAGCAAGGAACAGACTTTATGGCAGTCATCACTGTAGGTAATATCAGTGGAACCACTGCTTACAGTAATTTGGCATTGACACATATTCTGCCGTCAGGTTGGGAAATTTACAATGACCGGTTGATGACTCCGGAAGCGACACCTACCCGTGAGTATACCTACCAGGATATTCGTGACGACCGCGTATTGACTTACTTCGACTTGCGTCGCAGTGAATTGAAAAAGTTCACCATAAGACTGCAAGCTACATATGCAGGCAATTTCATTTTGCCGGCTATCCAGTGCGAAGCCATGTATGACGGTTCGGCACAAGCACGAACCAAGGCGGGAAGAACGACTGTCAGTAAGTAACATGCCACTGAGCAAAACTATCCAAATTCCCCTCCTTCTAGAAGGAGGGGTGCCCAAAGGGCGGGGTGGTAGGTAAGAAAAGAGTTCCTTATTAATTCATAGGTATTTTTCATTCTACCTACCACCTCCCCCCCTATGGGGTACTCCTCCTCCCGGGAGGAGGAGAATTAAGATAGTCATATTTAAATATTGATGAAGATTCAAATTATAAAGTACTTCAAACAACTGTCTATCACCAGAAAAGTAATACTCATACTTATTACAATTCTGGTGATAGGCTATATCTTTTGCCTCCCCCGGCAACTTTTCCATGTGCCCTACTCCACCGTCGTCACTGACCGGAACGGTGAATTATTGGGCGCACGCATTGCATCCGACGGTCAATGGCGCTTTCCACCTCGGACCACTACTCCGGAGAAAATAAAGCAATGCCTCATCACTTTCGAAGACAGGCATTTCTATCGCCATTGGGGAGTCAATCCTGTCTCCATTAGCAGAGCCGCCTACCAAAACCTAAAGAATAAGCGCATTGTAAGTGGAGGAAGTACCCTCACCATGCAAACGATCCGTCTGGCAAGAAACGAATCACGCACTTTTGGAGAAAAGTTCATAGAAATGATCCTGGCCACCCGACTTGAGTTTCGCGCTTCAAAAGAAAAAATCCTGTCTATGTACATCTCACACGCTCCTTTCGGAGGAAACGTAGTAGGGCTCGATGCCGCTACCTGGCGATATTTCGGACATCCCGCCGAAGAACTGTCCTGGGCAGAAGCAGCCATGCTGGCAGTACTTCCAAATGCACCCGCCATGATTCATCTCTCCAAATCACGACAATTATTACTTAATAAAAGAAACCGTCTGCTAAAACAACTATATGCACGAAAGATTATAGATAACTCCACTTACGAACTGGCTATCAGCGAACCACTCCCCGACGAGCCTCATCCACTCCCCCAAACCGCTCCCCATCTAGTCAGTCGCTTCTATCAGGAACGAAACGGAAAATATTCCATATCAACCATCGACAGGGGTATTCAAACCCAAATAGAGAACGCAGCCGAACGTTGGAGCAATGAATTTAACCGGAGTGATATACGCAACCTGGCAATTCTGGTGATTGATATCCGAACCAATCAGGTTGTGGCTTATTGCGGCAATGTCAATTTCGAACGGAAGCAAGCCGGTAACCAAGTAGATGTTATTCAGGCACCCAGAAGCACGGGAAGTATTCTGAAACCATTTTTATATTACGCCATGTTGCAGGAAGGCAGTCTGCTACCTCATACGCTACTGCCCGATATACCGGTTAATATTAATGGCTTTACACCTCAAAACTTCAGTTTGCAATTCGAAGGTGCCGTTCCCGCTTCGGAAGCTCTTGCACGTTCATTGAATATTCCGGCAGTGACGATGCTACAAAGATATGGTGTTCCCAAGTTTCATACTTTTCTGAGGCAAATAGGCTTAAAAACAATCAATCGTCCGGCTTCCCATTATGGTTTATCACTCATTCTGGGCGGAGCGGAAGCTACCCTGTGGGATGTGACAAATGCGTATGCTTACATGGGGCGGAGTTTATTGCAGCTTCCACAAACAGAATGTAGTTTGCTGCTTGCGGACGCTGAAGGATCAGGAGAATCAGAAGTCTTCGCTTCGGGAAAATCGACGGATACTTTCCAATCGGGAGCCGCATGGCAAACCTTCAATGCGTTAACCGAGGTGAATCGTCCCGAAGAAATAGACTGGAAATCAATCCCCTCCATGCACCCCATTGCCTGGAAGACCGGAACAAGCCACGGATTCCGCGATGCCTGGGCTGTAGGAGTCACCCCTCACTATGCCGTAGGTGTATGGGTAGGGAATGCTACAGGAGAAGGTAAACCTGGTCTTGTAGGAGCACGGACAGCCGGTCCGGTTTTGTTTGATGTATTTAGTCTGCTACCTCCGACACGGTGGTTCAAACGCCCGGGAGATGTCTTTGTCAAAGCTGAGGTATGCCGGAAATCCGGACACTTGAAGGGTAGGTTTTGCGAAGAAACAGATACTTTACTGATTCTTCCTGCCGGACTAAAGACGGAAGCTTGCCCTTATCATCACCTGATCACCCTTTCAGCCGATGAAACTCACCGTATCTACGAGAATTGCGCAAATTTGGAACCAACTATCCAGAAGTCCTGGTTCACTTTACCACCTGTATGGGAATGGTATTACAAACAACATCATCCGGAATACAATCCGCTTCCTCCCTTCAAAACAGGCTGCGGAGAGGATGCATTGCAATCCATGCAATTCATCTATCCACCCATGAATGCCCGTATTGTGTTACCCAAACAGATGGATGGAAGTCCGGGCTTTCTAACCACCGAGTTGGCTCACAGCAATCCAGGTACCACCATTTTCTGGCACCTTGATAACACTTATCTTACCCAGACACAAGACTTTCATAAGATCTCACTACAACCCACGCCCGGAAAACATTCACTAACAGCGGTAGACGAAGCAGGAAATACAGTAACCACTACATTCTATATCAATTAAGGTTATCTGTTGATGAAACCGGTCAGCATACCATCCCCCCCGAACAGGTGATGTTTTTGTACAAAAAGATTCCATTTTAGTCTTTTTAATGAAAATACCTAAAAGAAGTGAGTGCATAGTTACCAAAAAGTGGCTACATTTGTATCCCGAAACAGTGTCAGAAGAAAACACCTTGTTCCAAAAAACAACCCCAACACTAGAATTAGTGAACATTGTTTTTTGTATATTTGTTAAATCTTAGAAGCGACAAGCTTTAATCAATTTATTAATACCAATTAAGTTATGAAAACCAATCTTAGTTCTCAAATCACTCTCAACAGAGTCTCCCCCAGGTATTATAGGCCTGAGAATGCATTTGAAAGGTCGGTATTGACCCGACTGGAAAAAATCCCAACCGACATCTACGAATCGGCAGAGGAAGGCGCCAACCACGTTGCCTACGAAATAGCTCAACTTATTCGTGATAAACAGAAAGCCGGACGTTTCTGTGTATTGGCATTGCCGGGCGGTAATTCTCCCCGCAACGTATACTCAGCCCTTATCCGTATACATAAAGAGGAAGGCTTGAGTTTCCGCAACGTTATCATATTCAACCTTTACGAATATTATCCGCTTACAGCAGATGCCATCAACAGTAATCTGAATGCCCTGAAAGAAATGTTCCTCGATCATGTAGACATCGACAAACAGAATATTTTCAGCCCGGACGGTACTATTCCTAAAGACACGATCTTCGAATATTGCCGTTTGTACGAGCAGCGCATCGAAAGCTTTGGTGGACTGGATGCCGTGTTACTCGGTATCGGCCGTGTAGGTAACATCGGTTTCAACGAACCGGGTTCCCGC
>ENA-OROK01000194-OROK01000194.1-human-gut-metagenome-genome-assembly--contig:-NODE-194-length-78808-cov-12.009600_pt1 | contig 78808 bp, 60 predicted proteins | sample MGYA00242127_ERZ509046 | MGnify/ENA primary metagenome ERZ509046 (study PRJEB26280, sample SAMEA2338728) | human gut metagenome | biome: human gut; feature: human-associated habitat; material: faeces... | reverse complement strand
AAAATCGCCCCGATGCCATAATATTACGCCAATTTAAGGGATTTTATAGGTTAATTCTTCAAATTCTTCATTGCATGACGCAAGAATCGCTGTAGCAACAACAATGAAAGAAAAAATTAATTTCTTCATAGTTATATGTTTTTTTAATAAAATATTCAAACTAAGATTGCCATAATTTTTGGCAAAGATACTAATTATTTATTTAACGAATTAATTTTGTACTATTATTTTATAAAAGGCTCTGCTAAACTGCTATATACGAGCATGGTGACGACTTGCCAACCCTCCATTGGCCGCGGTCTGAATAGCCTATACACTTAGACCGTGTCAATGGCATTCTTAGGCGCATAGCGCCGACCACAAGTGGGAACCGCATGCGAAGCCTGCGGCCGCTCTCTATATCCGCAGGCCGTAGTGGCGTACCTCCGGCACGCATATGGTGTTGACCGGTATAATCCCATCACGCTCCGCAGGCTCCGCGTAATGGGTTAGGAGTAAGTCTCGTGCCTCCGGCACGAAAGCCTCGCCTGCCGATGCTGTGGATTCCGCCACCCATGCAGCGAGCAACCGCTATGCGGCTGTCTGCTCTGCCCGCGCTACGCTGCAGGCCAAGGCCAGCAGTTCCGACTTGTTGCCGGCGCTATGCGCCTCATTCACCACGGCAGATTGCCGCGTATTTCCGTGGCGTCCAGGGGTACGCCACACTATTACGCTGCCGATATTCCGCCATCCAGTCGGTGCTTACACGATAGCTGCGGTTAAATCTACATCAGGAATGATTACGTCCGTAAGTTTGTCCTGTATCAGAAATCCCATATAGAGCGGGACTGTTAGTACGTCTCCATCGCGCCCTACGTTATATTGGCCAAGTTTGATGGCGTTGTTGACATGATATATCGCTTTGTTCTTTAGAATCGTATTCATGCTTTTTGCCTTGCCGGTTTTTGATTTGACTTCAATGACGACACATTCCCCTTTGAATCTAACCAAAAAATCGAGTTCAAGCCCACTTTCTTTATGAAAATAGTATAGCCGTTGCCCTGACTTGCATAAAAAGTCTGCCATTAGGTTTTCGAATATAGCGCCTTTGTAGCCTAAAAGGTTTCCTTTAAGGATGTCGGCCTGTGTGCCATAGTCCAACATTGCCATAAGAAGACCTATGTCGGTGGTATACAGCTTGAAGCAATCAGTAATGGCGTTGCCGTCCAACGGCAATTCTGTTATTGTCGTGTTGTAGCATCTTTGGGCTATTCCTGCGTCTTCCAGCCATTGGATGCATCCCAAATATTGCGAGGCACGCCCACCCTTTTTGACCACCGAATACTGGAATTTTTTGTTTTCTTTTGCCAGTTGCTTGGGGATAGATTCAAAGCATTCGCGAATATGTGGCTTGTCGGTATCAGCGGCATATTTAACCATATCTTCTTCATATTCAGATATAAGATTGCGTTGCTTATTGTATATGAGTTCGATGTTCTTAGTCTCAATGAAGCAGTTGACCACCTCTGGCAGACCTCCGACAATGATGTATCTATAAAGCAGTTCCATCATCGCGCGATGGATGCCTTCGGCAACGGCCTGTTCGTTGTCAAAACAAGTCTTGACGTTGTCAATCACGGAGTCATTGATGCCGTTTGCCCATAAAAATTCTTCAAAATCCAAAGGAAACATCTCGATTACCGTCTCATATCCGACAGGTACGGAATCTTGTCCTCCATCGATGTCTTTCTTTGGTGTTTTGCCGTAACCTTTCACTCCCAACAGCGACCCAGTGGCAATGATATCGAATCGACCATCGATGCAAAACGATTTTAAGGAGGTTCTCGCTTCTTTGCACTCCTGAATCTCGTCAAGGATGATGCATGTTTTCCCATTGATGAAACGTGAACCGGGAATCAAGGCGGACAGGCTGAGGATGATGGTGTCGACATCGATATTGCCGTGAAATGCTGACTTCTTGTCGGGCTCGAGAATGAAGTTTATATAGACAACACTTTCATAATTCTCGGTCGCAAATTTCTGTACAATATATGTCTTTCCACACTGCCGTATGCCCTTTATCACAAGTGGCTTCCTGTCGGCGGCTTCTTTCCACTGGCCTAAATATTTCTCTATCTTTCTTTTAAGCATATCTTCTCCCGTTATTCTTTAATGCGAAATTACACTTTTCCAAGCGAATGTGCAAGGCTTCATTACACTTTTCCAAGCGAATTATGGGTGGTTCGTTACACTTTTCGGAACGAATCGCAGGCGGTTTGCTACACTTTTCCAAGCGAATTGGAGTTATTGGGTGGGCTTGGCGGCAGGTTTTTTGAGCTCGGGATATGAAATTCGGGTGTGGTACATTGTACGCAGTCGAGAAATAAACACCTTTTTCACCACCTCTACATCACGGAAACTCAGCGGCGAGTCTTTCATCAGCCCTTGTGCGATTTGCCCGTCGATAATCTTGTTGACAAGATTTGAAATAGTCTCGTCGTTGTATTCCTTCAGGCTTCTCGAAGCCGCCTCGGTTGCGTCAGCCATCATGAGCAACGACGTCTCCTTGCTGCGCGGGTTCGGGCCAGGGTATGTGAAAGGCGTCGGGTCGACCGGGTTTCCACCGTTGTTGTTGCAAGCAGTTGTATAGAAATATTTGGCAAGGTTTCTGCCGTGGTGCTCAAGGATGAAATTTCTGATTTCCATAGGCAGTTTTTCCTTTTCAGCACGTTTCAGCCCGTCGGTCACGTGTCGGATAACGATTTTCGCGCTTTGCTCCGGAGTCAGCACCTCGTGAGGGTTCACATCGTGCTGGTTTTCGGTGAAGAAAGCCGGGTTGTCCATTTTACCGATGTCGTGGTACAGCGCTCCGGCACGCGCCAACTGCGAGTTCGCCCCGATTTCGCGTGCCGCCTCCGCCACGAGGTTTGACAATTGCACGGAGTGCTGGAACGTTCCCGGGCATTTTTCCGACAGTTCCTGCAGGAGAGGATTGTTGATGTCCGCCAGCTCAACGAGCGTTACTTTCGACACAAAACCGAACACACGCTCGAACACGAAGATAATCACATATGCAAACGACAGCATCACCGCGTTGATTGCGAAGCATGCAAACGTGTGAAGGTCGATTGCGGTAATGTTTCCCTCCTCGATTATTGTCAAAGCGGCATACATGATTGAGTATGACAGGAACACGCAGATGGCAGTGCGTATCAGCTGCGAGCGTTTTGTGAGTTCCTGCAGAGTGTCGATGGCAACGATGCAAGCCACCGTGTGCATAATGATGAAGTTGCCTTGCGCCGCCCCCTCTTCGATCAGGCTGCAAAGGAGCACCTGCACCATCGACAAGAAGAAGGCAGTGCGCGAGTCGAAGAACGTGACCACGATGACAGGAATCAGCGTGATAGGCATCAGCATCGGGCCGTAGACCACGCGGTGCATCAGCGTGTAGGATGCGATGGTCACGGCAGTCAGCAGCGACAGCACGAAACTCAGTTTCCTCTTGTTTTCGAGAATTGCCTGCCGGCGGTAGATTAAGAAATAGAGGAAAAGGAGGAAGAACAGCATCAGCACCACAATCGTGTTTCCAACGATAGGATAGTGCGACTTTCCTGTCGACTCGCTTTCGAGGATTTTCTCGCACGCCTCGATGGCCAGCGCGTTTTGCGGCGTCACTCTGGCACCGCGGGCAATTATCAGCTCACCCTTTTCGATAGGAGCGCGTATGCTTGCTCGTGCATATTCGCCTTGCAGATATTCCTTGTTTCTCTGCGAGTCTTCCGCGTAATTCGGTTTTAGTAGTTCGGCGAGGTTCAGTGTCGACATCGACAGCACACCATGCACCTGCTTGTCGATATATTCATAAGCCGCTTTTGCCGACCTCATTTTTGCGGTCGACAGGGTTTGTGCCCTGTTTTCATTGTCGACCACCTTCAGGCTTGGGAGTTTGTTGCTCTGAATAGAATCGTAGACTCTGTTGTCGACAATTCCGTCGGCATACACTTGGCGCACGGCATTGCTGATTTCGCGATGCATCAGCATAGGCGTCCGGCTGATTTTCGATTGGATCTCCGCCTCGATGTTCGTGTTGTGTTTGAAAAACGGTATGAAAGAATTGATGATGCTGTCCTTTATCGCCTTTTCCGAAGCCGCGTCGAGGCCAACGACCAGCTGGGCAGGAGCGTAGAGAGCCGGCGCCGTCCAGGGCTTTCCCACTTCGTAAACGAATTTCTTATGGGCGCGTCCGGGCACGAAATATAGGATAACCGCCACGGCAGCGACAAAGAACGCTACGTGAATCCAGAATTTTTTGGCGAAAACTTTTTTCAGTTCTTTCATAGACTCGTTTTTTTATTAACTGGTTCTTACAGCTGATTTCACACCGTTGATTTTCTTTATTTGGCGGCACATCCTCACAACAATGGCAGCGTCTGACACGCGCACCACAAGGTTGCACGTGAACATGCCCTGGTTTGCCTCGATGTTGAGGTTGCGGATGTTGATAGACATATTTATTGAAATCTCATGTATCAGCTCCTGCAGGATGCCCATCCTGTCGATTCCCTCGATGTGGATTGTAGCCATGAATGATGTGACTTGCGGCGACTCCTCCCATTGGGTAGCCACCAGACGGTTTCCGAAACTGCTCTTTAGCCTTGTCGCCGTCTCGCAGTCCATTTTGTGAACCACCACGTTGTTGTCGTCGTCGATGTATCCCACCACGTCGTCGCCCGGAATCGGGTTGCAGCATTGAGCAATCTTGTAGTTATGCACACCGTTCACAGATCGCAGCACGTATACCTTTTTCGTGTCGATTTCTTTCTGATGGGAATGGTCGGCAGCGTGTTGAGCAGAGTCGTCGGCAGGCTTTTTGCCGAAAGGCCACAGGCGGTTCAGCAACCTCAGATTCTGCTTTTTGCACAGCGACTTCACGATGCCCTCGTTGATTTCGATGTGTCCGCATCCGATAGCGAGATACATACCGTCGCGTGTAGTGATGTGGAAATGCGCCATCAGTTTTGATATAAACTGCGCATAGTCTTCCGGCGACACCCCCTCGACCGCTTTTCTCGCCATTTTTTCGCCTTTCTCAATCAGCATCTTCCGTTCCTTTCTTAGCGCCGCCTCCAGTCTTGTTTTCGCTTTGGCAGTGCAAATGAACGACTGCCATTCCGGGACAGGTTTCTGAGTTTTTGACGTCAGCACCTCCACCTGGTCACCGCTTTGCAGTTTGTAAGAGATAGGCACCAGCCTGTGGTTCACCTTACCCGCAATGGCGTGCGAACCGATTTCGGAGTGCAGGTTGTATGCAAGGTCGAGCACCGTAGCGTCTTTAGGCAGCGTCACGAGGTCGCCCTTAGGCGTGAACACGATAATCTCGGTGGCAAACAGGTTCAGTTTTATAGTGTCGAGGAAGTCGACCGCGTTCGGTCCCGGCTCCTTCAGCAGGTCGGTAATCGTTTTCAACCACGTTTCGAGTTCCGACTCCTCGTCGCTTTCACCGATTTTGTATTTCCAGTGGGCTGCAAAACCGCGTTCAGCGATGTCGTCCATCTTTTGGCTTCTGATCTGCACCTCCACCCAGTTTCCGTCGTTGCCCATCACCGTCAGGTGCAACGCACGGTATCCGTTGGCCTTCGGCGTGCTTACCCAGTCGCGGGTTCTGGTAGGGTGCAGCTTGTAAATGTCGGTAATTGCAGAGTATATGCTCCAGCAAATCGTCTTCTCGTTGTCGGATTCGCAGCAGTCAAACACGATTCTCACAGCGTATAAGTCGTAGACCTCCTCAAACGGCACGTGTTTGGTTTCCATTTTGTTCCAGATAGAGAAAGCCGACTTCACGCGGGTTGACAGCGAGTATTTGAGCCCCATAGCGTCAAGTTTATTGCGGATTGGCGCGGCGAAGTTTTCAAACACCATCTGCCTGTCTTTGTCGGTTTTTTTGATTTTCGCGACGATTTCCTTGTATTGTTCAGGGTGCTGGTATTTGAAACTCAGGTCCTCAAGTTCGGTTTTTATGGCAAACAAACCGAGTCGGTGAGCGAGCGGCGCGTAGATGTAGAGCGTTTCGCCAGCAATCTTATACTGCTTGCTCGGCAGCATCGAACCGAGAGTTCGCATGTTGTGCAGACGGTCAGCCATTTTGATAAGAATCACGCGTATGTCCTCCGCCATTGTCAGCAGCAGTTTTCTGAAATTCTCCGCCTGAGCCGAAGCCCTGTCGCCGAAAATACCGCCTGAAATCTTTGTCAGCCCGTCGACAATCAGAGCAATCTTTTTGCCGAAGTTCATCTCGATATCCTCTACAGTGTATTCCGTGTCCTCCACCACGTCATGCAGCAGAGCAGCGCATATCGACGTAGATCCGAGACCGATTTCCTGGCTCACGATTTTCGCCACAGCGATAGGGTGTAGGATGTAAGGCTCGCCCGACCGCCGGCGTATGCCCTTGTGCGCCTCCTTGGCGAATGAATATGCGCGCTTTATTATTTCCACCTTTTTGCGGTGGTTGCTGTGCAGGTATCCGTCGAGCACGTCCTGAAAGGCGGCTTCAATGTTCTGGTCCTCCTGTTCCGGAGTCAGATGTAAGGATTTATAGTCAATATTTTCCACGAGCAGTTTTTCAGTTTAGTTTGCCATGTAATACAAAGATAGCGAAAATTTCTGATTTTTTCAAATCACCCCTTTTTGCCAGTAATTATTGCCTTTATGTCGTTCAGTTTGTTGAGCGCCGCCATTGGCGTAAGGTTGTTTATGTCGGTGTTCAGGATTTCGTCGCGCACCTGGCTCAGAACAGGGTCGTCGAGTTGGAAGAACGACAGCTGTACACCCTTTCCACAGCCTTCGTCCATTTCCGAGAGGCATTGCGCCGCGGCATCCTTCGAGTTTGCCGATTCAAGATGGTGAAGCACCTCGTTTGCGCGGGTGACGATTGCCGGCGGCAGTCCGGCGAGTTTCGCCACGTGTATACCGAAGCTGTGCTCGCTGCCTCCCTCCACGAGTTTTCGGAGGAACACAACCTTTCCGTCGATTTCGCGCACCGACACATTGAAGTTTGCGATGCGTTTGAACGTTTTAGCCATCTCGTTGAGTTCGTGATAGTGAGTGGCGAAGAGGGTTTTTGCGTGAAACCGAGGGTTCTCGTGTATATACTCCACAATCGACCACGCTATAGATATTCCGTCGTATGTGCTCGTGCCCCGTCCCAGCTCGTCGAACAGCACAAGACTTCGTTCGCTCAGATTGTTGAGGATTGAAGCCGCCTCGTTCATTTCCACCATAAACGTCGACTCCCCGAGCGAAATGTTGTCGGAAGCGCCGACGCGGGTGAATATTTTGTCGACGATGCCGATTTTCGCGGCGTCGGCAGGCACGAAGCATCCAATCTGTGCCATCAGCACGATGAGAGCCGTTTGTCGCAGCAGCGCCGACTTACCCGCCATGTTGGGACCGGTGATCATCATGATCTGCTGCGACTCGTTTCCGAGAGTCACGTTGTTGGCGATGTATGACTCGCCCGGCGGCAGTTGCTTTTCGATAACAGGGTGTCGTCCCTCGACGATGTCGATGTCGAGCGACTCGTTGACATCCGGTCGGTTGTATCGGTTTTCTATAGAAACCCTTGTAAACGACATCAGGCAGTCGAGCCGGGCAACGAGCGACGCATTCAATTGGATTGCAGGAATGTATGTCGCCACGGCAGCCACCAGGTCGTTGAACAGTCGAGTCTCCAGCGAAAGGATTTTCTCCTCAGCGCCGAGGATTTTCTCCTCATATTCCTTCAGCTCCTGAGTGACGTAGCGTTCGGCGTTGACAAGAGTCTGCTTCCGAATCCATTCCGGCGGCACCTTGTTCTTGTGCGTGTTGCGCACTTCGATGTAGTATCCGAACACGTTGTTGTAAGCCACCTTCAGGCTTGGGATACCCGTCAGTTCGCTCTCACGTTGTTGTATTTTCAGCAGATAGTCCTTTCCTGAATATGAAATCTCGCGTAGCGAGTCGAGTTCGTCGTTGACGCCGGTTCTGATCACGTTGCCCCTGTTGGTTGCGTTTGGCGCGTCGGGGTTCAGTTCCCGTTCAATGCGGTCGCGTATGGAGGCGCATGCATTCAGTTGCTCGCCGAACGACCGCAGCACGGCATTGTCGGCATCTTCGCAATAAGCCTTTATTGGCGCCACCGCGTTGAGCGCATTTTTCATCTGCACCATCTCCCGTGGCGAGATTCTTCCCACCGCCACTTTCGACACCAGCCTCTCCATGTCGCCGACCAGTTCCAGTTGGCGTTGAATCAGTTCTCGTCCCTCGCGGTCTTTGAAGAAATGCTCCACCACGTCGAGCCGGTCGTTGATTTGCTTCACCGACTTTAGCGGAAACAAAGTCCATCGTCGCAGCAGGCGCGCGCCCATAGGGCATACGGTGCGGTCAATCACGTTGAGCAGGCTTTTGCCGTCCTCGCACATTGGTTCCACCAGCTCGAGGTTGCGCACCGTAAAGCGGTCGAGACGCACGAATTTCTCCTCCTCGATGCGAGCGAGCGACGTGATGTGTGAAATCTGAGTGTGCTGAGTCAGGTCGAGGTAGAACAGAATTGCTCCCGAAGCAACAATTGCATTATGCATCTTGTCAACACCGAAACCTTTCAGATTTTTTGTCTCAAACTGCTTCAGCAGCCTGTCGTGAGCAGCCTCGCCGGTCATCATCCAGTCGTCGAGTTCAAACGTCAGATATTTAGCCGTAAACGACTGGTCGAAGCGTTTTTTGCACGACCGCTCCACCAGCACCTCCTTCGGAGAGAAGTTGGCGAGCAGTTTGTCAATATAGTCGATTGTGCCCTCGGCGGTAAGAAACTCACCTGTGCTGATGTCGAGAAACGCCACTCCGCAGGCGTTTTTTCCGAAATGCACCGCACCGAGGAAGTTGTTTTCGCGGTAGTCGAGCATATTTCCGTTGATGGCTACTCCCGGAGTCACCAGTTCGGTGATGCCGCGCTTTACGAGTTTTTTTGTCAGTTTAGGGTCTTCAAGTTGCTCGCAGATTGCAACGCGCTTTCCCGCGCGCACCAGTTTTGGCAGATATGTGTCGAGCGCATGGTGGGGAAACCCGGCAAGTTCGATGTGCTGTCCCGGGCCGTTGGCACGTTTTGTGAGCGTTATGCCCAATATTTCCGAAGCCGTGACGGCATCGGTTGAAAATGTTTCGTAAAAGTCGCCCACACGATACAGCATGATTGCATCGGGATGTTTTTTCTTCATCTCGAAAAACTGCTTCATCAGCGGAGTCTCAACAATTTTTTTTTCTGCCACAACAATAAATTTTAATAACACAAAGTTAATATATTTCTTTTTATCGGCGAAATCACTAACTTTGTATGTATCTATGGACATTGCGAAAACAGACATACGGCTCTCGGTTGTCGTTCCATTCTACAATGCGGAGCGGCATATCGGAGATTGTGTGCATTCGCTGATGCGTCAGTCGCTGTCGGGCGGCATAGAGCTTATTTTTGTCAACGACAGCAGCGCCGATGCTTCCGAGGCGGTGCTGCAGGCGGTGGTGTCGAGCTATCCGCAGCGGCGCGACCAGGTGACGGTGCTTCGCAACGACATCAACCGAGGCAGCGCATATTCACGGCAGCGCGGTGTTGACGCGGCGAGCGGAGAATTCGTAATCCATTGCGACGCAGACGACTGGGTTGATGCCGAGATGTATGGCACGATGCTGCGCGTGGCTGATTCCACAGGCGCCGACGTGGTGTGCACCCCGTATTATTTGGAGAAGGGCAAGGGACGTTGTGACACGGTGGGTTTCCCTTCGCTCGACTATCCACAGCTCAACGATATGCCTCTCGACACGCTTCATTGCTCATTGTGCAACAAGATTATACGCCGCAGTGTGATTGTTGACAACGGCATCCGCTTTTTTGAGGGGGTCAACTGTTGGGAAGATTTGGGGCTGTGGTTCAGAGTGGCTGTTGCAACGCGCCGCATAGTGATTTACAACCGTCCGTTCTATCATTATCGTAAAGAAACGACAGACTCGTTGTCGACCGAGCGAATGGACCGTGTGCTTGCCGACCATCTTGCGTTTGTCGACGGGATGGACCGTTGGTTTGCCTCGATGCCGCCGGCGTATGCCGAACGCTATTCGCAATTCATTCTGTTCGCACGGTTTACGGCAAAGATAAAGATGCTCCGAGGCAGCCACCGCGACATTGTGCGTTGGCGGTCGACCTATCCCGAAACCAATGCGCATATCTGGAGTTTCAGCAACATCCCGTATGTCTACCGGCTGTGTTTTCTGCTCGCCGACCGTCTGCCTTTATGGATGGTGAAGGCAGCAATCGCCGTGGCAAGGATTTTCCGCATCTAAAAAATAGCAGTATTATGATAAAACAAAAATAGCTGACAATCAAAAGATTATCAGCTATTCTGTGTACCCGAGATCGGACTCGAACCGACAAGGTTGTTACACCACTAGAACCTGAAACTAGCGCGTCTACCAATTTCGCCACCCGGGTATCGAGGTTTTAGTGGCGCAAAGTTACGGCAAATTTTCTGAAACGCCAAAACTTTTTTTGAAAATTCCTCAATGGTCCACGTCGACAAGATTGAAGCGGTTGTCGAATTCCAGCTCCGTTCCGTTGCTCAGTTTCACCTCATAACCCTTTCGGCTGTATTCAATCTTCACAGGCTTCACGCCATGTTTCAGATAGCCGCGGTGTTTCATAAAGTTCATTATCTGCACTGGTATGATGCCGTTTTTCAAACCTTTAGGGCATTTCACCTCGGTCCATTCGCCTCTGCCGTTGAACTCAATCTCGCTTCCGTCGGTAAACTTCACATCGTAGTCGGTGTCGCGGAAACCGCGGTCTTCCTTCACGAGCACCACCTTGTGCGGATTGAAATATTTTTTGACAAACGACTGTGCGCGTAGAGGCAGGTCGTGATAGGCAATGGCTCTGTCTGACGCTGCCGCGCCTGGGGCGCAGATAAGCAGCATCACGATGCTGAGCAGGGTTGTTGTAAAAAGTCTTTTCATCATTCTTCGTTTTTGTTTGTTGGTATCTTTTAGAACGAAGATGGGCGGAAAAGGTTTAATCCGTTAACCTTCTTTTTCACCGAACGCGAGGTCGCCGGCATCTCCGAGTCCAGGCACGATGTATTTGTGCTCGTTGACTTCGTTGTCGATGGCAGCCACCCACAGAGTGGTGTCGGCGGGAAATTTGTCGCGGATAAAGTCGATAGCCTGTTGCGAGGCGATTACCGACACGATATGCACCTTCGAAGGTTTGCCTTTTGTCAGCAGCGCCTCGTAGGCAAGCTCCATCGACGATCCTGTTGCGAGCATAGGGTCGGTGATTATCAGCACCTTGTCGTCGATGCGTGGAGCGGCGATATACTCGATGTGGATGCGGAAATCGTCTTTGCTCACATATTTGCGGTAGGCAGACACGAAAGCGTTCTCAGCGCCGTCGAAATAGTTGTGCACGCCCTGATGCAACGGCAGTCCGGCGCGCAGGATGGTGGCGATAACCACAGTTTCGTCCACCACATGGCTTTTTGCCGTTCCGAGGCAAGTTTTGGTGTCGATGGTCTTGAATTCGAGTGTCTTTGAAATCTCATAGGCTGCAATTTCCCCAATACGCTCAATGTTGCGGCGGAAACGCAACATGTCTTTCTGGATTTTCTCGTCGCGCAGTTCGCGCATAAAAACGTTGACAAGCGAACGCTCGTCGGCAAAATTAATGATTTTCATATTCTGAAGATTGTGTTAATATATTTTCAATTGTTTTTCGGTCGAGTTGTAGTTGCCGGCGCAGGTCGTCGAGTCCGTTCATGCGTCGCTCGTCGCGCACACGGTCAACAAATTCAAGATTCACCGTCTTGCCGTATATCTCGTTGTCGAAGTTGAAGATGTTCACCTCAATGGTGCGTTGCGTTGCATGGTCGACTGTCGGAGTGCCGATGTTGAGCATACCACCGAATGTCGCTCCGTCGACCGATACTTTAACGGCATATACGCCGTCGGGCGGCACGAGCAGAGGTATGCCGTCAAGGTCGATGTTGGCGGTGGGGAAGCCGATAAGGCGGCCGTTGCGCTTGCCGTCCACCACCTTGCCGGCAATGCAGTAGCGGTGTCCGAGCATCGAGGCGGCGCCTTTCACGTCGCCCTCAGCCAGCCGTCGGCGTATGGCAGACGAGCTGATATGGCCGTCGCCGCTGAGTTCGGGAGTGGTTATCACGTCGATGCCAATCGCCTCGCCGTAGCGTTGATAGTCGGCAAAAGTCTCGTCCGACCGCCGTCCGAAGCGGTGGTCGTAGCCCACGGCGAGCAGCCTCACGTTGTAGCGGGAGTGCAGCAACGTCATAAACTCGCGTGCCGTCATCGCCGCCAATTCATGAGTGAATGAGAGGAAGAAAGTGTAGTCAACGCCCGTCTGCGCCAGCAGCGAAGCCTTCTTTTCCGGGCTTGTGAGCAGTCGCAGACCGCAGTCGGGGTGAAACAGCAGCTGTGGATGGTTGGGGAAGGTGAACACGGCGGTTTTCAATCCTCGTGCCGACGCAGCTTGGCGCAGATTGTCGACAACAAGGCGGTGACCGCGGTGCACGCCGTCAAACATCCCTATCGTTGCCGCTAACGGCGGCATGTTGTCGGGGACTTGCTTGTTGAAAAAAGTATCCATTACTCCCCGAACGCTTCCATGAATTCCGTACCTTCAGCCACAAGCCACGTCTTGAATCCCAGTTGCGACGCTGCGTCGAGATTGGTCTGCGAGTCGTCGAAGAACAGCGTTTTTTCCGGGCGTATGCCGAATTTGCGCACCACGGCCTCGAAGATGCGGCGGTCGGGCTTTGCCACGCCCTCCTCAAAACTTGTGCAGATGCCGTCGAAATAGTCTTCGCGGTGTTTGCCGTCTTTCTCAAACTCGCGGCGGATGCCCTGGTTATACATTATGGCGTTGGTGTTTGACAGCACATATATCTTATAATGGTTGCGCAGCGACTCGAGCGCATGGAGGCGTGCCACTGGGATGCCCAGAAGAAAGGCGTCAAACGCCGTGTCGATTTCCTCGTCGGAGAGTGTGCGGGCAGACTTGCCGCGCACATAGTCGCGAAACTCAGCCGGTGTGATTTTTCCCTCTTCAAGTTGGAGAAATGCGCCCTGCTGGCAGTAGACGCCCAGCATCTCGCCGATGCCGCTCACTTCCAGTTGCTCCAAGGCTTTAACACAATTTTCGCGGCGGATGTCCATAATGACGCCGCCCAAGTCAAACAAGAGATTTTTCACCCCTTCCAAATTCGGCTTCTTCATAGAAATTTTTTGCAAAGTTAGTGCAAGCCGAGAGAAAAAGCAAAATCAAGCTTGCTTGAAATTTTGATTTTTCCGAGGCGCAGCCTAAATTATCAAAAGTTAGTGCAAGCCGAGAGAAAAACCGCGCAAGCCGAGAGAAAAATGAAGCTTGCTTCGATTTTTCCGAGGCGCAGCCGGTTTTATCCAAAAAACAAAAACAAGCTTGTGCCTCAGCGGCACCGCGTTGCGGTGCATGCTGCGTTGGTCGCTCTGCCCCGGACGCGGTCCGGGGTTAACTGAAAGCGTGTCCGCGCTGCGGACATCCCCCTCGCTCTCCGGAATGAAGGCAGAGAGTGACTAGTAGCGCATCTCCGAAGCGTATGGGCATGGCGACCGGTGACCTCATGCGTCATTGCTGCGCTCCTACGAATGGGGTTGCTATGAAGTATCGTGTCCGCGCTGCGGACATCCCCTCGCTCTCCGGAATGAAGGCAGAGAGTGACTAGTAGCGCATCTCCGAAGCGCCTGAGCAGGGTGGCGGTCAGAGACCTCATTCGTCATCGCTGCGCTCCTGCGAATGGGGTTGCTATGAAGTATCGCGTCTGCGACGCGGACATCCCCTCGTTCTCCGGGTGCAGAGAGTGACTAGTAGCGCATCTCCGAAGCGTATGGGCAGGGTGACGACCGGTGACCTCATGCGTCATCGCTGCGCTCCTACGAATGGGGTTGCTATGAAGTATCGTGTCTGCGCTGCGATACAGGATGATGAAAATGGATAATTGTGAGTTAAAAAGATATAAAAATCTTGCGGTGTTGATTTTAATATGTACTTTTACAAAAAATAAGGAAAAAAAGACTACGGCCTAACTTTTTTATAATAGAAGAACTTAACTAAAACTTATAAATCAAACTAAAACCTAACTTTATGAAAAAAATTAAACACATTCTTGTGTGCGGACTCGCTGTTGTTGCGTCCGCCGTAGCCGTTCAGGCACAAACTCTTACGCAGGATTGGAAAGTGACGAAGGGTCTGCCTGCAGTCGCCAATGCTCGTTGGGGCATTGGTTTCGACGGAAAAGTCTTTGTCAATGACATGACAGCGCAAAAAATCGCATCGTTCGACGGCACAAACAAGAACACTCTTGAGGTTGGAGCGGCCGGCGTATGCACATCTGTCGATTCCAAAGGCAACCTTCTCGTTGCCAACCTCTGGAAATGGGGAGGTAAAATGACTTCGTTGAAAATTTGGAATAAGGCAACTGGTGCTATTTCCGAAATAGAGGTGACAATCCCGAAAGGTGTGACAAGCACAAACCGTATGGACGTGTTCGGCAAAGTTGTCGGCGACATCACAAGCGAGACTGGCGGCGCCGTTTTCTTCTGCCCGTCCAATGGCAATAAGATTGTAAAATTGTTCTTTGCAAACAGTGTCCAGGTTGTTGAAAAGAGCAAGGTCATTGAAACCGCTTTTGCCAACTTTCAAACCACTTGTATCGCACAACCTTTGACAAACGATCCGGAAAGCGATGCCATCATCCTTAAGGACAAGGGTGTAAAAGAGGTTTATGTTTTTGATGGAACAAACTGGACAACTCTTGAGAATGCTGGTGTAAACGGTTCTACAGGCATCGACGCAGTTACCCTCAATGGTACTCAATACACAATCGAACCTACCGGAATTGATTTCGCCGACGGCTTCCAAATTGTGGACAGAAGTACCAACACCGTAGTGGCGACTCACGCTGCAGAGGGCTCTGCCAATGGCACAAGCTACGGCACTTCACTCAACGCAGAGAAGGTGGACGAATTCACTGCTACAATCTACCAATACCACTGTGGTCAGTTTGCTGCAAAATACACATTCTCGTTGCCAAAGATGTATATCCTTGGACAAAATGAAGGAGGAGACGCATGGAATCCTACCAGCGGCATCGCGATGACTTGGGAAAGTGGAAATGTTTGGTCTGCAACCGTGACAACAGCTCCTGGACGTGAAAATCTGGGTTTCGTGTCAGTTCTTGCTGAAAACAATGATGAAGGAGGTTGGACGTATGTCAACGGAAACCGTTGGGGCTTGGAAAATGATAAACAAGAAGGCGCTTTGGCAGAGAAACTTACAGTAAGCAAAAACGAAAACTCTGTGAATGTGGGTGTCGGAACGTTCTTTATCCGTATGAATTTGGATGACAATACTCTTTACATTGCTCCTACAAAGCTTTATGTGATTGGAACATCCAACAAGGCAGAAGGCCACCACTGGGCATCAGACGACGACAGCTATATGGCGGAGAGCAATCCGGAAACTCCGGGCGTGTTCACGTTCGATCCTATCGACTTGAAGGTGGAAGGCAAGGCTGTAGGCGAAGAGGCTGAGGCAGATTTGGCATATTTCGCTTTTGTTACGGGTATTGACGCAGAATGGGGCCCAGTAAACAACAGCCGTTGGTGTCCGAACAACAAAGATGGTGAATTGACAGACAACACTGATTTCACCGACTTTGGCAAGTATTATGACGGCGCATTCATGATAAAGAACGGCGCTTACAAATTGACAGTCGACCTCAATACCAAGACCGTCAAGGCAGTCTATCTCACATCGTCGGGCGTTGGGCAGGTAGGAGCAGAGGCAGCAGGCGTAATTGCAGCCGACGGACAAATCCGCATTGTCGGCGACGCAGCGACAGTGTCGGTCTACAACGCAGCCGGTCAGGCAGTGGCAATCAACTCGGCAGAGCGCACGTTTGCAGTGGCACGTGGCATGTATGTAGTGGTTGTCGATGGCAAAGCAACAAAAGTTGTCGTTAGATAATCAAACCAACTTGATATGGAATGTAGGCGTCGTGGGTAAGTTTATCCACGGCGCCGATTCGTGCTATAAAACGTTAAAAGGGGCACGGCATTGGGGGAAAATTGCTAACTTCGCAAAAATTAGCAAGATTGTGGACGTATTGTTGACTATACTCGGCGTGATGCTGCTTGGCTTGGGGCTTTACCTATGTGTCAGGCCTTATGTGCCGTCGGTGCTTGCCTCCTATGGCGGACTGTGGTTGCTGCAGTGGGGCGGACTGATGGAGGTGCCCACCGTCACGCTTTCTTATTGGGGCGTGATGGTTGTGATTGTGGTTACCATCAACTCCATGCAGCAGCCGGCGCTCACCAAAGCCACGCAGGGACTGCCGCAGATGCTGATAACGTCGGTTGCCGGCATGCTTCTCGGGCTGATGATGGGCTACTATGCCTCGATGGTGATAGGCGCGGCTGTAGGCGCGGTTGCTGGCGGAGTGTTTTTCGCCCGTACACCCAAAGGCGCGGCACTGCGTTTCCCGTCGAAGCGTTTTTTGCAGTATGTCTGTGCCAAGGGCTTCCCCACGGTGATAAGCGTGTCGCTTACGGGCATCGCCATAATGGTTGCTGTGGCAGCCTACAATATGTCGCATTAAAGAAATATTTTTAACGAAGATGAGAAAGTTATTAGCGGTTATAATGCTGTTTGCCGGGCTGTGGGTTTGGGCAGGCGCAGTGCCCGAAAAGGGCAGGAAAGACACCAAGTTCCGTCCAATCGACGTGAATATGGACTCGATACGCGTCAATATCCAGAATCCGCGCTCAAACTACTACTACAAGCGGTTGTGGCGCAAGTATCAGAGCAACGACACTAACATGTCGCTCAAGGAATATCGCCATCTGTATCTCGGATACGTGTTTTCGGAGGACTATGATCCCTACCGCCAGTCGGAATTTTCAAAAAAGATACAGCCTCTTTACTATAAGAAGCACCACACTCCGGCGGAGTGCGACACGATAATCAAATATGCGGAGCTCTCGCTCGCCGACGATCCGTTTGACTTGAAGCAGATGGAATATTACATCTATGTGCTCAAGGAGCGTCAGAAATACACCCGTGCGGCAATCATGCAGTCGCGTCTCAACAATCTTATCAAGGCAATCATGTCGACCGGCACAGGCACTAAGGAGAAGCCGTGGGTGGTGATCAGCCCGGTGCATGAGTATGTGATTACCAATGGCTTGAACTTCAAGGCGGCGGAACATCTGGAGTATGAGGGCGACATTGACTATATCAAGTTTGAGAATCCTAAAAGCGGCGGACCCGAGGGCTTTTGGTTTGATGTGTCAAACATCCTGAGGGTACGTCAGCAGAAATTCGGCGACGAGTGATGGGCGAGGCGGCAATCAACAGATTCATCAACAGCCGTGTGCTCACGTGGCTCACAGCCGTTGTGGGCATCGTGGCGGCATACGCCATGCTGCTTTTCTTCGGCACGCCCTCCGTGCCGCCGGTCGAAGGCTTGTTTGGCGGCGGACTCGACCACCTGCTGCCGTCGGGCATATTGTCGTGGGCGGTGAATATGGTGGTGGTGTTTGTGGCGGCCGTGATGCTCAACTGGCTCAACAAGACCTACGTGTTTATCCGCGAGCACACGATGATGTTTGTCACCGTGTTTCTCTGCGCCACGCTGTCAAACCCCGTGGTGTCGACGTCGCTCGGCACGCCCACGCTGCTCGCGCTCGCGCTTGTGGTGTGCACCTACGTGATGTTTGGCACGTTTCAGCAGCGCGACAGCCAGAGCGTGGCGTTTCTCATCACGATGATTCTTACGGTCTGCGCCATGCAGAGTTTTGTGTTCGCGCTTTATATACCAGTGTTTATCGTGGGATTTTTCCAGATGCGCATCTTCACGCTGCGCACGCTGCTCGCCGTGCTTGTGGGCATCGTGGTGCCCGTGTGGACGGCCATGGCGTTTGGATGGGTCGACCCGGCGCAGGTGCGCCTGCCCGACCTGCTTGGCGGCATAGCCACGCTCCGCGGCGGAGTGGACGCCGGGCTGCTGCTCCAGCCGATGTTTATGGTGGCTGTTGGCACGATATTCGGACTCTCCAACGCGTTGACGCTGATATCCTACCGCCAGCAACTGCGTGCCTACAATGGGTTTATCAACGTGATGGCTGTAGCCACGGTGCTGTTTATGGTGGCAGACGTGAGCCATGCTGAAGCGTATGCGGTGGTGGCAAACATGCTTGCGGCGGTGCAGGTGGCGCATTTCTTCACCATCCGCAAGATGCCGAAGCTCTACATCGTGTTTTTCGCACTTATGGCTGTCTGCGTCGCCTTGTCGCCGGCGGTCATCTACAACCTGTTGAACTTATTGCAACTGATATGAGAATAATCGTTGAGGCAAACATCCCGTATATCAGGGGTTTGCTTGAAAAATTCGGTGATGTGGCATATTTGCCGGCGTCTGGAATCACAGCCGATGCCGTGCGGCGTGCCGACGCACTTTTTGTGCGCACACGCACCCGCTGCGACGCGTCGCTGCTCGACGGCAGCAGCGTGAAGTTTGTAGCCACAGCCACCATCGGCACCGACCATATCGACCTTCAGTGGTGTCGCGGCGCAGGCATCGACGTGGCCAACGCCCCGGGATGCAACGCCCCAGCCGTGGCGCAGTATGTGCATGCCGTCATAGGCAGCCGCTTCGGAGGCGACGTGCGTGGATTGACGCTCGGCGTGGTCGGTGTGGGACACGTGGGCGGCATCGTGGCGCGCTGGGGCGAGCGCCTCGGCATGCGCGTGCTGCGGTGCGATCCGCCGCGTCAGCGCCGTGAGGGAGGCGATTTTGTCGACCTCGCCACCGTGGCGCGCGGGGCAGACGTGATAACGTTCCACACACCGCTCACCCGCAGTGGCGCCGACGCCACATGGCACATCGCCGACAGCCGTTTCCTTGAAAGTCTCAGCCGCTGCCGTCTGCTCGTCAACAGCGCGCGCGGAGGCATCGTCGACGAGCAGGCGCTGCTCAAAGCCGTCGACGGCGGAGAGATGGCGGTGGCAATCGACTGCTGGGAGAACGAGCCGCGCATAAACCACGTGCTGCTCGAGCGCGCCTTCGTGGCGACGCCCCACATCGCAGGATATTCGGCAGAAGGCAAGCAGCGCGCCACGGCTATGGCTCTCGAGGCATTTGAACGCCACTATGGCGTGGCGGTCGACGGCAAGCCGCATCCAGCCACTCCGCTGCTCGGCGCCGACGTAGACAGCGTCGACACGATTATGCGCTCCTACGACCCTCTCGCCGACACCCGGCGTCTGCGCGCCAATCCCGATGCCTTCGAGCGTCTGCGCAACGAATACCATCTCCGCGCCGAAGTAAGATAAGATTTATTTTGCAAAATATAGAATAATTATATATCTTTGCGGAAGATTGTGGCGCATCACGTTGCACCACGAAAGATTAGATGATGAAGAAAGTGTCTTTACCGGCTGTCGTTGCCGGGCTTAACAAGGACATAGAGGCACTGCCTTCGATGCCGCGCGTATTGTAACGCCATCGGAGACTCTGCAGTTTTTTGATTACCTCGGGAGGCATACGCCTTGCCGGGGAATACGTGTTTAAACAAGACAGAATGAGCGAGAACTGGTATGTGGTCCACACTCAGCCACGAGGCGAGAAGATGCTGAAGGCTTTGCTCGACAGAGAGCCGGCGGTTGCCGACACCTATCTGCCGATGCGACAGCAGTTTGCCATCGTCGGCGGACAGCGCGTGAGCCGTATGGCGCTGACCATGCCAGGACTCGTATTCGTGCGCGGCAACAAGAACCAGCTTGTGGCGCTGCTGCGCGAAAAGAGCGGCGCGTCGCGTCTGATGGTCGACTCGTCGCGCAAGGAGAAAGACGCCATGGTGGTGGCCGACAGCGAGATGACAGCATTCCGCCTGTTCAACGACAACACCGCCGGGCAACTGATGATGCTCCGCTCCCCATTCTGCAACTTCACATCTGCCGACCGCATACGCATCATGAGCGGTCCGTTTGCCGGCTACGAAGGCTATATCCGCGAAATCGGCGGCGACAACAAACTGATTTTCAAGGTGGGATCGATGGCCATAGCGTTGTCTAACGTGATGCGCTACGACGTGGCGGTGGTTGAAAACCATCACGCCTCGACCGAGACGAGCCTGCAGCTGCGCATTGCCGACAGCCTGCGCGCGCGTCTGGAGGAGGCAGGACACGTCGACGATGCCTGCGACCGTCTGCGCGACATAATGACCGGTGCTGCCGGGATGCCCGCGGCGTTTACCGACGCCGACCGTGCCGACACCCGCTCGCTGGCACATTTCTGCGCCTCCGACCGCAAACGCATCGACAGCATCGTCGACAGCGCTCCGCTGCGCCGCTTCCTTACGCCCACCGCCGAGACAGGCACGCTCATGCATCAAGGCTTCGTGGAACACCGGTTACCAGTCGCGCTCGGCGACGACCGCTTCACAGCCCATGTGGCGGAACATCCCGACCACAGCACAGCCGCCTGCTGGGGCGAGTTTGCCACGGCGATATGCGCCCTTGCGCCATCGCAGCGCACAGCCCTCATCGACAAGTTGCGACGCTACGGACTGACGGCATTCGCCTCAGCCGTTGAGGGCAGTGGACATACACGTTTCGAAGGCGCGATGCTCACGTCGGCCACTCTCGCTCCCGAGGCACTTGCCGCGGAAGGAGCGGCAATCATCAGCGAGATTCTCGCCTCCGTGCGCGCACGCCGTTGGCGCACACTCCTCTATGCCGTCTGTCTGCGATGACGGCAGCGTCCGCACGCGCGGACATTCAAAAATGACTTCTACTTTTAATTACACAATTCAATGAAAGCATGTTTTATGGGGTTGGGCTATATCGGCCTGCCCACAGCGATTATTGCCGCCAAGCATGGCGTGCAGGTAACGGGTGTTGACATCAACCCCAAAGTAGTGGAAATGACAAACCAGGGACACCTCCACATCGTGGAGCCTGGCATGGAAGAAATGCTGCAGGACGTGGTGCGCTCCGGCGCCCTCCACGCAAGCACCACCCCCGAGGTGAGCGACGCATACTTCATGGTGGTGCCTACGCCGTTCAAGGGCAACCACGAGCCCGACATCTCATACGTCGAGGCTGCCACACGCGCCGTCATCCCATTCCTTAAGGAAGGCGACCTCTACGTTATCGAGTCGACATCGCCAGTCGGAACAACCGACAAGATGGCGAAACTCATCTTCGAACTCCGCCCCGAGCTGCGCGGCAAAATCCATATAGCATACTGCCCTGAGCGCGTGCTGCCGGGCAACGTAATCTACGAACTGGTGCACAACGACCGCGTGATCGGCGGTATGGACGAGGCGTCGACCGACAAGGCAATCGCTTTCTACAGCCAATTCGTGCAAGGCACGCTCCACCGCACAAACTGCAAGACGGCAGAGATGTGCAAACTCACCGAAAACTCCTCGCGCGACGTGCAGATTGCCTTCGCCAACGAGCTGTCGCTCATCTGCGACAAGGCGGGCATCAACGTGTGGGAGCTCATCGCCCTCGCCAACAAGCATCCGCGCGTCAACATCCTGCAGCCGGGATGCGGCGTGGGCGGACACTGCATCGCCGTCGACCCATACTTCCTCACAGCCGACTTCCCCGTTGAGAGCCAGTTGATTGCAAAAGCGCGCGAAATCAACAACTACAAGGCATTCTGGTGTGCCGAGAAAGTGGAGAACGCAATGCTCCGCTTCGAGCTCGAAAACCACCGCAAGCCAACAGTCGCAATGATGGGACTCGCGTTCAAGCCAAACATCGACGACCTCCGCGAATCGCCGGCGAAATACATCACCACAAAAGTGATGCAAAGCTGCAACAACGCCGACATCCTTGTCGTTGAGCCTAACGTGACGGAGCACAACGTGTTTAAGTTGACGGACTACCGCGAAGCATACGACCGCGCCGACATCGTAGTCTTCCTCACCGCCCACGACCCATTCAAGACGCTCCCCCGCCGCGACGACAAAATCATCCTCGACTTCTGCGGAATTTATAAGTAGACATGCTTCAACATAAGCACCTTAGGTCTAATACCACAACACATTTTTTACACAATGAAGATATCTGCTTTTAAAGAAAAAATACAGGAGTCCGATATTGGAAAAAGAATGATGTCGGGCGCTGTATGGTCTTTTACTGGAACGGCGCTGGCTAAATTCATAATACTAATTGCCGGAATTTTTTGTGCGCATATTCTGACGAAAGTTCAATATGGAGAATTCGGAATGATTCGCTCAACAATTAATATGTTTATCGTATTTGGTTATGCTGGTTTAGGAATGACTGCGACTAAATATATATCGGAATATAAGTCAGAGCATCCAGAAAAAATTTCATCGATATATTTGCTTACAAATGGATTTGCAATTGTTATGGGGATACTTGTCACCTTGTTGGTGTTGGTGACTGCTCCATTTCTTGCGGCAAAAACGTTGAATAGTCCGTATTTGACGAATGACATCAGGTTTGGTGCTTTGTTGCTATTTTTTACAATTATCAATGGTGCACAAAATGGTGTTTTGTCTGGATTGGAGAATTTTAAAGCAATTGCATTGAATACATTGTGGGGAGGTATTGCAGAATCTGGATTTATGTTGCTTGGAGCATATTTTTATGGCGTAGGAGGAGCTTTGTTTGGTTATGGGATTGGATTTGTTGTATTGTATCTTTGTAATAACATATCGATACGACAAACGTTTAGGAAAAATGGGATAAAAATAGTTGCGTCAGATTTTAAATTGCGAGATTGTAGGATTTTATATAGGTTCAGTCTTCCTGCCACATTTGCCTCACTAATGGTGGCGCCGGTCTATTGGATAGTTCGATCAATGCTTGTAAAGCATAATGGATATGGCGATTTGGCTGTTTATGAAGTTGCGGATCAGTGGAAAACAATAATATTGTTTATACCAACAGCCGTAAGTCAGATAGCGTTGCCTATTCTGTCAAGTATGGTGAATGTTGATAAATCAAAATATTGGAAAGTTTTGAAATTGAATATCATACTTAATGGCGGTATTGCTTTTTTGTCAGCGTTACTTGTCGGTCTTTTTAGTCCTATGATAGTGTCATTTTATGGCTCTGATTTTACCGACTATTGGCCTTTGGTATTCCTTGCGGCATCTACAATTTTCACATCTGTAACAAATGTAGCAGGTATGGCTATTGCAAGTAAATCGAAGATGTGGGCTGGCTTTGGCTTTAATTTGTGTTGGGCCTGTATGCTTATTGGTTGTTCTTATTATTTTATAAATAAAGAATATGGAGCAACTGGAATTGCAATGTCTATCCTAATATCATATCTGCTATTGTTCGTGATGCAGGTTGTCTATCTGAAACGGACAAATAAATGAAAAAGATTGCGGTAGTCATTTTCTTGTTGAACATATTTGTGTACTCTCCAATTCTATCACATTGGGGAGACATAAGCAGTATTGCAATTCGTGTTGTCCAAGCAATTTCAATTGCCTTTGGACTTCTAAATGCTGATTATAGCAATTCGGTATTAAAGAAATTGAGTATATATCTGTTTCTAATATTCTTATTAAATTCAATTTCTGAATTTTTTCATCGAGAGGCGGATGTTGTTGCTATATTAAAATTGCTGATTCATTGTCTATATATAGTATCATTATTTGGCATACTGCCCAATATATCAGATAATATATTTAAAAAAGGATTCCTTTTTTTGCTGCTGACAAATATCTGTTGGTTTTTGCTCTATATTAGGGACTATAATCCAGATTTTTCTTTGTTAAAATCTGGTAGTGTTGAGGGTGTGGTTTCTATAAAGTCGGCAAAGGGAGATATTGTAGAGTCCGGATTTTCATTGGCTTCAATTCATGTATTTCCGTTGCTTTTGTTTGTCGTAATGCCATATTTGAAGAAAAGAACAATTGTCGCTTTGACATTTACGGTGTCAATATGTTTATTGTTCTCTTTAACATTTACGGCAATATTGGCGTCTGTATTAGCTGTTTGTTCGAGTCTTATACTTAAGCGGACTAATAAACTCTCGAGCAAGGCATTTAAATGTTTTTTCTTTGGGTATGCGGCACTTATGCTATTCTTGTATTTGAATGATTTCTTTGATTTGAGAACGTTAACAACGGGACGTTCTGTTTTATGGCAAGTTGCAATAGAAAATATAAAGGACAGTCCAATATTTGGTATCTCTTTGAAAGATTTCTATACAATGGCAATTCATTGGAATGCCCCAGAAATTAGTGGCGGAAGTTGCCACAATATGTACCTAAGCTGGCTGATGAATCATGGGATACTCTCGTTTTGTGTTTATCTAAATCTAATTGATTTTTATTGGAAAGAAATTTCAAAAAGAAAGACGATTTATTTGTTGCCATTTGCGTATGTTTTAATATGGGGAACGAATGAGTCTTCTTGTTTGATTGATTTTTCGGATGGAATAATGGAGTTTTTAGTGGATGTTTATTTAATTTATAATATTGTTAGAGTTAATGGAATCAAAAGACAAAAGGAAGGTTGCTGTTATAATTCTTGAATATAAGCCAGCTGTTTGGTTTGCTGCAAAACAACATATCGATTTATTGATTTCAGCAGGATGTGAAGTCTCGTTATTTTGTTTAGAAGAGACTTCTTCTGAATTTCTCAAGTCAAATTATAGGACGTTTGTTTTTCCTAATTTGATTAAATTGATAAGTAGTAAATATTTAAAGTCTGTTCAAATAATTTGGACAATAGATTTTATGACAATATTAAAAATCTATCCTTTTTTAATCTTTAAGAAAAAGAAAATTGTTTATTGGGTACAGGGTGATGTCCCGGCAGAAAGTTTCTTAAGGCATAGAAATAAATTTAGAGAATTTGTTTTGCGGACAATAGAAAGAATAGCATTCTGTGTGTCTAAATCATACGTGTTTGTTTCCGATTCTATGTCGGAATATTATGAAAAAAAGTACTCTATTGCAAAAAAGGGAAAAATAGTGGTTCCTTGTTTGTCGGAATTCGCTGATTACAAAGTGCAAAAAACAAAAATACCGAATTCGTTTGTCTATATCGGCGGTATGTCTGCTTGGCAATGTTTTGAAAAAATTGTTTCGTTATATAAGCAAATAAAAACAGAAAATACAATATTTCATATAATAACATTGGATGTAGAGAAGGCAAAAGCAATGGTTCTTAGAGAAATATCAGATACGGAAAATATAAAGATATATTCAATAAAAGAAAGGGCAAAAATACCTGAAATATTGTCTCAATTTGAGAGAGGGTTTTTAATTAGGGAAGAATCTTCTGTGAATTTTGTTTCATCTCCTATTAAATTCTTGGAGTATTTATCGTGCAATGTAGATGTTATTATATCGAAAACAATACCATCTTATGCAAAGATTGTTGAAGAAGAAAAGGTCGGATTGGTATTAAAATCAAATGATAAGATTAAAGCTCTGCCTCCGTTTTCTGGAAATGCACGAAAGGTATATACTAAGATGTTTGATAAATCAGTTTTTGTTGACAGATACAAGCGTTTGATTTATAATATGTAAAACTAATAAGAGAAATGAAACATAGGTTTGAGAAACTGTATTGCTCTCGTTGGAACATCGGCTTTATAGAGCAGCCGGTGGCGGAAATAATGACGGGCGCGGAAACTGAGTTTGATGTGAAATGGGTGAAGCATCGCCTGACCGACCGTTTTTTTGCCGACCCGTTTATCCTTTCGGTTGAAGGTGGAGTGATAAAGGTGCTTGTGGAGGAGTATTTCTATAACACCAAAAAGGGCATAATAACGCTGCTCGAGGTCGATGCCGCAACTTATGAGCTGCGGAGGCGCAAGGTGGTGCTTGAACAGCCATATCATCAGAGCTTTCCATATATTCATCGTGATGGCGACAGAATCTATGTTCTTCCCGAAGCTTCGGCGAGCGGATGCCTTTATAGGTATGAGTATGACGCAGTGAGGGAGGAGTTGGTCAATCGGCAGTTGGTGGTTGAAGAACCGCTGCTCGACAGCACGTTTGTGGAGCTGGATGGCAAATGGTGGTTGCTATGCACCAAGCGTGGCGGATACAGCAACCGTGGATTGTTTGTTTTTGAGTCCGAACGGTTTGAAGGTCCGTACACGCCTATCAATGGCAACAGCCCTGTAATTGTTGATTGGGACAATGCCCGTCCGGCGGGATATATTGAACGGATTGACGGCAAGGTGTATCGTTCCACACAGGTTTGCAACCGCTGCTATGGTGAATATATAAAGTTGTTTGAAGTTGTGGCAATTGATGAATCTGGTGTCAACCAAAAGTTTGTAAAAGAAATTCATCCGAAGAGGTCGAAGTACAGCGGATCGTTTCACACGGTTAACGGATATGGCAACATTACGGTGGTTGATGGTGTAAACAAGAGCTTCCGACCGTTGTTTAAGCTTTGGACGGGGTTGGAGTATAAGTTGAAGTATAAACGAAAGAAGGAGCAAAATGGGAAGAAAGCAGAATAAGCTTCTTATAATAGGCGGTGTGCCATACAATGAGCGTCCGGCGTCGTTTGGTGGGACAACAGTTCTGATGCAAAATTTTCTGGAATATTGCCAGAAAGTAGGCATTCCGTACGATTTCGTTTCAACAAATAGGTATGGAGGAAGAATGTCTGCGATTAGAAACCTAATGCAGATGTTTTGTGGTTTGTTGAGATATGTCTGGCGGTGTGATTGTATAATGTATAATGCCTCATCGTTGACAGGACCATATTTGATTTATCCAATAATATTTATTATTGGCAAATTGTTGGGGAAAAAGTTGGTGTTCAGGAAATTTGCAGGTGGATTTAAAAATCATCTTGAGCAACATTGGCAAGTGCAAAAAATTGTTTTATTCTTATTACGTCATACAAATTTGTCTTTCTTTGAAACAAAGGAATTAGTCGCTTTTTTCAAAGGCAAAGGAGTTGAGTCTGTTTGGTTCCCGAATGTGAGAAATCGTCGAGTTGTGCCAAAAACAGAAAAAGAAATGGCAGAATACAATCGTAGATTTGTTTTTATGGCGCATGTGAGAAAAACGAAAGGAGTGGGAGAGTTAATAGACTGTTTTAGGCATCTGTCGGATGATTTTCAAGTTGACATATATGGAAGACTGGATGATTTTACAGAAGAAGAGTTGCGAGGGTCGAACTATAGGTATAAAGGACTGTTGAAACCACAAGAGGTAGTTGATGTGCTAAAAAAATACGATGTGCTGTTGCTTCCATCATATATGGAAGGATATCCAGGCATAATAATAGAGGCATATTCTGTAGGAGTCCCTGCTATTGCAACAAACGTAGGAGGTATACCAGAAATTTTAGAAGAAGGAGAGACGGGCTTCATAATAGAGCCAATGCAGGTTTCGGCTTTGGAGAAAGCTATAAAAAACATTGATGAAAAGAATCATTTAGAGATGTCAAAGAATGCGTTGGCTTTTTTTGACAATTTTGATGCGGAGATTGTTAATAAAAGAATTTTAGACCAAATAATGGCATTGTAGGATGAGCCAATATAAAATATATAAACATTGTCCTGTTGCGTTGCAAAATTTTTTGTGTTCATTGAAAGGTTTGCAATTGGAGAAGCAACGCTATGGAGGGGAGTACGAAGAGATATTCGATTCTTTGTTGGATAGCGATAATTGGTCTTCGGAGAAGATTAAATCATATAAAGAAGAGCATCTTTTTAAGATTATAGAATATGCGTTCAGAAATTGCTCCTTTTATAGAAAGCGATATTCAGTGTTGGGCTTGTCGCCATCTTCGTTTACGTGTTTGGAGGATTTGAAAAAATTCCCAATTCTTACGAAAGAAGACGTCAGGGAGAATTGGAAAGAAATCATTGCGGATGGTTTCCCGAGCAGAGAGTTGATAGGCTATCATACAAGTGGCAGCACGGGAAAAGCTTTGGATTTTTATTGGACAAAACACGATCTTAGGTTTTATTGGGCAGTAGTCTGGCGGGGACGGCATCGTTTCGGAATAAACAAGGGGGATAGGCACATTAATTTCACAGGTAAAATTGTTGTGCCGTTGGAACAGAAAGAACCGCCATATTGGCGCTATAACAAACCGATGAATCAGTATATGATGAATATGCAGCATATAACAGATTCTAAGGTTAAAGATATTGTTGATTTTATTAATCGAATGAATTGTAAGTTCTTTGTTGGTTATCCGTCGATTATGAACACTCTGGCAATGCTGATTGATGAAAAGGGGCTTGTGGTAGAAAATCCGCCAAAGTATATTTTTTCAAGTGCTGAAAAGATGTATGACAACCAAAGAATAATTATAGAAAAGGTTTTCCCTGGAGTGGAAATCGTAGAGCATTATGGTTTCTCTGAGAATGCGGCGAGTGCGTCAAAATGTCCGGATGGTTTGTATCATGAAGATTTTGAGTTGGGGCATTTGGAACTTGAAAATAAAGAATGTAATACTGGAAGAATGCTTGCAACTGGATTCCAAAATTATGGAATGCCATTTATTCGATATCAAATAGGAGATACAGGAACTTTTGTGAATGACTGCGACTGTGGATTGAATAGTCAGGCGATATCGGATATTGAAGGTAGAAATGGTGACTATGTGCTTACTCCGGAAGGCGCAAAAATTATGAGGTTTGGGTATATATTTAAATGTACCACGACGATTAAAGAATGCCAGGTCGTCCAACGGAAACTTGGCGAGATGATAATTAGGATTGTTCCCCGTAGGGATTATAAAAAAGAAACAGAACAGTTGCTGATTTCGGAAGTCAGAGATTGGATTAGCCCTACAATAATTGTGAAATTCGAATATGTGGATTCGATAGAACGGACAAAAGCAGGTAAGTTTAAAGCTGTAGTTTCTGAATTGGACAAGAAATAGAACGATTATATGCTGATACATTGGTATAGGGTAAGCAATTAGTAGTGGAGGCACGGAGTGCCTGTGCTTCCGAAATTGATGTGGAAGTTGCAGTATCTTCTTTTTAACTCCTCAGTCCCTGGGAGTTGTAAAATTGGGGGGGGTACTAAATTCGGATATGGAGGTATCGGGTTGGTGATTCACGCCCGTTCGGTGATAGGAAAGAAATGCGTGATTGGCGCAAATGTGACGATTGGCGGAAAGTCGGGCTGGTGGGAAGTGCCGGTTATCGGCGACAATGTGGAGATCAGTGCCGGCTCACGCATAATCGGACCTGTCAGAATCGGTGACAACGTGATAATAGGCGCGAATACTGTTGTGGTTAAGGACGTGCCGTCAAACTGTGTGGTGGCTGGCATCCCTGCAAGAATCATCAGAAGGAATCTTTCGGATGCCGACTTTAAGGAAATGAACAAGCCGAAGACTCGTGGGGACAATCCGTTCCCGGAAACACCAGGGCTGGTGAAATAAGACGACAATGAACATAGGGTTGGTGCTGCGCACGGTGGCTCATCTGAGGCCTGCGCAGGTGCTTTTTCAAGTGTTGAGACGGGTGCATAAAGCTCGGTTCAAGGCATTGGCATACCCTTCTGTGGAGGTCAAACCGATGGTTGTGGAGCCGGCAGCGAAGTGGCAAAGCTATGACGGTAGGCGATTTGCGTTTCTCAACATTGAGGATGAGTTCCGCGGGTGGAACAACACTGCGCACGGGATGCTGTGGGCATACAACCAAAATTATATGGATTGGCTTTGCCAGCCGGGAATGACGGCTGCGGAGGGTGCGCGCTGGATTGACCGTTTCATCGCCGACATGCCGACAAACCGCGTGGGGCTCGACCCGTATCCTATTGCGCTGCGCGCCATCAATTGGGTTAAGTTTTTCAGTCGTTTTCCGATGGAATCGACAGCGGAGCGCAGGGATTCTCTCTATTCGCAGTTGCGGTTGCTGGAGCGCAAGTTGGAATATCATCTGCTTGGCAACCATCTGCTGGAGGACGCATACGCGCTTTATATTGGCAGCGCGTATCTTAAAGACAGCCGTATGCACGGCAGGGCGAGCCGGCTGCTTCGCCGGCAGTTGAGAGAGCAGGTGCTTTCCGACGGAGCGCACTATGAGCAGTCGCCGATGTATCACTGCATATTGCTTGACCGCCTGCTCGACTGCATAAACGCAGGCGAGGGGGTGTTTGTCTGCTCTGTCTTGAAGCCTGCGGCTGAGCGTATGCTTGGACATTTGGAAAGCATAGTGTATGCCGACGGCACTATTCCGCTGCTCAACGATTCCGCAGAGGGAATTGCTCCGGAGCCTACAGCGATTTTTGCTTATGCCCGCCGTCTCGGCTTGCAATGGATGCCGGTGGCGTTGGGAGAATGTGGTTATCGGAAGTTTAACAACACCGACGTTGAGGCGGTTGTCGACGTGGGCAACATCAAGGCTTCCTATCAGCCCGGCCATACGCATGCCGACTCATTGTCGTTCGAACTGAGGCTTGGCGGAAAACCGTTTGTCGTTGACTCTGGCATTTCGACCTACGACAAGACGACGCGGCGGCAGCTGGAACGTTCGACGGCGGCACACAACACTGTCGTGTTGGCAGGCAAATCGTCGAGCGAGGTGTGGGGAGGATTTCGTGTGGGCAGAAGGGCAAAAGTGCGGCTGCTGCGCGATGGAGAGACAGTTGTGGCAGAACATGACGGATTTGGCGCGCTGGGCATGCATCGGCGGTCATTCAGTGTTGACAATGACGGCTTTCACATGGCCGATCATATAACAAAGCCCACTCCGGCAACGGCATATCTGCATTTTGCTCCGGGAGTCGAGGTGGCTGAACACACAGCGGAGAAAATTCTCACGACGGCAGGCGTGGTGTCGGTGGTCGGAGCAGACGCTGTTGAGATATCCGACGGTACGGTCAGCCATGACTACAACCGCTTTGAGGCAGTGAAGATTGCCGCTGTGCATTTCAAAGAGAATTTACAAATCACAATAAGTTTATGAAAATATTGTTTCTGACGGACAATTTTCCGCCAGAGGTTAACGCGCCGGCTTCGCGTACCTACGACCATGTGCGCGAATGGCATAAGGCGGGGCATGAGGTGACGGTAATCACGTGTGCTCCGAATTTCCCGAAAGGGCGAGTGTATGAAGGATATAAAAACAAGCTGTATCAGACGGAGTGGATGGATGGCATCAAGGTGGTGCGTGTGTGGTCGTATATCGCCGCCAACAAAGGTTTCCTGAAGCGCACGCTTGACTATATCAGTTATTCTGTCACGTCGTTTTTAGCCGGTCTGTTTCAGAAAACAGACATTATTATTGCCACTTCTCCACAATTCTTCACGGCGTTGAGCGGACGCACGTTGGCTTTCTGGAAACGGAAGCCGTGGATAATGGAAGTGCGCGACCTTTGGCCAGAGTCGATAAAGACAGTCGGTGCGATGAGCGACAATGTGTTTATACGCTATTTTGAGTGGGAGGAAATGCGATGCTACCGTTCCGCCCGTAAAATAGTTGTTGTGACAGACTCGTTTAAACGCACGTTGACGGCTCGTGGAGTGCCGGCAGAAAAAATAGAAGTGGTGAAAAATGGAGCCAACCGTGAATTGTTTAAACCAATGCCGAAAGACGAGGCTTTGGCGGAACGTCTTGGCTTGAAAGGCAAGCGTGTGATTGGATATATCGGAACGCATGGCTTGGCGCATAAGTTGGATTTTATTTTGCAATGTGCAAAGAATATGCAGGGTAAGAATGACTATCATTTCTTGTTTATTGGTGCTGGCGCGGAAAAGGAACGGTTGCTGAAGATGAGGGATACGGAGCATATAGATAATGTAACAATGCTTGACCCTGTCCCGAAAACAGAAGTTTGGCGCTACATCTCGATACTTGACCTGTGTTTGATAAATCTGAAGAAATCGCCGTTGTTCACCACGGTGATTCCCTCTAAAATATTTGAGAATGCAGGGATGGAGATTCCTATCATAATGGGAGTTGAGGGCGAGGCTAAAGATATAATCGACAGCTATGGGGCTGGGCTTTGTTTTGAGCCGGAGAACGAGGCGGATTTCAACGACAAATTGGACAAGTTGCTCGCTGACGATGCGTTGTATGAGAAAAGCAAAGAAGGCTGTAGGGCTTTGTCGAATGACTTTGACCGCAAGGTGCTTGCGGCAAAGATGCTTAAGGTGATAGAGAATACCGCAGAATAGCAGTTCCGGCGACGGGGCTGGAGGGGCGCGCGGCTGACAGGCTGCGCGCCTTTTTTCGGCTAAAGGAGAGGGGTCATATAGACGGGGAGATATAGCAGCTCGTTGTCGCCGCGCTGCAGGTCGCGGGTGTAGAGAATGTAACTGTTGGCGATGCGTGCGGAGAATTTGTTGCGGAAGGCGTCGAGCGAGGCGTGGGTTTTATAGCCGGATGATTTCACTTCGATAGGGCAGATTTTGCTGCCGTGAGGGATTATGAAATCAACTTCATAGAGGTGGCGGTCGTCCTTGGGGAAGGTGTAATAAAACAGTTTGTTTCCGGCAGCTGTCAGCATCTGTGCCACAATGTTTTCGTAGACGTAGCCGAGGTTGGCGTCGAGCTTGTCTGCCAGAAGTTTCTGGTAGATTGTGTTTTCGGAGAAGTCGCTGTCCCAGAAGGCCATTGTTACAAACAGTCCGGTGTCGGCGGCAAACAGCTTGTAGCGTGAGATGTCGCGAGAGAGCGACATGCCGGCGTTTGGGTCGTTTGTGTGGTATGCCACGAGTACAGTTTTGCTGTCCTCGAGGCTGATTATCATTTCCTGCTCTTTTTCGTCGTCGGTTTTCCCGACAACGGCGTTTGGCGAGTAGCGCGATGCGTTGCGGCTTAGTTGTGCGGGGATTGCCATAAATAGTTTGCCAAGCTTGCCCGACGGGTCGATTTTCAGGAAGTCGTCGGCATATAGTTGCACGATGCTTCTTTTCACGGCGTCGACAGCTGCAAGGTTGTTTGTCTGGATGTATTCGCCGACGGCTTGTGGCATGCCGCCAACGAGCATGTATAGGCGAAGGTCGCGCTGCTTTGCGCGGTGGGCAGCGCCGAGAGGGTGGCGCTTCTCGAGGAATGTGCGCAGCAGAGGCATAGTGGCGGTGTCGCCGAGAGCCCATCTGAATTCCTCGAAGTCCATGGGAAACATGTCTATGCGTTCTTCCTCGCTAGGTATGGTGATGCCGCGAGTGTTTTGTCGGATGCTTATAAGCGATCCGGTCTCGATGTAGTCGTATCTGTGGTCGGCAACGAGGTATTTTATTGCCTGTCGCGCTTTTGGACACATTTGCACTTCATCGAATATTATCAGGGACTTGCGTTCTTTCAGCGAAACGTTGTAGATGGTTTGCAACTGCAGAAACAGGAAGTCGAGATCCATTAAATCGTCGAACAGCGCCTTTACGTCGGCCGAGGCTTTGTTGAAATCAATGAGAATATAAGAATGATATTCTTTTTTGGCGAATTCTTCAACGATTGTGGATTTGCCGATGCGGCGTGCGCCTTGTACCAGCAATGCGCTCTTTCCGGCTGACAGCTGCTTCCATTGAAGCATGCGGTCGTATATCTTGCGTTTGAACACGAGTTTTGCCATGATTTTTTAGAGTTTTTGCAAAGGTATTGCTAATTTTTCTGTTTTTCAAGTGTTTACGCTGAAAAATTCCATTTCCCCGAAATTTAAAACGGCGATTTCCTCCATTTCCCCGAAATTTAAAACGGCGGTTTCCGCCATTTCCCCGAAATTCGATGGGCGCTTGCCTCCGATTTCCGACAAATTTCAGAGATTTTGCCTCCGATTTCCGACAAATTTGCGGTTGTTTTGCCTCCGATTTCCGACAAATTTGCGGTTGTTTTGCCTCCGATTTCCGACAAAAGCATTAAATTTGCATTGTAAAGCAAAGAATGTTGACTATGGAATTTAAACGGGAAATACAGAGTCGGCTGGAAGAATGGCGCCAGTCGTCAAGGCGAAAGCCATTGGTGCTGCGCGGGGCGCGGCAGGTGGGAAAGACCACGGTTGTCAACCAGTTTGGGCGCACGTTTGACAATTATATTTATCTGAATCTTGAGGATGCGGAGGCGGCGGCATTGTTTGATTTGAATGTGCCGCTTGCCGACTTGATTCCGTTTTTTTTCGCTCATTGCAAGAAGAAGAAAGTTGAGGGCACGACGTTGATATTTATAGATGAGATACAGAATTCGGCGAAGGCAGTGGCGCGGTTGCGTTATTTCTATGAGCAGTTGCCTGAGATTTTTGTTATCGCGGCAGGTTCGTTGCTTGAGAATTTGGTTGATGTAAAGACGTCGTTTCCTGTTGGGCGTGTTCAGTATATGGCATTACGTCCGTGCTCGTTTCGCGAGTTTCTTGTCGCGGTTGGCGAAGGACAGTTGCTTCCGGCGCTTGCCGACAAGGTGATGTCGCAGGCGTTTCATGAGCGTTTGATGTTGTTGTTCAACCAGTATGTGGTGACCGGCGGAATGCCTGAGGTTGTGCAGGCATTTGCTGAAACGCGCGATTTTGCGTCGTTGGGAGATGTTTATGAAACGTTGCTGCAAGGCTATCGTGACGATTCGGAGAAGTATGCCCGTGGAGGCAAGGTGTCGGAGGTGGTGCGTTTCATCTTGAATGAAGGCTGGTCGAAGGCCGGTCAGATAATCACGTTGGGTAATTTCGGCTCGTCGGCTTATAATTCCCGGGAGGTCGGAGAGGCGTTCCGCTTGCTTGAGAAGGCGATGCTTCTTGAATTGGTTTATCCGACGACGTCGGTCGATGTCCCGGCTATTGGAGAGACCCGCCGTCAGCCTAAGTTGGTGTGGCTTGACACCGGGCTTGTCAATTATGCGGCGCAGGTGCAGGCGGAGGTGTTGCGTTCGCGCGACATAATGGATGCTTGGCGAGGAATGATTGCGGAGCAGGTTGTCGGGCAGGAATTGCTGACGCAGAACGACAAGGTTAGCCAGAAGCGTAATTTCTGGAGCCGTGGCAAGGGAGAGTCGTCGGCTGAGGTGGATTTCATTTGGGTCTGCAATTCAAAGATATATCCGATAGAGGTGAAGGCGGGCCACAATGCGCATTTGCGCTCGTTGCATTCGTTTATGGAGCGCTCGTCAAATGATGTGGCGGTGCGTGTCTGGTCGCAGCCATATTCAGAGGATGAGGTGGTTACTGCGTCGGGGAAGGCGTTCAAGTTGATAAATCTGCCGTTTTATATGGTCGGCGGTTTGGAGTCTCTTGTTGTTGGCAAATAGGATGTTTCGGTCGACGAAATGTTGCCAAATATCGTTAATCGCTTTGTGGTATGGCTAATGTGTCGTAACTTTGTAGGCTGAAATATTGTTGTTTTGAAACAAAAAGAGCTTTAAATATGAGGAACTTTAAACTATTATTGGTTTTTGTGGCGGTGTTTGCCACGTTGCAGGCGTCTGCGCTGTCGCGCGACTGCAATCTTACGGTTAAGGTTGTGTCTGCCACCGGGGAGTCGCTCGAGGGACAGCGGGTGATGCTTGTGCAGACAGACTACAGTATGACTTACGGTGCGAGCGAGACGACGCTCGATGCTGCCGGCGAGTGTCGCTTGAAGGTGTATAGCGGAAACCACCGTCTTACGGTGGAGCGTGCGGGCTATGCCGCGTATGCTAAGGATTTTCCGGTGACGGGCGATATGACGTTGAATGTGACGCTCACGGAGGACGTGCGCAATCCGTTTGCTCTCAAGCTGGCTGAGCGCCACGACCCGATGACGGGCAAGAACGACGTGACGCTGCAGTGGAACCGTGAGGATCCGGTGTTTTTCGATGATTTCGAGAGCTATACGGCGTTTGACACGGAGTTTTCGCCGTGGACGGGCATCGACGGCGACCATGCTGCCGCCGCTCCGCTTCAGGGCTCTTATCCCAACCGCGGCACGCTGCAGTATGCGCAGGTGATCAATCCGCTTGTGGTGGAGCCGTCGTGGTGGACCGATTATCCCGTGCTGCGTCCTTACGGTGGCAAGCAGTATGTGGGCTTTGTGCGCACTTATGGCGGTTCTGCCAATGATGATTGGCTGATTTCGCCGGCAGTCACTGTCGGCAAGAACAATATTGTGCGTTTTATGGCTAAGGCCGCCGATGTCTATAAGGAGCGTTTCGAGGTGGGCATCACTACGGTCGACAACCCTGAGGCGTCTGACTTTACGGTCATCTCGTCGGGCAATTATGAGACTGTGGGCTACGAAGAGTGGGAGGCTAAGGAGTATTCGCTTGCCGACTATGAGGGCGAGACGGTGCGCATAGCCATCCATTATATCGGCGACCCGTCCAACGGCGGCGCGTTTATGCTTATGGTCGACGACTTTTTCGTGGGTCAGGCCGATTATTTCAGCGATGCCGTGGCAACGAAGTCGCTGCGCTGCGCGATGCGTTCGCCGTACAATCCCAACGAGCGTTTCCTCGTGTATAAAAACGGAGTGCAGGTGGGTGAGACCGACGGCTATTCGTTTGCGTTCGACCAGCTTGAGGCTGGCAGCTATACGCTTGGCGTGAAGGCGGTCTATAAGAACGCCGAGAGCGAGCTCGTCGAGCAGCCGTTTGAGGTGGGAGCCGGCACGTTCTGCAAGGTCATCGTCACAGCCTCCGCCAACGACAATGTGGAGGTAGATGGCGTGAAGGTGGAATTTTTCAACGAGTCAGCGTCGACAACCTACAGCGCCGTGATAAGCAAGGGCGCGGTCGAGATTCCGTCGCTGCCGGCAGGCAACTATATCGTGTCGGTCGAAGCCGACCGCTACGACAAGTGGAGCAAGTCGATGGAAATTGCCGACGGCGCAAAGGTCGACATCGCTCTTGTTGAAACAATCTTCGACCCGTACAACATAACCGTGACGCAGACCGACAGCGAGACCGACGCCGACAAGGTCAATGCCGAAGTGCGCTGGAACCAGGATCTCGGCTTCGAGGACGATTTCGAGGCATACGATGATTTCGCAACGAGCTTCGGCGAATGGAAGTCGGTCGACAATGACCGCCGCGTGGTCTACCCGATTGCGCTCGGCTCGGCGTCAAACATCATCAACTTCCCCGGCGCCTGCACCCCCGACAATCAAGTGGCGGTGGCACCGATGGTGTTCAACCCCTACGCCACCACTCCAGCCATGGCGCCGTCAGACGTAGCGGCGATAGCGCAGTCGGGTGAAAAGGCGGTGATATTCTTCTCGCCTCAGCAGGCCGCCGCCGACAAATGGCTCATCTCTCCGGCGCAGACCGTGATGGACGGCTACGTGTGCCGCATCAGCCTGAAGGCGTATTCGGAAGCCTATCCGGAGACATTCGAGCTTTGCGTTTCCACGACCGACGACAGTGTGATATCGTTCAAGTCGCTCGGCAACATAATGCCTAAAGGCACATGGCAGACCTACGAGATCGACCTCTCGGCTTATGCCGGACAAACCGTCTATCTGGCGCTCCACTACATTTCCAACGACTGCTTCTTCTCGCTTGCCGACGACTTCTATGTAGGACCGAAAGAGGCGACCGACGCAAATGTGGGCAACGTGCAGAAATACGACCTCTATCTCGACGGCACGTATCTGGGATCGACCAGCGCAACGTTCTTCCCAGTGATGGGCATCAGCCGTGGAGAGCACACGTTGGGCATCCAGGCCAGCTACGTTTCCGGCAAGTCTAAACTTGTGGAATTCACGTTCAACGCCCAGGGCGCGGTAGCCGATGTGGCTGCCGACAGCGTTGAAATCACCGCTTTCAAGGGCGGTGTGCGCATCTTCGGAGCCGACGGCGGTAAAGTAATCGTCAGCGATGCGTCGGGCCGCCAGGTGGCATCTGCATCGCTTGCCGACGGCGCGGAAATCGCACTCCCCGCAGGATTCTACATCGTAAGCGTGGGCAGCCACGTGGAGAAAGTTTTGGTAAGATAGCGTCTGAGGCAGTAGCACGAAAAAATCCACGGCATTGCTGTGGATTTTTTTTGTGCTGAATAGTTTGGTGTCGAAGAATTATTTATAAATTTGTAATAACCAAAACATAAAAAAAACAACCATATGGGAAAACTCAGAGTCTTTTTTGCCATTGCACTTATTGTTGTTCTCCTTCCCCTGAATGCATTTGGACGGCATAAGAAAGGCGACGTCGTGCAAGATCCGAACCATTCTAACATCACGCGGGAATGTGTCAGCGATGAAGTCGAAGAAAGTGACCGTTGGCTGGTGCACATCACCGGCACGCTGCCTGTCAGCGGCATGCACAACGGGCATCCGTATGTCGACCTTGGCTTGAAGGTGAAATGGGCGGCATGCGACCTTAACGCCACGAAACCCGAACAAAACGGTGTGCGCTACGGATGGGCGGAAGTGGTGTCGAAGAAAAACAGCACCAGAGAGAACAGCGTGTCGTATGGCAAGAAAATTTACCGATCAACCATCCTCGGCAATCCGCAATACGACGCCGCGCGCAAGCATTGGGGCGGCAAGTGGCGCACGCCCACCGGCGAAGATTTCTATATGCTTATCCGCAAATGCAAATGGGAAGAGGCTGAGATGAACGGCAAAAAAGGATTCCTGCTGACGAGCATCAAAAACGGCAACGTGATGTTTGTGCCGTCGTGCCGCGACAATGAAATTCTGGGGTATTATTGGACAACCGACGAGTGCGACATGGAAGATAAGGAACTTTCGGTCGAACTGATGTACACCACTGGTTACGGAGGCGTCAAGCTCGACTCCGACTACCGTAATTGCCAGCACGCCATCCGTCCGGTGCTGGAGCAATGAAACGGATTGTGGATATTGATAAAAAAAACGATATGACCAAACTGAAAATTTTTGTCGCCTTGGCACTGTTGGCAGTTGCCATGCCGCTCAGCGCACAGCGCCAGTATGTGGAAGGCGACATCGTGCAGGATCCGAAGTATCCTAACATCAAACGCGAGATGATTGAGGACGTGTCGCAGAAATGGCTGGTGCACATCACCGGCAAGCTGCCTGTCACTGCCACGCTCAACGGCCACGACTACGTGGACCTCGGTATTAAGGTCGAGGGCAAGTTGATAATGTGGGCGGCGTGCGACGTCGGCGCCACGAAGCCCGAACAGGTGGGCACAACCTACGGTTGGGCTGAAGTGGAGCATAAGGCGGAGCTGGATGGCTCCAACAGCGCGTCGTACGGCAAGAAAGTGTACCGCAGCACGGTGTTGGGCAACCCGAAATACGACGCCGCGCGCAAGCATTGGGGCGGTAAGTGGCGATTGCCGACTGTGCCGGAGCAGTATATGCTTATCCGCAAATGCAAGTGGGAACAGGCGGAGATGAACGGTCAGCGCGGCTTCCTGTTGACGAGCATCAAAAATGGCAACATGCTGTTTCTCCCGTCGCTTGACAGCGACGACAGCTGCTGCGAATATTGGTCGAGCGACGAGTGCGACATGGACGACAAGGAGCAGTCGTGCTCGCTGAGAGCTGTCGGCAAGACGTCGTGGGATGACTATATTGACATTGAGCGGACACCCCGCACATATCAGATTCCTGTGCGCGCGGTGTTTGTACCATAAAAAATCAATTGAAAAATGAAACACAACAAAATGATTATAGCGGCCGTGGCGGCATGCATTGTGCTGTCGTCGGCTACGATAGGAGCCCAGTCGTGGAAGCGCAGTCTGGGCAAGTTGAAACAAGGCGTGGAGCAAGTGACGCGTCAGAGCAAACCCAACACTACGCGCCAGCCGGGCGACGTGCAAGTGCCGGAATGGCATGAGGAAAGGGCGCAAAAGAGAACGTCGGGTCTGCCGGCGGCGGTCGACACGGTGATCGAACACCTCCGCTACCGGCTTTATCCAAACGACAGAAATGCCGTGTTTATGGGCGTCGACGACTTCCTTTTTCAAGAAACGGAAACAGTCGAGATTCTCAGCCATGTAAAATATGGTAGCGTGCGCTGCGCCGTGACGCGCACCGACCAGGACGCTCTCAAGGGAGAGACCGCACATACGCTCGTAATCCCGACCACACTAAAGGAAATCGGTCCGTATGCGTTTGCCTATATGCAGAATCTGAAGCGGGTAGTGATTCCGTCGAGCGTGCGCACCATCAAGCGCGGAGCGTTTGCCGGCTGCACCAACCTGAGTTCCATCACCATCGAGCCGGGCGTCAGACTCATTGAGGGAACGTCGTTTGCCGGTACAGGCATCACGTCGATAACCATCCCCAACACGGTGAAGGATTTGCAGACCTACGTGTTTGAAGACTGCAAGAAACTGAAGACGGTGAAGCTGCCCGACGGCATAAAGAAAATAGGCGAATGCCTGTTTATGGGCTGCGAGTCGCTCACGTCGGTTGTGGTGCCTCCTATGGTGACAGAGATTGGCGAACGGGCATATTACGACTGCAAGAGCTTGTCGAGCGTCACGCTGCCCGAGGGACTTGTGAAGATATGCGACGGCGCGTTCAGCGACACCTCGCTGACATCGCTTGTAATCCCATCTACGGTAATGGAGATGGGCACTTGGGCATTCTTCTGCCACAAACTTGCAAATGTGACGTTGCCGGCAAGGTTCAACGATGCAGATGTGCTTGTCGACGTTTTCGACAATTCGTCGACGAAATTGTTTGGCACGTCGGAGGCTACGTTGCTGCAAGGCTTCACGTTTAAGTAAAAAAACGGCCGTTGGAGAATTATTTATGAATTTGTAATAACCAAAACATAAAAATAACCATATGAGAAAACTCAGAGTCTTTTTTGCCATTGCTCTTGTTGCAGCTCTCCTTCCCCTGAATGCATTTGCACGGTATGAGGAAGGCGACATCGTGCAGGATCCGAAGCATCCCAATATCAAACGCGAGATGATAGAAGAAATGTCGCAGAAATGGCTGGTGCACATCACCGGCAAGCTGCCTGTCACCGCCACGCTCAACGGCCACGACTACGTGGACCTCGGAATCAAGGTCGACGGCAAGCTAATAATGTGGGCGGCATGTGATGTCGGCGCCACGAAGCCCGAACAGGCAGGCACAACCTACGGCTGGGGCGAAGTGGAGCATAAGGCGAATCTGGGAGGCGGCAGTGTGTCGTACGGCCAAAAAGTGTACCGCTCAACCATCCTCGGCAACCCTAAGTATGACGCCGCGCGCAAGCATTGGGGCGGCAAGTGGCGCATGCCTACCGTGCCCGAGCTGTATATGCTTATCCGCAAATGCACGTGGGAACAGGCGGAGATGAACGGTCAGCGCGGCTTCCTGCTGACGAGCCTCAAAAACGGCAACATGCTGTTTCTGCCGTCGCTTGGCAGTGATGACATCTATTGCGATTATTGGTCAACCGACGAGTGCGACATGGAAGACAAGCTGCAGGCGTGCAAGCTGAATGCAGAAGGCGCATCGTCATGGCGTGACAGGGTTGTCATTGGAAGAAGTCTCCGTACTAACCAACTGCCAATCCGTGCGGTGTTTATACCATAAAAATCAATTGAAAAATGAGACACAACAAATTGGTTATAGCGGCCGTGGCGGCATGCATTGTGCTGTCGGCGGCTACGATAGACGCCCAGTCGTGGAAGCGCGGTCTGGGCAAGTTGAAGCAGGGCGTGGAGCAAGTGACGCGTCAGAGCAAGCCCAACACTACGCGCCAGTCGGGCGACGTGCAGGTGCCGGAGTGGCACGAGGAAAGGGCGCAAAAGAGAACGTCGGGTCTGCCGTCTTCGGTCGACACCGTTGTCAACCATCTGCGCTACCGCCTTCGTCCTGACAAAAGATATGCGGAATTTATGGGCGTCGACGACTACCTGTTCCAAGAAACGGAAGTCGTTGAGATTCTCGGTTTCGTGAATTTCAAGGGCGTACGTTGTTCTGTGACGGAAATCAACTCGGATGCTCTTAAGGGAGAGACCGCCCATACGCTTGTCATCCCGTCGTCGGTCAAGGAAATCGGTCCGTATGCGTTTGCCTATATGAACAATCTGAAGTCGGTGAAGGTTCCGGCGAGCGTGCGCACCATCAAGCGCGGAGCGTTTGCCGGCTGCACCAACCTGAGCTCCATCACCATCGAGCCGGGCGTGACCCTCATCGAGGGAACGGCATTCGCCGGCACTGCCATCACGTCGATTACGTTGCCAAACACGGTGAAGGACCTGCAGACATACGCCTTTAGCGAATGCAAGAAACTGACAACGGTGAAATTCCCCGTCGGCATAAAGAAAATCAGCGAAAACCTGTTTGAGGGCTGCGAGTCGATCACATCGGTGGTGGTGCCGTCTACGGTTACGGAGATTGGATCCAGCGCATATTCTGGCTGCAAGAGGCTGTCGAGCGTCACGCTGCCCGAAGGACTGCTGAAGATTGGCGACGGCGCGTTTATGCGCACTCCCATCACCAAGCTTGTCATCCCGTCTACGGTTGTGGAAATGGGCACATGGGCGTTCTTCTGTCCGAAACTCACCAGCGTGACTCTGCCTGCTCGGTTCAACGATCCCATGGTGCTTGTCGACATTTTCGACAACTCGGCGTCAAAATTGTTCGGCACGTCGCAGGCCACGTTGCTGCAAGGCTTCACGTTTAAGTAAAAAACTGCCATCCAACGGCAAACCAACGGCGTGCAGACCGGCGTTTGCCGCTTCTTTGGCAGTTGACGTGCTTCCAGACAGGGAAGTCGTAGTGTATGGACGGTGAATAAATCGTAAACAATATAAATAATTGTAAATAATTAAGCCGAGAGCGGATTGAGATTCCACAAAACTGCTGAAAATGTTGATTATTCGATATTTTGTTTATATCTTTGTGCCGTTTTAACGGGACGATTATGGGACAATTACACTCCTATACTTTGGAACTGCGGGCTATGCCTGTTGGCACTCAGCAGTTTAACTATGTTGTCGACGACGCATTCTTCCAGCAAAGAGAAGAAGGCGAAATTCGTGGCGGCAATGTCGACGTGAAGTTGGAAGTGGAGCACAAAGGCGATTTTTTCGACCTTACATTCTGGATGGAAGGAAAAATAATCACAGCGTGCGACCGTTGTCTTGACGACCTCGTGCTTGATGTCGACACCGACTATCACGTGGCGCTGAAATATGCCGCCGAGACCAACGCCGACAACGACGAAGTGATAGAAGTGGCTGAGTCGGAGCGCTACTACGACCTGACCGACATCATCTACGACACGATAGCGTTGACAATCCCGATGAAGCATGTGCATGCCGACGGCGAATGCAACGAGGCTATGGTGGCTGAACTGCAAAAGCATAGCAGACAGGCTGAAACTGAAGAAGTGAAAGAAAATAACGATCCTCGGTGGAATGCATTGAGGAAATTAATGGATAACAATAAATAATAAATAAGAAAATGGCACATCCAAAACGAAAACAATCGAAGACAAGAACAGCTAAGAGAAGAACTCACGACAAAGCTGTAGCTCCTACTTTGGTACTCTGCCCGAACTGTGGCGCATGGCACGTATATCACACTGTATGTGGCGAATGCGGCTATTACAGAGGAAAAGTGGCAATCGAAAAAGAGGCTGCTCTCTAATCGGGAGTCCGCTGAATCCATTGTGGAAGAAAATTGTCCTAAATGCAATCGTTTAGGACAAATTTGTTTAACGGAGACATCTGAAAAAGATAATGTTAAGAGCTAAAATTACAGGAATAGCCTCATACGTGCCCGACTATGTGCTGACCAACGAGGAGTTGTCGCATATGGTTGACACCAACGATGAGTGGATTACAACCCGTGTGGGAATTAAAGAACGCCGCATTCTGAAAGGCGAAGGGTTGGGATCGTCGTATATGGGAGCAATCGCCGTGGAGCGGCTGGTTGCCAACACCGGAACTGCCAAAGACGAGGTGGAACTGGTGATTTGCGCCACTTCAAACCCAGACTACCGCTTCCCGTCGACTGCGTCGATTATTTCTCACAAAGCAGGGTTGACAAACTGCTATGCCTACGACATCCAGGCGGCTTGCGCCGGTTTTATCGTGGCTTTGCAGGCTGCAAACGCATACATCCGTGGCGGACTCTACAAGAAAGTGATTGTAGTGGCTGCTGAGATGATGTCGAGCATGACCAACTATGACGACCGCTCAACGTGTCCGCTATTTGGCGACGCTGCGGCAGCTGTGATGGTGGAGCCGACAGAAGACCAGACAGTTGGCATAATCGACGGTGTTTACCACGTGGACGGCGAAGGCTTGTCTCACTTGGTGATGAAGGCCGGCGGTTCGGCTTATCCTGCGTCGCACGCTACGGTAGACGCTCACGAACACTTTGTTTATCAGGAAGGTCGCGCGGTTTATAAGCACGCTGTGACCGATATGCTCACTTCGTCGCTCGACGTGATGAAGCGCAACAATCTGACTGTTGACCAAATCGACTGGTTCGTGCCTCATCAGGCAAACTTGCGAATCATCGAGGCTGTCGGTGGTCGTATCGGCGTCCCTACAGACAAGGTGCTTGTCAACATCCAGTATCGCGGCAATACGAGCGCGGCTTCAATTCCTTTGTGTCTCGACGAGAACAAGGACAAGTTGAAGAAGGGCGACAAAATCGTGCTTACGGCATTCGGTGCCGGATTTACTTGGGGCGCGATGTATATTGTCTGGGACTGCTAAGAGAGAAAGAGCAAGACAAAATTTAATAATAAAACCGTGCGGAACGCGGCACAGGATTGATTCCCGTACCGTATTCCGCATTTTTTGTGCAAAGCGAAGAATATGGAGCATAGAGCAGGTTTCGTAAATATTGTGGGCAACCCGAATGTGGGAAAGTCTACGCTGATGAACCAACTGGTGGGCGAGCGTGTGTCGATAATCACACAGAAGGCGCAGACCACACGCCACCGCATCCTCGGCATTGTAAACGCCGACGACTATCAGATTGTGTTTTCCGACACGCCGGGTGTGCTGAAGCCGAAGTATAAACTGCAGGAGAGCATGCTCAACTTCTCGGAGGGCGCGCTGACCGACGCCGACGTGCTGCTCTACGTGACCGACGTGGTGGAGGACGCTACGAAAAACGCCGACTTCATTGCGAAGGTGGCGAAGGAGAAGGTGCCGGTGTTGCTCGTAATCAATAAGATTGACTTGCTTAAAGGCAACGCCGACCTGCTGACGGTAATGGACAAGTGGAAAGCCCTGTTGCCGCAGGCCGAGGTGTTTCCTATGTCGGCAAAGGAGAATTTCAATGTGCAGAGCTTGATGAAGCGCATCGTGGAACTGCTGCCGCCGTCGCCGCCTTATTTTGGCAAGGATGCCCTCACCGACAAGCCTGCGCGCTTCTTCGTTACGGAGATTATCCGCGAAAAGATATTGCTGACCTACGACAAGGAGGTGCCTTACGCAACAGAGGTGATTGTGGAGAAGTATGACGAGGGAAAAACCGACATCCACATCATGGCGGTGGTCTACGTGGAACGCGACAGCCAGAAAGGCATCGTAATCGGACACGGCGGGCAGAAGCTGAAACGTGTGGGAATGGAGTCGAGGCGCGACATCGAGAAATTTTTCGGGAAGAAGGTGTTTCTTGAGATTTTTGTGAAAGTGGAGCCCGACTGGCGCAACCGCGAAAACAAACTGCGCGCATTCGGATATGTTGAATAAAATTTAAAGGAAAGGAAAAGAGATATGGGACGATTAGTAGCAATTGTAGGACGCCCCAATGTGGGTAAATCAACGCTGTTCAACCGCCTTACGCAGTCGCGGACGGCGATTGTCGACGACACTTCGGGCACTACGCGCGACCGCCAGTACGGAAAGGTGGACTGGTGCGGTCAGGAGTTTTCAATTGTCGACACCGGAGGATGGGTGGTAAACTCGGAGGACATCTTCGAGGGCGAAATCAACAAGCAGGTGGCGATAGCCATAGAGGAGGCCGACGAAATCCTCTTTGTGGTCGATGCGATGAACGGTGTGACCGACCTCGACGACAAGGTGGCGGCGATACTCCGTCGCTCCAACAAGCCGGTGATTCTCGTGGCCAACAAGTGCGACTCAAACGAATGGCGCTACAACTCTGCCGAATTCTATTCCTTCGGACTGGGCGATCCCTTCTGTCTCTCTGCAATCAGCGGATCGGGTACGGGCGACCTCCTCGATGAGATCATGAAGCGTTTCCCGCCGAAAGACGAAATAGACGAGACGGTGGAGCAGCTGCCGCGTTTCGCCATCGTAGGACGTCCGAACGCTGGAAAATCATCGATAATCAACGCGTTTATCGGCGAGGACCGCAACATCGTGACAAACATCGCCGGAACAACGCGCGACAGCATCTACACGCGCTATTCTAAATTCGGATTCGACTTCTATCTTGTCGACACTGCCGGTATCAGAAAGAAAGCGAAGGTCAACGAGGATATAGAGTACTACAGTGTGATCCGCTCCATCCGCTCCATCGAGAACAGCGACGTCTGCATCCTGATGATTGATGCCACTCGCGGCATCGAGGCGCAGGACGTGAACATTTTCTCGCTCATTCAGAAAAACAAGAAGGGGCTCGTTGTCTGTGTCAACAAATGGGACCTTGTGGAGGACAAGAGCACGGCGGCGATAAAGCATTTCGAGGCGGCGATACGCGACCGTTTCGCGCCGTTTGCCGACTTCCCTATCATCTTCACATCCGCGCTCACAAAGCAGCGCATATACAAGGTGCTGGAAACGGCTGTGGAGGTCTACAACAACCGCAAGCGCATCGTGCCCACATCGCAGCTCAACAACTATATGCAGGAGGTGATAGGCGCATATCCGCCACCGGCAAACAAGGGCAAATATGTGAAGATAAAGTATGTCACAATGCTTAAAGACCAGCGCATCCCTACGTTTGTGTTCTTCTGCAACCTGCCGCAGTGGGTGAAGGAGCCTTACCGACGCTATCTGGAAAACAAGATTCGCGAGCAATGGGACTTCACCGGCACTCCGATAAATCTTTATATGCGCGAGAAGTAAACGCGCGCAATAACGCAAAAAAATCCGTCCCGGCAATGCTTCATACATCGCCGGGACGGTTTGTTTATTTATTGACTATTGCAATCCGTTTACTTTACGATTACTTTTGCCACTGTGTCGGCTGCGCGTACAATGTAGAATCCTTTTGCAAGGGCGATTGTTGCTGTGCCGTTTACTGCCTGGTTGGCTACAACCTGACCGGCTGCGTTCACAACCAATACATTGCCTTCTGCATTAACCTCGATGCCGCCTTCAAGAGCGCGTACAGCTGCTGCTGTGCTGACTGTCTCAACGCTGCCGCCTTCCGGCAAGAACTTGATAGGATAAACCTGTACAGTTGATTTGTACAAACCTACTGCGCAGAGAAGATCGTATTTTGTGCCGTTTGTTGCTGACTCAACGCCCCATTTCGACTGATAGTAAACAGTGACTGAGCCTGTTGCGTCCTGCATTGACTTGGTTGTCTTTGTGCCGTCTGTTGTCTCTACATAAGTACCTGAGATGACAACAACCTTGTTTACGTCGTCAGCCTTGATTGTGCCTGCGCCAACAACGGCTGGTGTGAAGCCCTCGTTGCCTGATGCCGGTGCGAAGGTGTCGCCGTTAGGATATGTCATTTCGTAAACGCCGTTGTAGTTCTGGTATTTGCCAACTACACCTGCTGGGATAACGTCGCCTGTGTTGTAGGCTGGAACGTCCTTACCGAAGATATACATAACGTCGCCGGCTGCGTCCTTAACGTAAGTTGCGCCGAAGCCTTCACCCTTGATCTGGGCTGTTACGACTACTGGGAATGTCCATTTGTAAGCTGGGGTGGCGTCTGCCTCGCCTGCCATGATAAACTCGGCGATGCTGCCAACCTCTACTGGGTTTGCGATTTCGTAGTTGGCAACTGCCTCTGCGCTGTTCTCAAGACCTGTCTTGACTGCATAAGCCTTCACTGCGTAGGTGCCTACCTCGCTGAGTGCGATAGGGGCTGTGTATTCTGCAGCGGCTGCGCCGTTGATTGAGTACATGATTTTTGCATCAGCGGTAGATGTTGTCAATGTAATTTCCAACGGGTTGTAGTATTTGCCTTCTGCCAAAGAGAATTTTGGAGTGGCGCATTTGGTCTCTACACCGGCTGTGTAAGTCACTGTCATAGAAACGATGCGGAGTTGCGGCCATTTTTTTTCGGTGTTTTGCTTGTTGACAAGTGAGAGAACAAGGTCTTCGGTGGCAGTGCCTGTCCATGCGCCTGTCTTGGCTGTCTTAGGATCGGCGGTGAAAGTGCCGGTAGAAGCGGAGTAGCCTGTGTTGTCGTCAGCAAAATTGTATGTCTGAGAGGCAAGTTTCATCGCGATGCTGGTCACGGTTGTTCCTTGAGGAACGGCAAGTGTCATTGTGTTGCCGGAATACACACGGACTGCTGTGCCTGAAGTGTAGTACTTTGGAGTGTTTGTGCCTTCGCCCTTGGCAAACGCAACGCTGATACCGCTGTCGCCGATTGGGGTTGATGCGGTTATCTCAAATGCATTGCTCCAGCCTTGCTGTGAGAAATCAATTGTTGCTTCGGCTGCAGATGCGGCGAAAATGCCGGCAGCGAGCATCAAAGAAGAGAGTAAAAGTTTTTTCATACTAAATGATTTTTAAATTAGTGATTTGGAGCAAAGATATGAATTATATTGTGGAATAACAAAATTTTTTTCATTGCATTTTTGTTAAGATTTTTCTGCGCGATTACAAAAGATTGTCAAATTACGCAGAATTTGGCGTTTGGGTGACAAAGTTGCAAGAAAATGTTGCTTTAATTTACTAAAACAGGGCTTTTTGCATCAATAAAAAAGCACGCTCGCCCAAACGTGGGAAGCGTGCTTCGGTGAGTCCTTGACAGGATTTTATTTTTCTGGTTCTGCCTTTTCGGCTGCTGCCGGCTCTACGAGCTTGACGTCAAACACGATGAAGTCGTAAGGTTTGAAGTTTTGTGGAACTTCTGCGCCCAGGTTGACGTAGAATTTGAAGTGGTCGCCAACGTGCATTGCTGTGATGCCTTCGGCAAGCATCGGATGAATCTGTCCGAACTGGCTGGCTGGCATCTGCTGTGGCTCGCCGTTGGTTGATTGAAGCACTGTGCCGTTCTTGTCGGTTACGGTAATCACTACATTGACAATGTCGCTTGCGTTGACCTTGGCGCCGTTGCCGTTCTCAAGCACTTGGTATACAAGACCGTTGCTCATTGATTTGGCTCCGTTTTTCTTCAGCGTGTTGAGGTAGCCTTCTGTCGCTTTCTTGTTTGCCTGTGCTTCCGCGTTGTCGGCGAGTTTGGCCTCTTTTACCTTGCCGACAAGGTTCTGGATGCGCGGACCGATAACGGCCATGTCGGTGTCGATGGAATCTTTGGCGATGGCAACCTTGAATGCCTCAAGCACCTTCTCGCCCGACACGCCATATTCCTTCTCCAGCTGCTGAAGCTGGCTGAACATCTGCAAGCCCATCTGCAGGCCGGCGAGATATGATTTTCCTGCCTTTGTGGTGTCGGCGGCGAGTGCCACCTTCACGCCCTTGAGAAACTCTGCCTTGTCGAGGCGGAGGCTGTCAGGTGTGTACATTTCCTGTTGTGCATATTGTGCGGCGAAATATTCACCAAACGCTGTTGCGAGGCTGTCCTGTTGGGATGCGAGTGCCTGTTTGTCGCTTGAGCCTGTGCCCTTGCAACCGGTAAATGCAAGCATAAGCATTGCTACACCGGCAAAAATAAGTTTTTTCATTTTATTTGTTTTTTTAATTGTTATTTCTTGATTACGCGGAGAAGTTCGACGTCGAAAATCAACGTCATGTTAGGGCCGATCACGCCGCCTGCGCCGTTAGGACCGTAGGCAAGGTCTGAAGGGATGTAAAGACGCCATTTGTCGCCTTCGTGCATCAGCTGCAGTGCCTCTACCCAGCCCGGAATCACCTGTGTGACGCCGAACGATGCCGGCACGCCGCGCTCCACGGAGCTGTCAAACACGGTGCCGTCGATGAGTTTGCCTGTGTAGTGCACCTCTACGTTGTCGGAGGCCTTTGGTGAGTCGCCTTTGCCCGACTCAATCACTTCGTATTGCAGTCCGCTCTCGGTCACCTTGATGCCTTCGCGTTTTGCGTTTTCTGAAAGGAATGCCTCGCCGTTCTTGCGGTTCACCTCGCCCTGCTTGGCTGCCTCTGCCTGCATCTCTGCCTCGAGTTTGGCGAAATATTCGTTGACGATGCGCTTTGCCTCGTCGAAGGTCATTTCTGGTTTGACACCGTCGTAGACGGATGCCACGCCGGCTGCGAAGTCCGCCGAATTAAGCGTTTTGATGCCGGTGCCCTTAAAGTTGTGTCCCATGCTCATGCCGAGAGCATAACTCAGTTTATCCATATATTGTTTTCTTGTTTAATTGTTCAGACGGCAAAATTAATGCTATTTTGCCGTAGGTGTGTAAATTATTTATCAAAAATTCCTAAACGGCTTTATTTTATGCCTACAAGCTCCACGTCGAAGACGAGGGTCTCGTTGGGGCCGATAGGGCCGCCGGCTCCTGTGCCGCGCTCTCCATAGCCGAGATTGCCGGGGATATAGAAGCGGTATTTGGCTCCGGGGCTCATAAGCATCAAGCCTTCGCTGAAGCCTGGCACAACGCGCGATACGGGAAATTCCTGCACTTGACCCTGTCCGTCGTCAAACACCGAGCCGTCGATGTGGCGGCCTTCGTATTTTACCATCGCTGTTTGGTCTTTGGTGGGTTTTGCTCCTACGCCTTTCTTAATCACTTTGTAGACCAGCCCGCTTGCTGTCTTTTTCAGCGACTTGTCGGCCTTCATCTCTTTCTCGATGTAGGCTGCGCCGGCTTTGGCGTTCTCTTCGGCTGCCTTGGTGTCAACGGCGTTGTTGCCTGGCATAGGAGAGAAGCGGTTCATGATTTTGTCCAAAGCCTCTTCGGCTGCCTTGGTGTCTACGGGTTTATCGGCGGTCATCGCCTCTTTGAAATATTTGAGAAGAACGGCTTTGTTCAGCTCAATTTTGAATTGAGCTTTCATTCCTTCAATGGCAGGAAGCATATATTGCGCAGCCATGCCCATTCCGCCAAGACGGCTTTGCAGTTTGTTCTTTTCCGCTCCTGTGGCGGCCTGCGCCTGTTGCGACAGTGCCATACCCATTTTCTGCAGCGAGTCCATTGAGGCTGTGTTGAGGGCGGTTTTCATTCCGTCGATAAATTCGGTCTTGTTGAGAGTGGAGTCTGCCATCTGCACCATTTGCGCGCCGTAGAGCGTGCCAAGATACATGGAGATGGAGTCGCCTGTGGTCTTGACGGCTACGTTTCCGTCGTCGACATCGGCTTTTTTCGAATTGCTGCAGCCTGCCACCAATGTAACGGCGGCGACAACTGCGATAAGTAATAGCTTTTTCATTATTTTGTGTTTCTAAATTTTGTTGCAAAAATAGTCATAAATCGGTTAAGCGCACGTAAAAAGGCGGACAAACTTGCGGTTTGTTCGCCCTGTCATGCCGACAGATGCCGGCTATAGGTATTTGTCGCCGAAATTGGTCTTTACTTCGTTGACGTATTGCTTGATTTTCTGTTCTTCCGACAGTGGACAAATCAGCAGGATGTCGTCGTTGTCGGCCACAACATATCCGTCGAGACCCGATGCCACGATGAGTTTCTCGTTTTTCGCGGCGAAGATGTTGTTCTCGCAGTTGTTGAGCACGGTGCGGCAGTTGTGGATCACGTTGCGGTGCTCCGCTTTTGGCGACTTCTCGTAGTATGCGCCCCACGAGCCGAGGTCGCTCCAGCCGATGTCCACACATTCCACATAAACGTCGTTGCTCTTCTCCATCACCGCATAGTCGATGGAGATGTTGGGGCAGGCTGGAAACTCGGAGCCGATAAACTCCGCCTCTTTCGCTGTGCCGAATTTGCCAAGACCGTTGTCAAACCGCATGGCGATGTCGGGGCAGTGGTCGTGGAAGGCGTCGATGATGGCGTCGGCCGACCACAGGAAGATGCCGGAGTTCCAGAAAAACTCGCCGCTCTGCACAAACACCTTTGCCAACTCTTCGTTGGGCTTTTCGGTGAATGTTTTGACTTTCGTGATGCCGTCTTCAACCTCGTCCTTGCTGATTTGGATGTAGCCGTAGCCCGTTTCCGGACGGTTGGGCTTGATGCCGAGGGTCAGCAGTCCGCGGCGTTGGCGCGACAGGAAGTCGAAACCTTTGACCACGCAGTCGCGGAATGCGTCTTCTTTGAGTATCAGGTGGTCGGATGGGGTGACGAGCATCATCGCGTTGGGATTGATGGCGCGGATGTGGTAGGCTGCCCAGGCGATACATGGTGCCGTGTTGCGGCGGTCGGGCTCAAGAAGTATCTGGTCGTCGGCAAGGTCGGGGAGCTGCTGTTTCACCAGCGGGGCGTAGCGTTCGTTGGTGATGGCGAGGATGTTTCTGACCGGCACGATTTCTGCAACTCGGTCAAAACTCATTTGCAACAACGATCGGCCTGTGCCGAAAAAGTCTATAAACTGCTTGGGGGCAGAAGATTTGCTGAACGGCCAGAACCGGCTTCCGACTCCGCCGCACATAATCACACAATATCTGTTTTCCATCATTGTATCGATGCGTTATTTATTGTTTTCTTGCGCTAAGGTAAGAATTAATTTGCGACAAACGAAATTATTTTCATAAAACGAGTTGTTGCGAAATCTTTTATTGGCTGAATATGATTGAATTGAACGTAGTGAAGGTCGTAACTGTCAACGATTTTGAAGCGAATTGTATTCTTCCCTTTTCATAACGTTGCAATTTGCAAAGAACGTTTTGATGTGACAATAATATGAGAATCGGACTAGTCATAAGATTGCTAAATTCTCACTTATTTGTGCTTGCTTATAATTTTTTGAGACGATTTAATCTCTATTTAAAAATGTTGTTGTATTTTTACAAACGTATTCGATTATTATACAATAAAATATGGCAAAGAAATATATGGACAGATTGAAGATAATGTTGTCTGAAATATTGGGTAAAGACTAAGCAACCATTCCTTAGTGGTGTAAAGATACTTGTCAGCCTGATTTTGAAGACATTAATATGGATTTCTGATTTGCCGAGAGTGGCTGTAAATGATTTGTTGAATTAAGAATGGATTGAAGAATGACAGACGATATACTGAAACAGATAAAGGTTGGCGAGGTGTCGGGAGTGCAGTTTAAAGAACGCATTCTCGACAAATATGACATAGCTTGCGAGTTGGTGGCTTTCAGCAACTCGCATGGTGGCAGACTTGTTATTGGCATAAAGGACAAGACTGGTGAAATCAATGCGTTGTCTTATTCTGAAGTGCAAGAAATTACAAACTTGTTGAGTGACATCGCTTCTGAAAATGTAGTGCCTCCCATTTTGATAAGGATAGATACAGTTGAGGTTGAAGAAGGCAACGTGGTTGTTGCTACGGTGAAGGAAGGCCTTAACAAGCCATATCATGATAATAAAGGAATTGTATGGGTGAAGAATGGAGCAGACAAGCGTAAGGTTTTCGACAATGCCGAACTCGCAGAAATGATGACAGACTGCGGCAGTTTTGCTCCTGACGAAGCTGGTGTTCGGGACGCAACTGTCAACGACCTTGATGCAATGACTGTCAAACTGTTTCTTGGCAACCGTTTTGAGAGAGTGTTGGAGAAGAAAGGCTTGACTGGTGACGCTTTTAATGAAGCATCTCTTGATGCGATATGCTCTGCGATAGCAAGGGGGCATGACTGTGAGAAGATACTTCGCAACCTGCGATTTATCCGCCCCGATGGTACACTGACTGTTGCTGCTATGCTTCTGTTTGGCAAATACACTCAGCGCTGGATGCCAATGATGACAGCCAAGTGCATCTGTTTTGCTGGTAACAGCGTTGGCAGCAAGGTCTTTCGTGACAAAGTGAATGATGCAGATATGGAGGGAAATCTGCTTCATCAATATGACACTATTATGGATTTCTTCACTCGTAATCTGCATAATGTACAAGTAGGAGATGAATTCAACAGCATGGGTAAGTTGGAAATATCTTACACCAGCTTGGTTGAGTTTACTGTAAACAGCCTTGTGCATCGTTCGCTGAATATGAAATCACCGGTTCGCATTTTCATCTTCGATAATCGTGTGGAGATTCACAGCCCAGGTGCTTTGCCTAATGGCCTCACGATTGATGACATAAAGGCAGGGACATCCATGCCCCGCAATATGTTTCTGTTTAATAATGCCATATACTTGCTGCCATACACAGGTGTTGGCAGCGGCATCACTCGTGCGCTTGATGAAGATGTTAATGTCACATTTACGAATGACGACAAGTCACAGGAGTTTGTAATCACTCTTTGGAGAGGAGGAAGTAACCAAGTCGGTAACCAGGTCGATGAAGTCGGTAACCAAGTCGGTAACCAGGTCGATGAAGTCGGTAACCAAGTCGAAGTATTAGATACTGGATTTAGACACTCGGAATTGGGCACTAAAAGAAAGGCTTTGACAAACAAGCAGAAGGATATTGTCAATTTTTGCTCTGTACCACGTACATCAGCAGAAATTTTGGAACGACTTGGGGTTTCAAATCAGACCAAGAACCGTGAACGTTACATCACATCCCTTATTGCAGCAGGATATTTGCAGATGACGAATCCTGATAATCCTACAGCAAGTAATCAGAAATACAAAAAAGTAAACATAAAATAAGTCAAAGAAACGCTTCCGTCATCTTGTTCCTTAGATGGCTAACAAAAGCTTGTTGTGTTGTATGTTGCCGTTCATAAAACAAGACATAGCCGTCGTTTTGTCGTTGTGGCAAAGCGGCGGCTATGTGGCTTTTTTACAATATCGGTTATTTTTTTGACTTGTCGCGGATTTCAACGCGGCGGATCTTGCCGCTGATGGTTTTCGGCAGTTCGTCGACAAATTCCACCACGCGCGGATACTTGTAGGGGGCGGTGGTGCGCTTCACGTGGTCTTGTATGTCTTTTACCAGCGCCTCGTCTGCCCGGTCTTTGTAGTCTTTCGACAGCACGATGGTGGCTTTGACAACCTGCCCGCGGATTTCGTCGGGTACGCCGGTGATGGCGCATTCAACCACGGCGGGATGGGTCATCAGCGCACTCTCTACCTCAAACGGGCCGATGCGGTAGCCCGACGACTTGATGACATCGTCCTTGCGGCCGATAAACCAGTAATAGCCGTCCTCGTCGCGCCATGCCACGTCGCCGGTGTGGTAGATGCCGTCGTGCCATGCCTCGTGTGTCAGTTCGGGGTCGCGGTAGTACTCCTTGAACAGTCCGAGCGGGCGGCTGTCGCCAGTGCGCACCACGATTTCCCCCTGTTCGCCGTCTTCTGCCCAGCGGCCGTCGGAGGTGAGCAGGTCTATGTCGTAGACTGGTCCTTTCTTGCCCATGGAGCCGGGTTTCGGCTCAAGCCACGGGTAGGTGGCTATGGTGAGTGTGGTTTCGGTCTGGCCGAAGCCTTCCATCAGTTTGATGCCTGTCAGACGCAGCCATTCGTTGTAGACGCTCGGGTTGAGTGCCTCGCCGGCGATGGTGCAGTATTTCAGCGAGGAGATGTCAAATTTCGACAAGTCCTCGCGGATAAGGAAGCGGAACACTGTCGGGGGTGCGCAAAACGATGTGATGTGGTGGTCGTGGATCATTTGGAGCACGTCGACGGGCTTGAATTTCTCAAAGTCGTAGACAAACACGTTTGCGCCGGCAATCCACTGCCCGTAGAGTTTGCCCCACACGGCCTTGCCCCAGCCGGTGTCGGCGAGTGTCAGGTGGAGGCTGTCTTCGTGAAGGTTGTGCCAATAGGAGCCGGTGATGATGTGTCCGAGTGGGTAGGTGAAGCTGTGGGCAACCATCTTGGGCTCGCCGGTGGTGCCTGAGGTAAAGTACATCAGCGAGATGTCGTCGTTGCTGTTGGCTTCTGCCGGACGCACGAACGGAGCCGCCTCGGCGCAGCCTTTGTTGAAGTCGAGCCAGCCTTCGGGAATGTGCGGGCCGGTGGAGATGCGATACTTCAGCGATGGGCATTTCGGAAGGGCGTCGTCGATGTGTTTAAGCACGATGTCGTCGCCTACGGCAACGATGGCCTTGATGTCGGCCGACTGGCAGCGGTAAACGATGTCTTTTGCCGTCAGCAGATGGGTGGCGGGAATGGTGGTGGCTCCGATTTTGTGGAGCGCGATGATGGAGAACCAGAATTGGTAGCGGCGCTTCAGTATGAGCATCACCATGTCGCCACGGCCAATGCCGAGCGATGTGAAAAACGATGCCGCCTTGTCGCTCTCGCGCTTGATGTCGGCAAACGTGAACTGTATCTTCTCGCCTTGCTCGTTGGTCCAGAGCAGGGCGGGCTTGTCGGGATTGGTGCGTGCCCATTCGTCGACTACGTCGTAGCCGAAGTTGAAATTCTCTGGCACGTTGACCTTGAAGTTCTGCATGAAATCCTCGTAGGAGTCGAACTTCGTTTTGCTAAGAAATTTCTCTAACATATTGTTTTTTACCAGTTTTTTCGAAAAATGAATTGTAGAATCAGATGATCACTGCGACAAATTTCAATTCCTTGTCGCCGACGGAGCGCATGCCGTGCGGGCGGCGGGCGTCAAACATGATGGTGTCGCCGGCGTTGAGTGTCATTATTTTGCCGTCGATGTGCAGTTCCATGACGCCTTGCTCGACGTAGTTGAATTCTTGTCCGTCGTGGCTGCTCAGATGCACCTCTGCGGTGGGGTTGGGCTGCACGGTGACCAGAAATGGCTCCATCTTGCGGTTGGAAAATCCGGCGGCAAGCGATTGGTATTTATACCAGTCGCGGCGTTCCACTGTCTCTCCGCAGCCTTTGCGCGTGATGTAGTAGCTGTTCATCTTCGGCTCCTCGCCGAAGAGCAGTGCCATGATTTCTACGCCGTAGGCTTCGGCTATGCGTTTTGCCGTGCTTACGGGAATGCCTGTGGTGCCATGCTCGTAGGCGGTGTATTTTTCTTCTTCGATGCCACATGCGGCGCACACGTCGGCAACACTCAGCCCGAGGGCCTCGCGCAGTCCTTTCAGACGGGCGGCGACTTCTTCAATATGTCCCATAATCTTTTTCTGTTTTAAAATCTTCGGGCAAATATAGAGATTAATTGCGCAGGGTGTTGCCGCTTTAGCAATTTTTATACTTAAAAACCTGATAATTACACAGATGATGCGTAAGTGTGCCGCACACTTACGCATCATCTGTGCAATTATCCGAGGGTGTTTATTCCTTGACTTTCTTGTGATAGTCCCTGCCCATCTTGGCGCGTATCGGGTGCATCACTCCTGCGTCGATATAACAGCGCGAACCGGTGAACGGTTCCGTAGACGGCAGCTTGTCATACATGCCGTTTCTTATGCGGTCTGCCCAGATCTGGTCACAGCTGCCGAACGAGGAATGTATCGTGTACAGGTTGCGCACGCCCCAAGACGACAAGAAGTTGCCGAATTCATCGATATATGCTGCCATATACCAGCCCGTGCGGTGTGCCATGGTGGCTCGTTCGGCTGTGACGAGGGCTTGCTCGATGGAGCATGTCTCGTTGGGGGCAAGCGTAGTGGCGTTTTTGGGGTCAATCAGTTCAAAGACGTCGCAAAATTCCATAGGCTCTTTTGCCCATTCCTTGACCTGTGCGTTGTCGGCATATTTTGAGAGTTTTGGTTCATATTCTGAATAGGCAAGGTCGGAATTCCGCTCTATATACATCAGCGTGCGGTGCACGTAGGCTGCAAGCTCCTGACGCGTGACGATACCGCTTTGTGGCAGGGTGGCGTCAGTGAGTCCTATGGCGGCGGCTGTGGCGTCTTTGCCGGTCATCTCTTTCACCAGACGTGTCATGATGGAGCGCAGCTGGTCGCGGGTCACCGGTTTGGTGTAGTCGGTGCCGAGCACGTTGTCGTCAATGAGGTTGTCGCAAAGTGCGCGGTTGACACCGTCCTGTGCCCATACGCTCATATTCGCCTCCGACTTGAGGGGGAGGATAAACATCTCGTCGCTCATCAGCGAGGTTTGCAGCAGGCTTTGTTCTTCAATCGTCCTCAGCGTTTCCAGCATGCCTTGTTTGTATTCAGCAAATGATCCGTCAATGCCCATCATCTTCTGGTCGGCAGGAGTGAGATGATGCATGTGGTAGTTGTGGGGTATGCCGCAGTAGATGCAGCTCTTCCAATACACGTGTCCGCCGGCGGCGTTGACTCCGATGTAGGCTTGGTCGCTGGCTATGTCCTCATACATGTCATGCACGGAGATATATTCTGCGCCGGTGCCTCCACCGAAGGTGTGCGCTTTGTTGTATTCGCATTTGCCGCATACGCTGCATGAATAATACCACTTGAACGGACGCTTGCATGTCTGGTACTGGCACACGCGGTCGGCTGTCTTGATTTTGGCGGTGAAGGTGTGCTTGGTGCAAGTGAGCACCTTTGTTGCTGAAACTCCGGCTTTCTGCGCGGCATACACGTCGCCGCTGTAGGTGCGGATGGTGTATGATGGCTCGGTTGGGTCGGTGGCAAGCATGCTGAGCACGGCCTTGGCTGCTTGCTCGGGGATGAAGAGTGTGCCTTTGGCGGTGTAAAGCTTTGAGCTTTGTTCTTCATACTGGCGGTACTGGGGAAACACTGGGTTTACAGTGGCTTTGTGGAGATCGCGGATGTATTTGATAATGTCGACCTTCGAACTGAGCCACACTTCTTTGAGGTTTACTATATTGGAATACATGTTGCCAAGCAAATCTGTGAATTCAGATATGTTGTAATTGTCAGCCCTGTTGCTTACGTCGATGATTATCTTGCTTATAAACAGCATGTTGTGCTTTTTGTAGCTATGGCCGCTTGATGTCGTGAATGATTTATCATACATAAGCTCTTTGAATTTGTAGGGTCTGTCCATAACCAACACGTCAAACGAATGGAGCGCGGGATTCAGTTCGTCGGCCTCTTTGCGCGACACATAAGGCAGTGTGGAGCGAAATTCGCTCTTATATTCGTTGTATTCAAGGAATGGAATCTCTTTATTCTGTGGTCCGGGCTTGCCGCCTGGCACAGTGAACGACAGCGTTACGATTGGAACGTAGGGGGCACAATCTTTAAGGAGGCGTGTGGCTTTGCCGTTGATTGTGACCTTGAAATTGTCAGGAGAGAGCACGAAGTCGCCGTTTATCGTCTTGTAGTCGGTCTGATAGTTGCTGCTGGGATCTATCAACAGCTGGATGGTGGCGATGTATGGAAACCCGGCTTTGAATGTGGGAATCTCATCGCTGTTCTCTCCAAACTCTCCGTCCCAAGAGATTGACATGAGCGAAATGACGCCGCTCTTGAAAAGGTCGCCGTAGGCTGTCTGCACCGACTTAAGGGCGAGCTCCTCTCCGGCGTTGAGGTCCATGTCGGCGGTGGGCATATCCATGGTTATGTCCAATGTCTTGATTTTTTTCTTGGCATTGTCGGCCATCAGTGGTGAAGGCATGAGCAGCAATGCGGCAATGAAGCATAGTAACAGATGTTTCATATAATTTAAAGTTAAATGTTGGTTTCGGTGAAGTGACAACAACTGCCTGTAGCATATCCGCGGATATAGGCAAACAAGCTATCGCAAAGGTAAATAAAAAAAATAAATTTTCATCTTTTAAGGATAATAAAGTCAAATTTTGCCTGACTGCGCTGACTGACAACATTCTTTATTCATTTTGCATTTTCTTCCATTTCTTTGTTGTACCTTTGTATAAAATAGGCTGCATCTCGGCATAGCATGCTCAAGCAAGCTTGAATGCTCTGCACTCGATTTGCGCTATCTTTGTATAATAGTAAGAAAAACTGTTATGAGAGGACATAAATTGGCTATGTTGTGCCTGGCGTCGGCTTCGATGCTGTCGGCACAGAATGCGACAACGACGGCGGGTGCCGACGGATATCTGTCGCGGGGCATCCGTATGTATGACAACAAAAATTTTACGGGATGCATCGACCAACTGTCGGAGCTGAAGCGTCTGGAGGCGCCGGCTTCTGTCTATGAGGATGCTGATTTCTATATCGCTATGGCTAAGATGCAGCGCAACGATGCCGACTGTGTCGACGCGCTGGAGCGGTTTGTCGAGGCTTATCCGGCGTCTATCCATAGGCTGGAGGCAAGAATGGCGCTCGGCGACCATTACTTCTACAATAATGACTTTGCTGCGGCTCTGCGCGGATATGAGGGTATACCGGCTTCGGCATTCGACGCCGACAAGCGCGGCGACTTGCTTTTCCGCAGGGCGTTCTGCCGGTTGAACACTAAGGACTATGACGGTGCTGCCGCCGAATTGCGACAGCTGCGCGCCGACAGCCGATACTCGGAGCATTCGGCATATTATCTGGCTTATGTCGACTATGCGCGCGGCGACTACGACAGTGCGGAACAGGCGTTTTCTGCTATCCGCAAGAACAGCCGTTTCTGGGGTGAGGCGCAGTTCTATCTGTGTCAGATTGATTTCAAAAAGGAGAAATATTCAGATGTGGTGAGCGCGGGCAAGGACCTTCTCGACAAAAAACTGCCTGTCGAGATGGCCACGGAGCTGAACCGTATGCTGGGCGAAAGCCAGTATCATCTGGGAAACAGCGCAGAGGCGATTGGCTATCTGACTGACTACGTAAACGCGGTCGATGCGCCTGAACGGTCGGCACTTTTCGCTCTGGGTGTGTGCGAGTTCCGTAAGGGCGACTATGAGAATGCCAAAACACATGTGGGCGCGGTGACCGATGCCGACGATGTGATGGCGCAGAGCGCATATCTGTTTATGGGGCAGATGTATCTAAAGGACGACAATCTGAATGCCGCGGCACTGGCATTTGAGAAGGCTTACAAGATGCCTTACGACGAGTCTACGCGCGAGACGGCGTTCTACAACTATGCATTGGCGCAGAGCCGTGGCGGACGCACGCCGTTCTCGAGCAGCGTGAAGCTGTTCCAGGATTTCTTGAACAAGTTCCCCAACTCGCGCTATGCGTCGAATGTGGAGGATTATATAATAAACTCATATATGACAAGCAAGGACTACGACAACGCGCTCTTGTGCATCGAGGCGTTGAAGAGTCCGTCTGCAAAGATGATGAAGGCGAAGCAGAACGTGCTCTACCGTTTGGGTATGCGCGAGCTGCAGGCGGGAAAAACCACTTCTGCCGCCGACTTCCTGACGCGTGCCGACGAGCTTGCTCAATATGATTCCAAGGTGGCGCAGGAGGTGAAGCTGTGGCTTGCGGAAACTCGCTACCGGCAGAAAAAATACAAGCAGGCGCAGACGCTCTACAATCAATACGTCATCAATGCCGCCGCCACTGATGCCAACTATGGCCGCGGAAACTACGGATTGGGATATGCAAGCTATCAACTGCGTGAATATTTCACGGCGCTGGCGGCGTTCAACAAGGCTGCCAATGCTGCCGACATAACAGGCACGTTGCGCGCCGACACATACAACCGTATCGCCGACTGCCACTATTACAACCGCGACTTCGCAAAGGCGGAAACGTTCTATTCTAAGGCTTTGGCGCTCGGCACGGCCAACGGTGACTATGCCGTTTATCAGCAGGCTGTGATGAGGGGACTCCAGGGCAGCCAGTCCGACAAGATTGCGCTGATGGATGAGCTCGTCGCAAAATACCCGCAGTCGGCTTATGCGCCAAAGGCGCTCTACGAAAAGGCGCAGGCTTATGAGGCGCAGGGCAAGCACGCACAAACGCAGCACACTTTTGAGAAGCTGATGGGCGCTTATCCGCAGAGCGAGGAGGCGCGCAAGGGACAGCTGCAGCTGGCGTTGCTGCTGAACTCTATGGGAAAGACCGCGGAGTCGAGACAGCAATACGAGGCGCTGATTCGCAAATTCCCTTCAAGCGAGGAGGCGAAGGTGGCTGTCGACGACCTGAAGCGCATTTATGCCTCGGAGGGACGTCTTGGAGAACTCTCGGCACTGCTGAAGAGTGCGGGGTCTAACTATGAAATCAATGAGAGCGAGATGGCTCAACTCACCTTTGAGGCTGCCGAAAACGAATATCTCGACAAGGGAAAGACCGACGGCCTCAAGAAATATCTGAAGCAATATCCTAACGGAAACGGTGTGGCTCAGGCTTCGTTCTATATCGCTGAGGCTGCCAGTCAGAACGGCGACACAACGGAGGCGCTGGACTACGTAAACAAGGCGTTGGAGAAGGCTCCCGACGCGGCGTTCGCCGAGTCGGCGCTGGGTATGCAGGGCGATTTGCTGATTGCAAAGAAGCAGTATGCAAAGGCGCGCGAGAGTTTCGAGAAATTGGAGAAGAAGGCTACGTCGACCTACAACAAGAACCGTGCGGCGCTTGGATTGCTGCGCGTGGCTGAGGGCAACGCCGACTATGAGAAAATGCTTCTCTATGCCGGCCGTCTGATCGACGACGAGAATGTCGGTGCCGAGGCTCGTGCCGAGGCCAGATATGCCCGCGCTACGGCTGAGATGAAGCAGGGAAAACATGAGGCTGCGGTGGCTGATCTAAATAGCCTTGTCGACAACGACATCACGAGCGTATATGGCTCGAAGGCGGCTGTCGACCTCGGTACATACTATTACAACGCCGGAAACTACAAGAAGGCGGAGAAGGTGGTCAACAAATTGCTCGACTCCGAAACGACGCATCAATATTGGATGGCGAGAGGATTCATCCTGTTGTCTGACATTTACAACAAGCAGGGCGACAAATTCCAGGCTCGCGAATATCTTGAGAGTCTGAAGGCCAACTATCCGGGCAACGAGACCGATATAAAGGAAATGATTGAAAAACGACTTAAAGCACTGAAATAGTGATGAAAACAAAAGCATTATACAGCATAATCCTGGCTTCGGCGGCTTTGACGCCTTTGGCTGCCGCCGACGAGCTGAACCAAACCATCAGTGTGACAAAGGAGACCGAAGTGGTGGAGCATAAGGCTGAGAAGATGGAGGCGCTGCCTGACGCGGCGCCGTCGACAGCCTCTCAAGTAAAACTGAAATTCAGCGACTGGGCGGTGCCGGTTGCGGTAAACCCGTGGCTTGTGGTGCAGAATCCGCAACGGCAGGCTGACGGCTTCGAGTTTTCAACAAAGCGTGGATATGCGGAGTTTGGAATGGGCAACTATATGAATATGGTTGGAAGCCTCGGATACCGCGTGGTCGACAAGGAGCAGATGTCGATGAACATTTGGCTGCAGCACAACTCGGCAAACGGCTCGATAAGCGATTACGCCACGTTCGACCCTTTCTCGGTGGGTAACGGCGAGGCGCGGAAGAAATTCTTCGTTGAAGACCGTATCGGCGTCGATTTCGCAAGCCGGTTAAAGGCTGGCGAACTGAGTGCCGCTCTGGTGTATCATCTGAGCAAGTTCAACTACTACGGAATGATGCTGCCTGCTTCGAAGGATGACGTGGAGCGCAAACAGGGCAACAATGAGGTGGGACTGGGCTTGCAATGGCTCAGCCGTGCCAACGACGAGCGTTCGTTTGGATACCACGCCGGCATTGGATATAATTATTTCGGATATGCCAACCCTGTGGAGCCTGCGCTCGAGAAGGCTCTGACGGAGCATAATTTCAGCATCAATGCGGGTGCGGAGTTTGTTTGGGACGAGGATTCGCATATCGGTGTCAACGCTGAGTTCAACAGTCTGATCTACAAAAACAGAATCGCTGAATATGGCGGTTTCAACCAGATGGAGATGACGTTCGGCGCAAGGCTCAACGACCGCCGTCAGAGCGTCACGACGCTGACTCCATATTATCTGAAGAGCAACGACCGCATCAACCTGCGCATCGGTGCGCGGCTCGACATTGCGAGCAGCGGGACGGTGTTTCATATCGCTCCTGACGTGAGGTTTGACTACACGATCAACAACAGGGCGTCGCTTGCCGTGTCGGCAACGGGCGGCAACCGGATGAATCCGCTGCACGTCATTGCAGAGCGCAACCGCTATGTCAATCCGTCGATGGCGCTTATCGGAAACACATATACGCTGGTCGACGCCGAGGCTCGGTTGAACATCGGGTTGTTCAAGGGATTGAGTTTGTCGCCGTTTGTCGGATTCGCTGTGGTCAGAGATGCGTATGTGCCTGAGATTGGAACGGTGGAGCTGCTCGGCGATTGGAATTTCTCTACGCCCGACCTGCTTCGCGGCACAGTGCGCTATGCGCAATACGATCTAAATGGCGTGAAACTGGGTCTGGACGTTGCCTATAAGCTGCGCAGTGTGGCTGAGGTGAAAGCGGGCTATATGTTTACTCCGCAAGGAAAGGAGAGCGGCTACATCGCCAACGACGACCGCGCGGAGCATCAGTTCAATGCGGCGTTGACAGTGCGCCCGATCAAGAAACTTGACATCAATGTGGCATACCAGTTCCGCGGCGGTAGAAATGTGGTTGTCTGCAACACGGTCGCCGGTTCGGCTTTCGTCAATTTGGAGCAGAGAAGCCTCGGCGTTGTGTCCGACTTCAGTCTCGGCGCAACCTATCGCATCAACGACATCCTTCACGTGTATGCTCAGGGCAACAACCTGTTCAACCGCCGTTGGCAGGACTACTTCACCATGCGCAACCAGGGTGTGAATTTCCTCGTCGGGGTAGGAGCTAAATTCTAACTGCGACAAAATACAGCAAGAGGCTGTGTCTGTTTTGACACAGCCTCTTGCTGTATTTTACCCGGAATGCGCATGACCGTACTTTTGCATATCGCTTAACGATAAACGACCTTAAACGATATACGTTCATGCAGACAATCTCCATTGACTTCCTCGTGCGCTGAGCTGCTGCCGCATCTCGACTGGTTCGCCGCGCTCAAAGAAGCCTTTTCGCGCAAATACTGCGCCTCGGTGATGAACATTCATGGATTTTTCGCCGACAACATCGGCCGGGAGTTCTGCCGAGCCGTCTCAAACGCCCTCAATCCCGACATCATGCGCCGCTCAGTCACTCTTTAGCCATTTTCATCAAGCCCCACTGGGATAACTCTTGCAAAATCGGGAGCAAAGTCCGACCATCTTCCGAAATGCGGTATTCTACTTTCGGAGGTATTGTCGCATAGATCGTTCTTGTTACCAGTTTGTCTTGCTCCAAAGATTTCAGTGTGGAACTTAAAACCTTTGGAGAAATGTCAGGAAGTATCTTATAAATCTCGTTGAACCGCAGCTTCTCTGCCTCTCCAAGAACCAACAATATAAGTATTCCCCACTTGCTGCTGAAGTGTGAGATTACATTCCTTATGGGACATCGGTCAATTGCCGAATATTTTTTTATCAATTCTTCCATTTTTTTCTCGTTGATTTTCAGTATTAGTTACCCTAAAGTAACTAAATTGCTTATGCGTAACGTCTTGCATTTTATGGCAAACTGTCATAACTTTGCGCTATCAAAAAGATAGTGCATTACAAATGCAAAGTTAATAACAAATATAAATCCAAGCAAGAAATGAGCGAAACAAAGAAACTCAACGTGGGCGATAAATTCGCCCATGCCACTGTCGGCAATGTGGCCGACTTCTCTGGCAAAGCATTCCTGAAAGAAGTGCTCGGTCTCACTGGTGCCGAGGTGTCATTGGGCACTCTCGACCCGGGTCAAGCTGTACCGTTTTTCCATGCACACAAAGGCAACGAGGAAGTTTACATCTTCCTTTCGGGAGAGGGCACATTCCAAGTTGATGGAGATACTTTCCCTATCGCTTCCGGCTCTGTCGTGAGAGTCTCCACAGGGGCTTCCCGCAATCACAAGAACAATAGCAACGAACCGATGGTCTACATCTGTATCCAAGCCAAAGAAGGAAGTCTTGACTGCTGCACCGCAGATGATGCGATAGTTACAGAAACAGAGTCGAAACTCTGACAATCTACTCCAACTGTAAAACAAGGGGCTGTGTCGTTAAACTCAATTACGACACAGCCCCTTGTTATTGTGCGTGGAGATTAGTAATTGTCGGCGACGAGGGCGAAATAGGCCTTCGGATGCGCGCATACGGGGCAAACCTCGGGTGCCTCTTTGCCGATGTGGATATGACCGCAGTTGAGACACTGCCAGATGCAGTCGCCGTCGCGTGAGAACACCACTTTGTCCTCGATGTTTTTCAACAACTTGCGGTAGCGTTCTTCGTGGCGTTTCTCAATTGCCGCCACTCCTTCAAACAGTTTCGCTATATGGTCGAATCCCTCTTCGCGTGCCTCTTTGGCGAAGGTGGCATACATGTCGGTCCACTCATAGTTTTCGCCGGCTGCTGCGTCGGCAAGGTTCTCCATTGTGCCTGGCACGGCGCCGCCGTGAAGCAGCTTGAACCACAGTTTGGCGTGTTCGCGCTCATTGCCTGCCGTCTCCTCAAAGAGTTGGGCTATCTGCACATATCCGTCTTTTTTTGCCTTTGATGCGTAATAGGTATACTTGTTGGTTGCCTGCGATTCACCGGCAAAAGCTGCCATCAGGTTAGCTTCGGTTTTTGTTCCTTTCAGATCTTTCATTGTAATCCTTAATTCCGCAACACTATTGTGAGTTAAACTATTTAAGTGCCTGAACAACAAAAAGTTGCCTGGGAGTTTGCCACATCGAGGAATTCACTTGTCTTAGTGTTGCAAAAACAAACAAGAGAATCCGACGATAGACAGGGCAAACATACAAATTAAATCTGAGAAACTCACTTCTTTTGGAGGGATATTTTCAGACATGGAGCAATTTTACTCCACATTGTCATCTGTAATCTCTGTAATCGGCTCAATCTCGGTCTAAGGTGTAGAATGTTCGATTGTGGGGTAAGGGGATATTGTGGGTTGAAGTGGGTGTTTCAACCTCAAATTATCTGCAAATTCAGTAGAGAGAGGACGTGTACACGCAAGAAGGACGCAGGAAATGCTTAGCTGCGGATTTGAGGATTATTACAATCAATACTTATATCCGTAATTTCTCAGATTACAGCAACGCTAAAATACAAAAATTTAGGTATTGTGCATTCTATGAAAACGAGACAACTTTGCATCCAAAAGATAAACGTATGAAATTCGATTTTATAAATTCCAATACAAGAAGAATTGTTAGTGTTTTTTTATTATTTTTTCTTTATTCCTTGTTCAATTTATCCGCTATGGCTCAACGGGTTTTATCTGGGAGTGTTAGAAGCGTTGAGGATAAATCTCCTTTAATAGGTGTAAGGATACAAATAGAACATACTTCAATCGGGACAACTACAGATGATCAAGGAAATTATAAATTAAAGAATATTCCTACAGGTAAGTCAACTATAGTATTTTCATGCGTTGGCTTAAAAAAAATGACCAAGACTGTATTTTTTTCAGAATCAGAGAGGGACAAGGTATTAGATGTCCTTATGGAAGACGCATATATGCAACTGAACGGTGTGGAGGTTGTAGGCATCAGCGAAAGGCGTGAGATACGAGAGGTAAAGCAACAAGGAGTTCCTGTTACAGTAATTGATGGCAAAACTTTGGCAGGACGAGGGACTTCAATAAGTGAGGTGCTCAACCATCAAACAGGCGTAAAACTCAGACAAACCGGCGGAGTTGGAAGCCAGACTAAAATAAATGTTCGCGGCTTGGAAGGCAATAGAGTTCAAATATATATGGATGGTTATCCATTAAATACACCAGATGGGAACTTTTCCATAAATGACATCCCACTTCAATTCATCGACCGTATAGAAATATACAAAGGGATTGTTCCACCGGAGTTTGGAGGAGATGGATTGGGAAGTGCTGTCAATGTAGTGACGATTAATCCCGATAAAGATTTTTACGATTTGGCATATAAAATTCAAAGTTACGGAACGCATGAGGGTAGTGCGACTGTTCGCCATTTTTTCAATAAAATAAACACGGCTGTGACTCTATATGCAGGAGGAACTTTAGCGGCAAATAATTATACCATAGAATCTCCCTATGTAGAAGGATTGAAAATAAAACGAGACCATGATCATTTGAAAATGATAGACTACGCTGTAAGTTTCAATTTTATGAATGGCTATTTCGATGAAGCTGAATTAGAAATTTTAGGATATGCCAATAGAAAAGAGATGCAAGGTATCGAAACCAACATTCGTCATACCTTCAGCAAAGCGTTCACTACAGGTGGAACTTTACATTTAGAAAGAAAATCTTTCCTTACTAAAAAAATGGATATGAAATTTAATGGAGGCTATTTGTATACTAATTCATGTCTGAACGATACATCTTCATATGTATATGACTTCTATGGCAACAAACGTCCCAATAGCTACAAAGGAGAAAAAGGAAGTGTACCAAACCTTTCAGATGACCATACTCATGACATCCGTTTCAATCTGAATTTAAAATATCATTTGATTCCTAATAAAATGTCAGTCAATTTAAACAATGATTTTCGATACGTTACTCAGGAGGCTAATGATCCGGAAGCTGAAAAATTCTTGAAAAAAAGACTTTGTGGACTCCAATCAGATGTGACAGGTCTTATTTCTTCTCTGTCTTTCGAAAACAGGTGGTTCAAAGACAAACTTACTTCTGTTATTACCGGACGATATTATCATTTCGGAGTGAACGGTGAGACGGTAGACCTGACATATGGCTCGGAAAGTGAACCGGTCAAGACCGACCGCACAGGAGACAATTTGGGCTATAGCATTGCCTTGAAATATGATTTACCCCGACATTGGTATCTGAAAGCAGCATTGGAACATAATTATCGTTTGCCGCGATATGAGGAAATCCTTGGTGACCGTATCACAACCCAGGTCAATACGGCACTGAACCCTGAAATGGCGAACAATTATAATTTAGGGGTAATATATGACCACTACTACAATAATGAATCACGGTTGCAATTTGAAGCAAATGTATATACGACAAAAGTAAAAAACATGATGTATATGCTTGCGCAAGCCGGATATTATAAATATCAGAATTTAGGCGAAGCTTTGCTCTATGGTGCAGACGCGGAGGTAAAATGGGATATTGACCGGAATTGGTTCGTGTCGCTGAATGGTACTTGGCAAAAATCGCTTGACTATTCAAAATATCTGTTTGGTACAAATACACCAAGCCAAACCTATAAAATGCAGTTGCCACATATTCCTATTCTATATTTTAATTGGATGGTAGATTACCGAAAGGACAACCTCTTTGGTGGTCGGAATCAATATACCCGTATTTATTATGAAGGAGGGTATACCGACAAGTATTATTATGGTTACGAACTGAGTAAAAATCAAAACTATAAAATACCGAGGTCATGTATTCATACTCTCGGTTTTGAGTATGGTATTTGTAAACGAAAAATAATCTTCGGAGCAGAATGCCACAATATTCTTGATGCAGATGAAATGACTAATTTCAATTATCCATTGGCTGGCCGTCTTTTCTCGCTTAAAATCCGATTTACTTCACTTGAATGGTAAACAATAAAAACAATAAAAACAATGAAAAAACTAACATTATTGGCAGTATGCCTGTTTGGAAGCCTTGCAATGGTTTCCTGTGATGACAACAACAATCCAGAACCACCCGTAACGGAGGGGAAAGCCAAAATGATTCTTGCAATTGATATGGCTCCTCAAGCTTCTATGGGATATGTAGTTCCCGTACAGAACATTGCAGAGGGGAATGTCAGCTTCTCTAACGCGCATGAAGTAAAGAGCACTCCTTATCTCGCCACATACAAAGACTGGGTATTCAGCATTGGTGGTGCGGCAGATGCAAATGTCTACAAATACATCCGAAATGATGACGGTACTTTAACCAAAGCCGGGCAAATTCAAATAGACCGTATGGCACCGATGGTTGGAAATATGTTGGTGGTAAATGAAACAAAGGCGTATGCTTCGGCGCCTGTAGAAAACAAGATTGTAATCTTCAATCCCACCACAATGGAAAGAACTGGTGAAATAGATTTGGTTGATACAAAATGGGGTGTTGATGGCAGCAACACACCCAATCCCATCGGCCTGTTCTTGCGTGATGACATTCTCTATGTCGGATTGGGTCAATTTGAGAATATGCCTATTTGTAAGAAGGGCGCACATATTTTATTGGTAGATACAAAAACAGATAAACCGATTAAAAAAATCGTTGATTATCGGTTATCATCCGCCACGGTTATCGGTGTTGGTGGAATGTTTGTTGATGAAAAGAACGATTTATACATTCCTTGTTGGGGATCCTATGGCTATGTACCAGATCAATATTGCGGGCTATTACGCATAAAGAATGGTGAAACTGACTTTGATCGTGATTATTGTTTTAATCTTACAGACAGGACATGGCAAGGTGTAGAGGGAGGAAAGTTGCAATATGTACTCTCTTATCATTACGCCGGAAATGGAGAATTATACTTCTTCGGTTATTGTCCGGCATTCATTGGAGCTTCCGGTCCTGACTACATCAACGACAAGACAAACTATGCTTTCAGAGCCGACATCTATAACTGTACAGGAGAAGTCCTTGATTTTCCGCGAACCAATGGCTATAGTTGTGCTATAAATCACAAAGACAATCAAGTTTATTTTGGATTAGTAACAGATTCCAACGGAGCAGGATTATTCGTATATGACAGGAACACAAAAACATGTAGCCAATCACCTGTGATAAAGGCTCAGGGAACCATTATGGATATGGTGATTTATTGAAAAAAGGAATAACCTTTGAACGATATAAGAAAATCCTCTGCATTAGCAGGGGATTTTCTTTAATCAATAAAAAAGCTGGAAATCCTACTGAATTTATTCGTTTAAGAGAACTATTGGATAAGAGATATACTTGTGTACAAATCAGTAATTCAGAATATTTCCAATTTTCATTTAAATCTGGACACTCAATAGAAGTTATATTCAAATCATTAAAATGGCTCTTTATAGAACAGGATATAACATATTGGAATCGAAGCGGAGGAGCTATGCTATATAATGGGCTGTGTAAGATTTGGGATTAAAATGGCAAATCCTGTCCATATTCTACAAGAGGTTCATTAAGAGGCTGAATCTCTTTGCCCTCAAATAGTTGTGCTTGCTTTTGAAGTTTCTCCAAAAACAAAGTACGTTTTGAGATGTCGTTGATTTCCTCTCGACGGGCTTTACTCATTTCCAAGAACTCTTCGTTTTGGTATTCGAAAAATTCTTTGCAAGTTGAATTACGCCATCATTATCAAGAACGTCGGTTAATCTCCGCTTACCATCCGGGGCGGATAGTTTCAACTGGTTAGTGACACTAACCAGTTCGTTGTTTTCTTTCTTTAGCTTGGTTTTCAGATACTTCCAATAGTTCCTGTTCTTCTGGTAGTCATCTTGGCCATTCAATACCCCGACAATATCAAGCACGGAAAACCACCATTTGGAATTATCTTCATCCCAAACCGCCCGCACCTCACGGTCATTATAGAATCTGATGGATATTTTGCTCATATGTTTATAAATAAGGTCTTCTTAAATTATTTAAATCGTAGTGAATCAACGACCTGCGACCCTATTGCCGTTTTCCGCACATAGCCTTTTTCACGCTTTTGTGTCGAAGAGACGGATTCTTATTTTTAACGGTTCACGTAGGTGTAGGCCGACCCTACAAGCAACGCTCCGCCAATGATGTTGCCGATGGTTGCCGGCAGCAGGTTGGCTATGAAGAATTGGTGCAGGGTCACGTCGGCGCCCTCAAGCATTCCTATCGGAATGAAGAACATGTTGGCGATGGAGTGTTCGTAGCCGAGTGCCACGAATGCCATCACGGGCAGCCAGCAGCCTGCCATTTTGGCCAGCATCGTCTTTGCCGAGGCGGCGAGCCACACGGCGAGGCAGACAAACCAGTTGGCTCCGATGCCTTTGAGCAGCACGACGTGCCACGGCATCGCAACTTTCGCTTCGGCGATGCGCTGCACGGCGCTATGGTAGGGTTCTGCGGCGGTGAGTCCGACGGCATACACGAAAAGCAGCGTGAAGAGCAGCGCGCCCATAAAATTGCCGAGATAGACGGCAACCCAGTTGCGCACGGCTGCCCACGGCGATATTTTGCCCTGCAGGGCGGCGGGCATCAGGACGGCGTTGTTGCCGGTGAAGAGTTCTGCGCCGAGAATCACCACAAGGATAAGTCCGATGGGAAACGCCGCGCCGCTGAGCAGACGCTGCAGCGACGGGTTGCCTGCTGTAAGTTCGGGAAATCCGAAGCCTGCCACCACCGACAGCACTCCGCCGATGGCTATGTAGGCGCCTGCCATCATCGACAGCAGCATCAGTTTGCCGCCGCGCAGTTGCGCTTTGGCGATGCCCACGTTTACAAAGTTGTCTATGACGTTTTTGGGTGTATTCATAAAAATCTACTGTTGCTTAGGTTCGGTCCAGTCGCCGTTGGCTTTTATAAGGTCGATCAGATGCGTGAGCGCGACGTCCTGGGGCACGTTGCGTTCAACGCACTCCTTGCCCTTGTAGAGGCTCACTTTTCCCACGGCGGCGCCCACATATCCGTAGTCGGCGTCGGCCATCTCGCCCGGACCGTTGACAATGCATCCCATAATGCCTATTTTCAAGCCTTTAAGATGCGAAGTGGCAGCTTTTATTTCCTTTACGGCGTGTTGCAGGTCGTAGAGGGTGCGGCCGCAGCTAGGACATGAGATGTATTCTGTTTTTGTGGTGCGTCGGCGTGCCGCCTGGAGGATGCCGAACGAGTATGCCACGGCATCGGCGTTGTTGGGCAGGTTTGGCGCGTCAAGCACGATTCCGTCTACGAGGCCGTTGAGCAGAAGCGCGCCGAAGTCGGCTCCGGCTTTTACCTGCACGTCTTCCTCGTCGGCATCGTCATATCTCATGCGCACCACGACGGGGGCTTTGCAGCCGTTGTCCCACAGGCGGTGGATGAACGCTTCGATTTCGCCCACGGGGTTGGCGTGGTGGCTTGTGAGGAGCAGCACGTCGTCGTCGCTGAAGCCTTCGGCCTTGTCGGAGGCATCGACCGCTTTCCAATTCACGTCGGAGAGGAAGAAATCGGGTTTCGTCGCGATTGCCGCCACGTCGGCTGGACACAATGCGGTGGCTACTACCGGCACGTTTTGCCCGCCGATGCTTCCCACGGCGTTTGTGGGGCGGCGTTCGGGAGCGATGCGGTTGTAGGCCTTGGCGAAGCATCCGTTGATCGGGGCGTGGCCTTCGCGGGCGGTGATGTAGTCAACCAGTTTGCGCGCCACGGGGATTTCAAGTTCCGGCTCCTCGCTCAGCGACACGCGCACAGTGTCGCCGATGCCTTCGGCGAGCAGTGTGCCGATGCCCACAGCCGACTTTATGCGGCCGTCCTCGCCGTCGCCAGCCTCGGTCACACCGAGATGCAGCGGATAGTGCATGTCCTCGCGGTCCATCTCCGCCACGAGGCGGCGCACGGTCTCAACCATGATCACCGTGTTGGAAGCCTTGATGGAGATTGCCACGTCGTTGAAATTCTCTTCACGGAATATCCGCAGATACTCCATTGCCGACTCAACCATTCCGGCAGGGGTGTCGCCGTAGCGGCTCATGATGCGGTCTGACAACGACCCGTGGTTCACGCCGAGGCGCACTGCCGTGTGGTGTTCGCGGCAGATGGCGATAAAAGGCACCACGGCACGGCGTATCTTCTCAAGTTCCGCGGCATACTCCTCGTCGGTATATTCCAATTTCTTGAACGTGCGCGCGGCGTCGACAAAGTTGCCGGGATTGATGCGCACCTTGTCGGTCGTGGCGGCTGCCTCGAATGCGGCTTTGGGGTTGAAATGGATGTCGGCGACAAGCGGCTTGGTGTAGCCTGCGGCATGGAGGGCGGCGCGGATTTCACCGATATTGTGCGCCTCGCGCACTCCTTGTGCTGTCAGGCGCACATAGTCGGCGCCTGCGTCGAAGATGCGGCGGCATTGCGCCACGCTGGCGTCGGTGTCGAGCGTCGAGGTCGATGTCATCGACTGTATCCGTATCGGATTGTCGCCTCCAAGCGGCACGTTGCCTATCTGCACTGTCGAAGAGTGACGGCGGCGGTAGTTGAAGTCGTTCATAGCGGAGAGATGCTTAGTTTGTCTTGAACTTATACGAAATGCGGGCAAGGTCTTCGTTGGCTTTCACGATTTTCTTGGCAAGACCCTGCTTGTATTCCGCAAAACGCGCGGCGATGCGCTCGTCGGTGAGTGATAGCATCTGCACGGCAAGAATAGCCGCGTTGAGTCCGGCATTGATGCCCACGGTTGCCACTGGGATGCCCGGAGGCATCTGCACGATTGCGAGCAGGGCGTCCATACCCTCGAGCGTGGACTTGATGGGGACACCGATCACTGGCACTGTGGTCTGGGCGGCGATAACGCCCGGCAGGTGCGCGGCCATACCCGCTGCGGCGATAATCACTTTCAGCCCGCGCTTGCTGGCGTTGTTGGCGAAGTCGGTCACTTCCTGCGGTGTGCGGTGCGCTGAAAGGGCGTTGATTTCAAATGGAATTTCAAATTCATCAAGTAGTTTGGCGGCTTTCTCGAGCACTGGCATGTCCGATGTGCTGCCCATAATGATGCTTACGATAGGATTCATATATGTTCTTGTTTGCTAATTCTGTTGCAAACTTACACAAAAACTTTGAAAAAGGCGAGGTTATTCAATAGAAAGGTGCGGAAGGCGCAAAATGTCTGTTTTTTATGCGAAGACGGATGATTGTGCAGAAAAAGGCGATTTGTGATAATATTTCTTCAGAAAAATTCGCAAAAAATTGGCAATTTGATAGCAAATTTCTATATTTGCACATCTAAAAAGAAGTAATAGGAATTATTTATTTCTTTAAATATATTTTTATGAGAAAGTTTACTTATTTATTAACAATGTTGGCTCTCGCTTTAGGTTTTTCTGTTGCGAGAGCCGACGTGGTGACTCCTTATGCCTATGATTTCTCAGGTTTGGGGTCGGGAAAATTGGTGTCGTCGTTTGCCCCTCCGGGTTGGGCGCACTATGTTGACAGGTTTCAAGCCGAATCTTGGAGCACGCCTTCGTTTGTCGAGTACTTCGCTCAGGAAACGGGCGGTTATGGCGATGACGGCGCATGCTTGAAGGTCGGCTCTCAAACTCTTTATGATTCTTGGGGCGAGAGCTCGCAGACAATGACCGACATGATTGTGACTCCGGCAATCACCGGAGATGCAAGCATCTACGTGAAGCAGAGCGCTGCTGAAGGCTCGGTGTCATTCTACACCTGCACAGTTGCCTCCAACGGCACTGTGACTAAGGGTGACAAGTATGAGGTGACTGTTCCTGCACTCAGCACCGACGCTTGGACAAAGGTGGAGCTTCCTAATGTTGCAGCAGGCACACGCCTGGGCATCTGTGGCGACGAAGTGCTCCTTGACGAGTTCTCGGCAGCGAGTGCCGATGTCGTTCTGAAAAGGGAAATGTTAATCCTTTCGTCGCCTACAATGATTTCTTCGGGCGACCTTTGTGCTGACGCTGACGGAAATGTTCAGGTGCAATTCAAAGCCAAAATCAAAAACTCTGGTGAAGTTCCCTTGGCTGTAGGCGAAGAAGGCTACACAGTGTCTTTATATGACAACACTGACGGTGTCGCAGTAGGCGAACCAGTACCGGTTTCGTTCCCTCTTGCCGTTGGCGAGTCGCAATATCTTGAGGGTACAGTAACTATGGCCGTTACGGAAAACTACCGTCATGGCTTCCATTTGAAAGAAAATATTTCGGGCGTAACGACTTATTTAGGTTGGATAGAGGTGTTCCCTCACGCTCCTGTGTTTACTTTGGAGGACAACTTGTCGCACGTTGTGGAGAACGGCTCTACTGTCGATTTCCAGGTGATGCAGGCAAGCACCAGCAAGGTGCTCGTTATAAGCAATGCCAAGGGCGGCGCTCCGCTGACAATCAACAGCGTAAGCGTTCCTGAAGGATTCTCGTATAAAATCAGCGCTACGGAGAAGGGCGAGGCTGCAACATTCCCTTATGAAGTGGCAGCCCTCGGAAAGGCTTATCTCACTGTGACTATGGATGCGTCTGTGGTTGGCAAGCGTTCTGGAAACATTGTCATCACTCCTGCCGACGGTCAGGGTGATGTATACACTTTGGCTGTGACTGGTGAGATTGTTGACCCGTCGAAGGTTTACATCAACTTCAACGACCAGAAATTCCCTGCCGGCACCTACATCGAACTGTCTTCAGGACAAAAGAAATGGAAAGTGTCTAACTTCTCTTATGGCGAGAACGGATATGCCGCTACAAGCGACGAGGTGGAATTGTCAAAATTCGTGCTTCCGAAAATCCGCTTGGCTGAAGGCGAGCACATGACTTTCGACGCCAACAAGCGCAATGCGACATCGAAGCTCAATGTCTACTATTCTGCAGACCGCAAGAATTGGACTCAGGTGAAAAACATCACTATCGACAATTCCGACGATGCAAACTGCTTCGCTATGGGAACATATCCTAGCGGATACTACGACAACTTCATGTACAAGACGTTCACTCTTGACAACATTCCTGCCGGCGACTGGTATATCGCTTTCGAGGCTGGTTATGCTCGCGTGGACAACATTATCGGTGGTTCATACCTCGACACTCCTGACTACGAGGCTGAACTTGGCAATGTGAAGATTCCGGAAACAGCAACTGTCAACCATGCTTCGACTGTTTCGTTCGACGTCGCTTCTTTCGGTAAGAAAGACATCGAGGAAGGTGTTTGCACTGCAAAATTCTATATCGGTGAGGACTTGATTGCCGAGAAGGCTCTCCCGGCTATCGCTTCGGGCGAATATGCAAGTGTTGAATTCCAGTTCACTCCGCGCAAGAATGGCGAGTTCGCTGCCAAATTGGTTGTCGACGGCGGTGTTCAGATTGAAAGAACAGCAACCATCACTGTTGCCGCTGAGGAAGTGGTAGGCGAGGCTGTTGTCGGCAACTGCACTACAACTGCAAACGACACTCCGTTGCAACTCAACTACAAAAACTCGCAGTCGGAAATCATCTATCCTGCCGACTTGCTCAACATCCCTGCAGGAACTGAGCTCAAGAGCATCACGTTCCTTGGTTTTAAGAACGCTTATAGCAACAAGGAAATCTCTTCTGATTTGAAAATCTGGATGGAGAACACTGATGCTACTTCTCCGAAGATCGAAGATTGGTATCAGTCGGAGTCGATGACTCAGGTTTATGCCGACACTTATGCTGTAGCGGCTGTCATTGGCAGCAGTAGCGACCATCAGCCAATCATCAAGGTGACGTTCAACACTCCGTTTACCTACACTGGCGGCAACTTGCGCGTGACAGTGATGTCGTCGGCAGAGCAGTATTCAGCAACCAACTTCGAGGTTGACGGCGAACACACTGGCCTTTCTGCCATCCGCTATCACGATGGCGCGCTTTCTGGCACGATGACTTTGAAACCGCTCCCTGTAACGGTGTTCGGTTTCGACAAGGAGGCTTCGGTGTTCAGCGGTGTGGTTACTTCTGCAGCCGACAATGCTGTTGTTGAAGGCGCCGAGGTGAAACTCGTGAGCGACAATGTTGAATATTCTGGCACTACTGATGCTGAAGGTAAGTTCAACTTCATAGTGGTTCAAGACGGTCTCGACTATAATCTGACTGTTTCTAAGGAAGGATTCTTCGCTGATCGCGAGAAAGTGAATATGGGAGGAACTTCTTTTGTTAAGAATGTTGCTTTGAATGTGGCTCAGGGCTTTAACGTGCTGAGCGCCGACATCCCTGAAAACGCTGAGGTAAACAGTGTCTACAAGGTTGTGGCTCGTGTTGAGAACGGCGAGGCTAAAGAGGCTGGCTCTTATAGAGCGGAATTGTGGATGAACGACGGTGTCGTTGCCACTGCTGAGACTCCGGCTCTTGAGGCAAGCAAGGAATACGACTTCGAATTCTCTGTAATCCCTCACGCTGTCGGCGCTGCCGAGACTTTCGTCAAGTTTACGGCTGAAACTGGCACTGCGGCGAGCGAAACAGTAAATGTGACTGTAAACAAGGAGAAGGGCAACGCTGAAGTCCTTGTAGGAACTCCTACGGAAACGGCTACTGCCGGTCCTGCCGACTTCTTCTACAAGTACTCAAAGACAGAGATTATCTATCCGAAATCGCTCATCAATCTGCCTGCAGGTACGAAAATCAACGAAATCCAGTTCTTCGGAACGCACTCTTCCAAGAACATCACATTCTCTGTAGATGCTTGGATTGGAAATGTGGCTGAGGGCACTGCTCTCATGGGCGAAAGCACAGAAGGCTTGACTAAGGTTGCCGACAAGATGACGGTTGACCACAGTGAGGCTGTCACAGCAGAAAACATCAAGAGTGTTGTTACTTTGACATTCCCTGATGGCTTTGTTTATGACGGTGGCGACATCCGCCTCTTCTTGACTTCTGCCGGAACTGCATACAACAGCACATCGTTCGAGGTGGACAAAAATGTAGAGGGTCAGGCTCAACAGGCTAAGAAGGATGATGAGACTCAATTTGCAACGGCGTCATTCAGTGATATCAGCCTTCCTGTGGCACACTTCATCGTCAGCCCGTACAAGACGCTGAGCGGTGCGGTTAAGAACGAGAAGGGCGAGGCTGTGGCAAGCGCCTACATCATTCTTGCAAGTGCCGACGGCGTGGAATACTACAGCGAGACCGACGCCGAGGGTGCATTCTCGATGGAAGTCATCAAATACGGCAAGGAGTATAAATTGACAGTAAGCCATCCGTCTTACGACGCTTATACTCATCCTGAAACCATCTCACTCGCCGACGGCGACATCAGCGGTCTGGCTATCACGCTGACCAAGACTTACACGTTCAGCGGAGTGGTTACCGACGCTGAGACCCACGCTCCTATCGCCGGAGTTGAAATCTATGTAAGCAATCC
>ENA-OROK01000185-OROK01000185.1-human-gut-metagenome-genome-assembly--contig:-NODE-185-length-81356-cov-11.898488_pt1 | contig 81356 bp, 88 predicted proteins | sample MGYA00242127_ERZ509046 | MGnify/ENA primary metagenome ERZ509046 (study PRJEB26280, sample SAMEA2338728) | human gut metagenome | biome: human gut; feature: human-associated habitat; material: faeces... | reverse complement strand
GTTTTTTATTGCTATTACTAAAGTTTTTTTATAAAATTTAGGTATGGGGGTGCATATGGTTTTTAACACTATTTTTTTAACTGATTGGCATACCCGTTGGACAAATCCTGTAACAAGTATCGAGTTAATTTTTTTATTAATTTGTTTTACATTAATAACATTATTTTTATATAAATTGCTGAAACAAAGGATAATTTACATCTTTTATCCAATAGTACTTGCCTTAGATTTATTATCTTTCATTCTTGAAATGAATTATTTATTTATCTTCTTAACATCTTTTATAATCATTTCTACTATAATATATCTTTTCATCAATCTTAATGAAGTTCGCTCTCTAATCAATAATTCTTTGAATTTCAAAAAGAAAGAAAAAACCAGTAATGATATTAAAGAAGAAGTAACAACAAAAGAAGATATTTATAAAAAATTAGAAACAACAGTAAAATGGTTATCAAGCACTAAAACTGGTGCCCTAATTACTATTGAAAGAAAAATGTCTCTTTCTAGTTATATTAAGACAGGAACAATTGTCAATGCTCCTGTCACTCCTGAACTTTTAGAAACAATCTTTTATGAAGGTACAAGACTCCATGATGGTGCTGTAGTTATAAGAAACAATAAAATCTATGCCGCTAGTGTTTTTTATCCATCTTCTAGCCGTGGATTAACTGGAAAATATGGAGCTCGTCATAGAGCTGCTCTAGGTATCTCTGAATTAACAGATTCGGTAACAATCATCGTATCAGAAGAAACAGGACGGGTAGCAATTGCATATAATGGAACACTTGAATCAATTATTATCGATGAATTCTTAGACAATCTAAAAGAAGCCATGGATAGTATCCCCGTCAATCGTGATTCTAAATAACATATTGCGTGAATTTATTTCACGCTTTTTTTGTTTTGTAGAATCATATCAGATTACATATTATTGATATATTTTAAAACTGAAACAAACATCTAATTTAAAAATCACCATTTTTTAATAATAATTATCATTAAAAACAAATTCACTGCATTTTTTGTAAATATAAAAATATTATCTTCTAAATTTATACTCACTATTACATTAAGCAAAAGCTTAATTCTTGCTTTGTTAGATACTTCTAACTATAATATTAAAGCTAAATTTTTAAAAACAGGTATTTGTGAAAGAAGAAAAAGATATTAAAATTGTTGGAATGATGATAAATATGTATTGCCATTGAAAACATCATACAGCAAAAAATGAAATGTGTGAACAATGTTCAAACTTATATAATTTTGTTAAATTAAAAAGAGAAAATTGTCCTTATGGAGATAGTAAAGATTATTGTTCGCAATGCAAAATACATTGTTATCAATCAGATTCTATAATGCGTCAACAAATTAAAGATGTTATGCGTTATGCTGCTCCTCGGATGATGTTTACTCATCCGATTCTATCGTTTTCTCATTTAAAATCTACAATCAAAGGTAAAAGAAAAAAGAAAAAGGAGACAAAAAATGCTCGATAAAGATTTATTCAAATTACTAGGTAAAAACAAAAAATATATCTCTTTTGTTGTAGGATTAATGATCATCGGTCTTTTTGCTAACCTTTCATTTACTTTCAGTATTTGCTATGCTTTAGAAATTATTATTGATAAAAAAGAACTTGTTACTCTTATCAACCCTTTAGTAATTGCTATGATTGCCATCATAACAAGATATATTACTTCGAGAATTACTGGTGAAATAAAAGATAAACTAGGAAGAAATGTCAAAAAACAATTAAGAGAAAAAATATATGATAAAGTTTTAACTCTTGGCCCCAAATTTTCCGATGATGTTTCCATCGCCGGTCTAACTCAAGTTTCAATGGAAGGTATAGAACAGCTTGACCTTTATTATTCTAATTACTTACCTCAATTTTTTTATGCGATGATTGCTCCTTTCATTCTATTTTTTGTCACTGTATTTTTATCATGGCAACCTGCTGTCAGTCTAATATGCTTAGTTCCAATGATTCCTATTTCTATTGTTGCAGTATCAAAATATGCAAAGAAAATTTTTGCAAAATACTGGGGAAAATACACTTCTATGGGAGATGCTTTTTTAGATGCTACTCAAGGTTTAAAAGACTTAAAAATATTTAAAGCTGATAAAAAAAGACAAGAAATCATGAATGAATCAGCCGAAGAATTTAGAAAGATAACCATGAAAGTTCTAGTAATGCAACTTGCCTCTTCAACAATTATGGATACCGTTGCTTATGGTGGAGCCGGGCTTGGAATCGCTTTAACTATTCTTGGACTTATAAACAATTGGATAAACCCAATAGGAAATATGGTTAGTGTTGCCCCAATTGCCTTATTTATTATTTTAGTTTCCGTTGATTTCTTTTTACCCATGCGTCAATTTGGCAGTGCTTTTCATGTAGGAATGAATGGAGCTTCAGCAGGAAAGAAAATACTTTCGCTTTTAAATCTTGAAGAACCTATCTGGAATGACGGAATAGTTGAAAACACTGATATTGTTTTTGAACATGTAACTTTTTCCTATGATGGAAAAAAAGACATTTTAAAAGACATTTCCCTATCATTTGATAAAGGGATGAATGCTATTGTTGGTAAATCAGGCTGTGGAAAATCGACCATCATTAATTTACTTTTAGGACAAAATAGAATTCAAAAAGGACAAATTCTTATTGGAAATAAACCTTTGGAATCATTATCAAGATCCTCATATTATTCTCATGTTGCAACTTGTTCAAACAATACCTATATTTTTAATGAAACAGTTTTCGATAATTTTAAACTAGCTAAATTAAATGTCACTGAAGAAGAAATATATTCAGCATTAAAAAAAGTGAATCTCGATACTTTTATAAAAAATAATGGTGGAATCAACAAAACTATTTTCGAAGATGCTGAAAATATCTCTGGCGGGCAAAAACAACGTCTTGCTTTAGCAATCAATTTAATTGCTGATAAAGATATTTATATCTTCGATGAAGCTACTTCACATATCGATATAGAATCTGAAAAGATAATAATGCAAAACATACAAGAATTAAGTAAAACAAAAACAGTAATTGTTATTTCTCATCGCCTAGAAAATATAGTTAAAGCTGATAAAATCTACTTTATCGAAGATGGGAAAATAGAAGAAACTGGCTCTCATGAAATGCTGATGAAAAAGAATGGTCATTATGCAAATCTTTACAACACTCAAAAAGAACTCGAAAATGGTTACAAAGAGGTCATGCCAAATGAAAAATAATAAACTGCGCCAAAGTGGCTTAAAAATTATGGCTAATTTAGTTCTTCTTTTAGGTAATTTTGCATATTTTTTAATTTTTGCTGTTATAAATGGTGTTCTTGGATTTATCTGTGCTATGGGAGTTACTATTTTCGGTTCTATAGGCATAGCAAAATATCTTGGAGAAAACATTTCATTAAGCTACGAACTCATAATTTCTTTAACTATTATATGTGGTGTCTTACGCGGACTTCTGCGCTATATTGAACAATATTCTAATCACTATATAGCCTTTAAGCTTTTAGCAATTCTCCGCGATAAAATTTTTTCAGCTTTACGAATTTTAGCGCCAGCAAAATTAGAAGGAAAACAAAAAGGTGGAATAATTGCAATGGTCACTTCTGACATTGAAACATTAGAAGTTTTCTACGCTCATACCCTTTCACCTATTATGATCTGCATATTTGTCTCTTTGGGAATAATAATCTATGTAGGACTAGTATCCTCATGGTATCTTTCTTTATGTGCCATTATTTCTTATTTAATTATCGGTATATTACTTCCCTTAATTTCATCAAGCAAAATGAAAAATATCGGTGTTAATTATCGTCAAGAATTTTCTTCATTCAATGCCTATTATATGGATAGTATAAAAGGTGTCAAAGAAATAGTTCTCCATAATGGTATGGATAGAAGAACTTCTCAAGTCAATAAAAGATCTGATAGTCTTTTAAAAGAAACAAAAAAACTTAAGCATTTTACAAGTATATTTTCTTCTTTAACAGAACTTATTGTCAGTTTAACTATTATAATTACTTTAACTACTGGAATCTTATTAACCGTCAATAATATTCTTTCAATCGGAAAAATGATAATGGGTGTTGTAGCCATATTTGGATCATTTGGACCAGTTATTGCTATATCTAATCTTCCTGGCAATTTGACTCAAACTTTAGCCTCAGGCGATCGAGTTTTAAAACTACTAAATGAAAAGCCTCTTGTTCAAGAAATAACTGACAAAAATAATTTCAATTTTAATTCATTAGAAATCACTGATTTAAAATTTGGCTATGAAAATAATAATTTAATTATCAACAATTTAAATCTCAAAGCAAAAAAAGGTGAAATTATCTGTATTCTAGGTGAATCTGGATGTGGTAAATCTACTTTATTAAAACTATTATTAAGATTTTATAAGAAAAATAGTGGCACAATTAAATATAATAATTTAGATATAGAAGATATAAATACTTCATCGCTTCTTGATAATGTCACTATGGTAAGTCAAAACACCTACTTATTTGATGATACAATAGAAAACAACTTAAAAATAGCTAAACAAGATGCGACAATGGATGAAATAATAACTGCATGTAAAAAAGCATCTATTCACGATTTCATAATAAGTTTAGAAAATGGATATCAAACAAAAGTTGGAACCTTTATCGATAATGTTTCACAAGGAGAAAAACAAAGACTCGGCTTAGCACGTGCTTTTTTAAAAGATAGTCCTGTTATTTTATTAGATGAACCTACAAGCAATGTCGACAGTATTAATGAAGGCATTATTTTGAAATCACTGGTTCAACAAAAGAAAGATAAGTGCATAATTCTTGTCTTTCATCGTGAATCAGCTATAGCTATTTCTGATCATTGTTATAGATTTGAAAATGGTAAATTGATTGAATTCACTAAATAAAAGCTAAAATATATTTGTGATTTTTATACTAAATAATTTTTTTAAACAAAAATGCAAATTTCTTGATTTAATTTAACCAAGATAATACAATCTAAGTACATAAGGAGAATAAAAAATGTCAAACAAATATGCAGGAACAAAAACAGAACAAAATTTAAGAGACGCTTTTGCTGGAGAATCTCAAGCAAGAAACAAATATACCTATTTTGCTTCAGTAGCTAAAAAGGAAGGATATGAACAAATGGCTGAACTTTTCTTAAAAACTGCTGACAACGAAAAAGAACATGCAAAAATGTGGTTCAAAGAATTGGGTGAATTAGGTGATACAAAAGCTAATTTATTAGCTGCAGCCGCTGGTGAAAACTATGAATGGACCGATATGTATGAAAGCTTTGCTAAAACTGCTGAAGAAGAAGGTTTCTTAGCTTTAGCCAAAAAATTCAGAATGGTTGCCGCAATTGAAAAAAGACACGAAGAGAGATATAGATCTTTATTAAACAATATCGAAACTTCCCAAGTATTCGAAAAATCCGAAGTTAAAATTTGGGAATGCAGAAACTGCGGACATATTGTTATTGGAACTAAAGCACCACTTGTTTGTCCAGTTTGCAATCACCCACAAAGTTTCTTTGAAATCTCTAAAGATAACTTCTAATTAGTATTTAAAAGGGGATGTTTATAAACCAAAAGGCTTTTAAACATCTTTTTTTATGTTCTTAAATCGCGATGAGTTTTATTATAAAGCAATTCTATTTCTTCAGGAAAACCTGTCACTTTCATCTTTTTTATATTGTCTTCATTGCCATCTAATATAGCTTTTTCATAATACCAGCATTTAAAATTTATCATATCCAAAGTTTCATTCAAATTTTTGATTTCTTGAATAACTTTCTCTTTTTGCTTTTCAAAAATTTCTTTTCTTTCAGCATAGGTATCTTTTCCTTTTTTGCATAAATCCATAAAATATTTTATTTCTTTAATTTCCAATCCTGATTTTTTTAAACATTGAATTACTCTTAATGTTTCAATATCTTTTTCATGAAATTTACGAACTGTAGATTTCCTTTCAATTTCTCCAAAAAGACCTTCTTTATCATAATAGCGTAAAGTGGATATCGTTAATCCAAACATATTTGCAATTTGACCGATTGTATATTCCATAAATTTCTCCTAAAAAACATTGACCTAAAGTCAACTTTAGGTTGTATCATAATTATAGACGAAATAATATATTTCTGTCAAAATTTATTTATAAAGGAGATATTAAATGTTTGGTAATTTTATCTATTCTAATCCGACAAAATTAATCTTTGGTGAAGATTCTATAAACTATTTAAAGGATGAATTAAAAAAATATGGTCCAAAAGTCATGTTAATTTATGGTGGTGGATCAATTAAAAGAAACGGAATCTATGATAAAGTTATAAGTATTTTAAAAGAGGCTAGCAAAGAAGTTTTTGAAGATGCTGGCGTTATGCCAAATCCTACAAAGGAAAAACTATTCGAAGGTGCTAAGATTGCTTATGACAATAAAGTTGATTTTATTTTAGCAGTTGGTGGAGGCTCAGTTATCGATTACGCTAAAGCAGTTTCAGTTTCTGCATATTGCAAAGAAAATCCATGGGAAAAATATTATTTAAGAATGGAAGATGTCGATAATAAAATTATACCTTGTGGATCAATTTTAACTATGGTTGGTACCGGAAGTGAAATGAATGGCGGTGCAGTCATTACTGATCCAGAATCTAAACTCAAGATTGGACACGTTTTTGGAGAAGAGGTTTTTCCAAAATTTTCAATCTTAAATCCTAAATTCACTTATACCGTTCCGCATTATCAAATGATTGCCGGTATTTATGATGCATTTAATCATATTACTGAACAATATTTTTCTGGAAATGATGATTCTACATCTGATTATTTAATGGAAGGTTTGATGCGCAGCTTGATTCATTCATCAAGAATTGCTAATAAAGATCCAGAGAACTATGAAGCAAGAAGCAATATTATGTGGGCAGCAACATGGGCTTTAAACACCTTAGTTGGAATGGGTAAGCCACAAGATTGGATGGTTCATATGATTGGTCAATCAATAGGTGGGGTCACAAATGCTACTCATGGTATGACACTTTCAAGTATTTCTCTAGCCTATTATCATCTTATTATGCCTTATGGATTGCATCAATTTGTAAAATTTGCCAAAAATGTTTGGAATGTCTTACCAGATGGTAAAACCGATGAAGAAATCGCCTTAGAAGGCCTAGATAAAATGGAAGAATGGATGAAAGAAATAGGTCTTGTTATGCACATTAAAGATTTAGGCGTCGATGAATCCATGTTTGAAAAAATAGTTGAAGGAACAATTATTTCTGATTCTGGTTATAAAACATTAACACATGATGAAATTATCGAAGTTTTAAGAAAAAGCTTATAATATTTAAAAAATATCAGTTTTATATAAGTATAACTATATTTAGTTTTATTCTACTTATAGTTATATTTTTTTGTTTTTCAGTCTTATATTTGTCGCACATATGCCTATTGTTCATATAATGTCTTGAGGTGAACAATGGATAATCTTTTTAAAACTGATGGAATTAGAGGACTGAGTCAAATTGAATTAACTCCTCTTCTTTTCCACAAACTAGGTATTTATCTTGCTTTAAATTCTAATCTGCCTATTGGACTTGGATATGATACTAAAGAATCAAGCATTCTCTATAAAAATATAATTAGTACAACAATAAATAGTCTTGGGAAAGATGTCTACGATTTTGGAATTGTCACCACTCCTTGTTTAAATTACTTATCAAAAGAATTACATTGTGAATATGGAGTAATGATAACTGCCAGTCATAATCCATATCAATATAATGGAATTAAAATTTTTGATAACAATGGTAAAAAAATAGATATTTTTTTACAAGAAGAAATATCTAATTTCATAAAAACATTTAAATCAGTCAAATTTTATCCAAAATATATCGGAAAGACTTTTGATAAACATAAAGATGTAAATAATTATATTAATTTTATAATAAGTAAATTTAATTTCATTAAAATTTTAAATAAAGAAATTATACTTGATGCAAGTAATGGCAGTGGAAGTTTAATATTTAAAAATATTATAGAAAAGCTTGGCTTTAATAATTTTATTTCTAAAAATGATTGCCCAAATGGTCAAAATATAAATAAAGATTGTGGCAGTACTTATTTAGAAAATGACAAAAATAAAGAAAAAAGACTAATATTAGCACTAGATGGAGATGGTGATCGTTTTATAGGATCTTATAATTCATATAAAATCGATGGTGAAATTCTCTGCTATTTGCTTATAAATTTGTATAATGACAAATTTAAAAATGGGATTGTTTCAACCCCTTTAACAAATAGAAAGATTGTCCAAGCAATAACAAAAGAAGGTATTCCTTATTATGAAAGTAAAGTTGGCGATAGCAATGTTTTTGATCTAATGATTAAAAAACATTGTAAATTTGGTTTTGAAGCATCAGGACATCTGCTTTTTTCTTCTTATTCAGATGGAATTTTATCATCTTTAATTTTTCTCTCTCTTCTTGAAAAAGATGAAAATAAAATTAAAAAATTACTTAAGGATTTAAAACTTAATCATTTTAAACAATTGAACTATTCATTAAAAAACACTGATGAATTTATTTTCAATATCACACATAGCGATATATATAAATCTTTAATAAGTTATATAAAACCAGGAGGACGCATATTATTTAGAAAAAGTGGAACCGAAGATTTATGTCGCATCATTTTAGAAAGCCGCAGTAAAAAAGCAATAAAAAAAGTACAAAAAGAAATAGAAAAATATATAGAGGATAAAAGATGTGTGGAATAGTTGGCGTAATTAATCAAAAAAATGCACCTAATTTTATTTTAAGCGCTTTAAAAACTTTAGAATATCGTGGTTATGATTCAGCTGGAATTTATATAAGAGAAGATAAGCTTTTTAAAACATTATCACGTGTTGATAGCTTAAAGTCCAAAATAGCTAGTGTTGATGGAATAGATGGTATTGGACATACACGATGGGCAACACATGGTTTTAGCACTTTAAATAATGCTCATCCTCATCAAAGCTATCATAAATTAATTACTCTTGTTCACAATGGGATTATCTCTAATTATGAATCTATAAAAAATTTTTTGATCAAAAAAAATTACAAATTTTATGGTGAAACAGACACAGAAATTTTAACCAATTACATCGAATATCTTTATCTTCAACATAAAAATCCTGAGACAATTCTTTTCAATCTTTTAGATGATATTCAAGGCGAACTTGCAATAGCATTTTTTATCAAAGATGATCCTTCATTATATTATTTAAAAAGAGAATCTCCTCTTGTTATCGCTAAAAAAAACAATACATATTCTTTGAGTTCTGATGTTTTAGCTATCAATAACTTTGAAGAGTTTTATTATCCCGAAGATGGTGAAATGGGATATGTAAATATAAATGAACAAGTGGTTTATAAAAACTATAAAAAAACTTCAATAAACTTTAAAAAAGAAGACTATTCTTGCTTTTCATCATCAAAAGGTCATTTTAAACACTATATGCTTAAAGAAATATATGAAGAACCTCTCGTAGTAGATCGATTAAAAAAATATATTTCTACATATAATTTACAAGAAATTAGAAATTTATTAAAAAATTCAAATAAAGTAATAATTCTAGGGTGCGGAACAAGCTATAATGCAGGATATTACATTACTAAATTTTTAAATAAAAACAATATTATTTCTCACGTTGCATCAGAATATAAAGATTTTGAAGACGCTACTTATATTTTAATTTCACAATCTGGTGAAACATATGATTTAATTTCAGCTGTCAAAAAAATAAAAAATACCGATAATATTATCTTATTAACTAATAACATTCATTCAACTTTAGCAAGACTTGTCAAACATGTTATCTATTTAAATGCTGGTAATGAAATAGCTGTTGCAGCAACAAAAAGTTATATTTCAACAATTTTACTATTAACTTATTTATTTAAAGACATAAATTATAATGAAGTGCTTTCTAAAGCTAAACTTACCATTAAAAATACTCTATATAAAAGAAACGAAATTAAACAGCTAGCTTCTAAAATTTATAAGTTACAATCTTTATATTGTGTAAGTAAAAATATCGGAGAAGCAATATTAAAAGAAGCTGCCTTAAAAATCAAAGAAATTTCCTATATACATGCGGAAAGCATATATAGTGGCGAGTTAAAACATGGACCTATCTCTACTTTAGATAAAAATTTCGGGTGCATTTTTTTGATAACTGATAAAACAATGATATCCAATATAAAAGAAGTCGAAGCACGAAATTCTCCAGTCTTTATTCTATCAGAAGATAGCAATTTACCAGCAAGTCCTAAAGAGATTCCTTATCTATCAGCAATGGTTTATTTAGAACTTTTAAGTTATGAAATATCAAATTTATTGAAAAGAGATATTGATAAGCCGAGAAATTTGGCAAAATCAGTTACAGTTATTTAAAAATTTTAATATTTATAATTTCCACACCTAATAAATTAGCTTTATCTATTAGAATGTTTTGTATTTCTTCCGGTGAAATATTATCAACTTTTTCAAATTGCAATTCAACTTCCTTCAAATATTCTTTTTGCGAATAATGATATTTTTTTACATCAGAAATTTTATATTCAACTTCAATTTCATAATCATTTATTTTATTTTGAGCTTTTATAATATTAACATTATATTTTCCTACAATTTGATAAATTAAAGGAAAATTAAAATGAATTCCTGTTGTCAATAACTTATTAAAAATTCCCAGTTTTTCTACAACATAAACACGATTTTTTCCAACAATATCAATTCCGGTAATGCACAAAATTAAAAAACCAAGAGCAATTGAACATAACAATATTATAATAAAAACCAAAAATCCATTCATATTATTTCACCATGTTACATATTTAACAAATAGTTTTCATCTAGTCAATATTTTTTTCATAAAGCATTTTTTAATTCATAAACTTTATTATGAACTATAAAATTATTTCTTATCCTTCTTCAGGTAAAAGAATATTATTCATACCTGGATGGCAAAGTGAAATTCCCATTGCCTTTTTAAATAAATTAAATGATAACTTTTCTATATACGTTTTACTTTTTAAAGGAGCACATTATAAATCTAATGATATATTAAACATCGAAGATTTCAAAAAATCATATCAAGATGCTCTAATAAAAATAAAACCTGATATTATAATTGGACATTCTTTTGGAGGAAAAATCATTTCATATTTTCCTACTCAAAAGCCTACTTACATAATTGCCCCTTCTTGTTTTAAATCGCCCAATATCACTATTTTGAAAGTAAAATTTAAAATTTTCAGAAATAAACTAATGAAACAAATAAGTAATACTTTTAATATTCCTTTAAAAAATAAATATTTAGGATCTAATGATTATAAAAATTCATCAGGAAATCTTAGAAAAACTTTTTTAAATATAAAAGACGAATATCCTCCACTTGACAATTTTAAAAAATTCACCAATCTAAAAATCTATGGATATGATAATGATAAAAGTATTCCCCTAAAATTATTACAAAAAAAATGCAAAAAACTATCACTCAATCTAATTACTCTGAAAGGAAATCATTTTACTTTTTTTATAGAAAATGATTTTTTAATAGAAAACATAAAAAATGATCTCAATAATATATATAATAATTAATATTTTCTTAAATTTATTTTTGTCGTACTTTTTTTATTCTTTGCTTCAAAAATCTTATTATTCTTTAAAACGAGTTTGTTTTCGATTATCAGATCAAATTCAATATTATTTTCCTCTCTTTTTAATATCTATTTTATCTTTATTTACTTTTATATTACCATTATTTTCTCCTTTTCTTTTACCACTAAATTTACTTTCATATATATTTATTCTCATTTTTTTACCTAAAGTCAAAGGAAAATTTACGGCAAGATTTACCAGAATATTTATAGTAAATAATTTATTTTTTATAAGTTTTAATATTATCTTTTATTTACTTTTACCAAAGTTTTTATTTTTATCACAGATATTTGGATTTTTTAACTTGCTCATTTCTTTTTATATAATAAAACCTTTTGATTATTATAAACGCAATAAGACATATAAAAAGACTAAAAATAAATTAAACTATTGTAATAAATTAAAGATTATTGGAATTACTGGAAGTTTTGGAAAAACCACAACTAAAAACTTTTTAATTTCATTAATACATCCACATCGTTATCTTTCCCCTTCTGGCAATATTAATACACCTTTAGGAATAGCAAATTATATAATAAACAACGTTTCAATCTTTGATCGAATTCTAATTTTAGAATTGGGAATCGATGAAATAAACGGAATGAATGAATTCAAAAAATATCTTAATTTAGATATCGCTATAATTACTTCTATCGGGGAACAACATTTGCGAACTTTTAAAACTGTTGAAAATATTAAAAGTGCTAAGGCAAAAATCACCAATCTTTTAAAAAATGATGGAAAATTATTTTATTTTAAAAATGAAATTGATGATGCATATTTAAAAGAAAATATTATTAAAAATGCTATTTTGCCAAGTGATTATAAAATTCTTTTTAAAGAAAAAAATATGGTTGTTATTCGCGATAACAAAACAATGATAAATGTTCCTTTCACTGATAAAAATTTAGTTAAAGATGCTTTTATGGCATATAAGGTTAGTTTAGAATTATTTAATTCATCCATCAATGCTTTAAATTTATCCAAATTATCTCCTCCTCCACGTCGCAAAGCAATTTATAGCAAAGATAATCTAACTATAATCGACGATTCTTATAATCTTAATTTAAAAGGTTTATCATCTAGCATTAAAAATGCTTTAAAAGAAAATAAGCCTTTAACTATATTTACCGGAGGAATTTTTGAAACAGGGAAAAATATCAGATTATTATTTTATTTCTATAATCTAATTAATGTCGCAGATAAAATTATTTATTGCCAAAAACTACTTCCTATTGAAAAAAGAATAATAGAAGAAATTCCCGGATTAAAAAATAAAATTTTATACCAAAAAAATATAATTTATCCCAATAATGGAACCTTACTAATTTTAACCAGCGGCGATAATTCTTCTTATAAATAACATATTATTTTAATTTATACATATAAATATTGGAGGTTATATGAAAATACTATTAGTTACAGGCGGAAAAAGCTATGAAGAAAAAATATCAGTTTTAACCGGAATAAAGGTATATCATTCTCTATTAGCAAGTACATCTTTTCAACCAATTCTAATTTATTATGATCCAAATGCTTCAAAATTTTATGGGGGAAAAAATATCGATAAATTAGAATGTTATGATAATAAAGAAGATTTTAAGGAAGTTAAATTTCTTCCTGATAATCATATAAAAATAGGATTTAAAAAATATTCATTTGATCTTATATTTCCGCTTGTTCACGGAAGTAATGCAGAAGATGGAACAATGGCAAGCTTTTTTCAAATTCTAAATTATCCTGTTTTATCTTTACCGATTCAAGCTGCAAGCATTATTCAAGATAAAATTTTGTTTAAAGATATATTAAATATATTAAATATCAACACTCCGAAAGCAAATTTTATTACTTTTGAAGACTACCAAAAAAATGCATTCAATATAAGTAAATATTTAAAAGATTTAACATTTCCTCTAATTATAAAACCATATAATTTGGGAAGCTCTATTGGAATAAATATTGCTGATAATATAAATAAACTATATCAAGCCATTGATGAAGGTTTTAAATATGCAGATAAAATAATCATCGAAGAATATATTCAAGATGCTGAAGAGTATAATATAGCACTACTAAAAGATACAAACAAAATAATCTTTTCAGCTGTTGAAAAAATAATTAAACACCCTAATCAAATTTATACCTATGAAGATAAATATCTAAATATAAGTCTCAAAAAAGAAGTCCCAGCAAAAATTAACGAAGACACTTTAAAAACAATACAAAATTATGCCGAAAAAGTTTATTCATATCTTGGATTATATGGACCAGTTAGATTTGACTTTTTAGTTAAAGACCAAGTTTATTTGAATGAAGCTAATTCCATTCCAGGAAATCTTTCGGAAAATCTTTTCAATCATATCAAATTAACTTTGGTTGATGTTATTAAAATATATATAGAAACTTCTTCAAATTTAATAAAAAGTAGATTAATTTTAAAAGAAAAAGAAAAAACCTCTTTCGAGGTTTTAAAGCAAACTAGAAAATATAAATAATTATCGCATTCCCGTTGCCAATTTATTATCATGTTTTAATGAAAGATGGTTAAGATGCTCAACCATTTTTTGCAAGTTTTCAGAATCAAAAGAATTTGCAGTACTTTCACTTTCAATTTTCTTTATTAACTTGCTTAAATTTTTTCTTTCTACAACAAAAGAAGTTGGACCATTTAATTTTAAAGATTCAAAAATTTCTAATCCATTATTTACGACAACTATAGAAAGAACAATTGGTGGTTTATCCTCTGTCCAATTTAAATATTTTGCTAACTTATATGAACGCATTTCATTAACTTTAAAAGGATTTTTTACTTCTTCTCTTTTTCCATGACGATAAGTAAATATAGTTTGATCTTCTGGAGATCCTTCAATTCCATCATTTAAAAAACGATCAGCCATTAGATATATAAATTTATCTCCACAAACTAAATGATCTATATGAATTGAAATATCTTCTGCTAAATCTAACACTACATTATTAATAAGATAAAAATCTTCTTCTTTTACAAGTTTATATAAATTATGCATAACAAGATAATTCATTTTTTTTCTTGTAAAGAAAAAATACAAGATTATGCTGATTATTGCTAATACTAAAACTACTAAACTTAAAATTATTACAACCAAATAAGGCTTCATTTTTAAATTAAACCAAGAGCAACTTCCATCATATTAGTGAAAGAATTTTGTCTTTGTTCTGCAGTAGTTTCTTCATGAGTAATAAATGAATCTGAAATTGTTAAAATACATAACGCTTTTTTACCAAGAATTGCAGCATTAGAATATAAAGCATAGCTTTCCATTTCAACGGCTAAGCAACCCATTTTAGCCCATTTTTTCCATGTATCTTTAGTTGGTTCATAGAAAGTGTCAGAGCTTAAAATATTACCGACATGAAAATCTATATTTTTTTCTTTACTTATTTCTACCGCTTTACTTAATAGACCATAATCAGCAATAGCTGAAAAAGTTCCTGGCAAATCATATTGGTGAGCCCAATTAGAATTAGTGCAAGCGCCTTGGGCAATGACTAAATCAAATAATTTACAATCTGGTGAATAACTACCTGCTGAACCGATACGTATAATTTGATCAACATCATATTGATCAAATAATTCATAACTATAAATACCGATTGAAGGCATTCCCATTCCTCCGCCCATAACTGAAACTGGTTTTCCTTTATATGTTCCAGTATAAGCTAACATATTTCTAACTCCATTTACTTGTTTAACATTTTCTAAGAAATGTTCAGCAATAAATTTTGCACGCAAAGGATCTCCTGGCATTAAAACAGTTTTTGCAAAATCTCCCTTTTTAGCCTCATTATGTGGTGTTGACATATTTTACCTCCTAAATCTTCTTACATTATAACAAAAAAGATTTTCAATATCATTATTTTTCAATATAAAGTATTATTTCGTATTTTTTTATTTTTTATTTTATTTTTTTAAAAAAGAATATTTCATATTTATTTAATTATATCTATTTTTAAAAATGATAATTTAAAAAATTATTACATAAAAAAATCCAATAAAATACTTATTATTGGATTATATTATAATAATGTTTTTTTACTAACTATTCTATTCTTCTTTTATCGCCTAATCTTAAATCCGCAAAGAAAATTAAGATATTGACCAAAGCACAAACCGCAACAAATACATAAATTATTTTTGCATAAATATTAAATCCACGGGTAATCCATTCAACTAAATTAAAGTTAAAAAGTGCAACTAGACCCCAGTTAAATGCTCCAATAATTGTAAACGGTAAAGTTATCTTTTGTAAAATATTCATGCGTGCCTCCTATCATTTTTAATATGTGATTAGAAGTAAAAAAATATTCATAAAATATTGTCATAAATTTTATAACTTTTCATATTCTCTACTAGAGGTGAAAATAATGTTCAAAAAAATTCTTCTTGCTATTGCAATTCTTTTAGTAATTATTCTATCTGGTTGGAAATTGTTCTTTTCAAAATCTGATGTTTCAAAGAAAATGGATAAATTAAAAAAGGATTTAACCAGTTATCATATAGAAGCGAATATGGACCTGCTTTCTAATGATGAAACACGTTCTTATTATATAGTTACAGACTATCAAAAAAATAATGAACAAGATTATTTTAGAGTATCCATGTTAGATAAAAATATTAACCAAACACAAATTATGTTAAAAAATAATGATGGAGTTTTTGTTTTAACACCAGCATTAAATCAAGTTTATAAATTCAAAGGAACCTGGCCATTAAATAGTCCCAAACCTTATTTATATCATTCTTTAATTTCATTGTTTGATGAAGAACATCAAATTAAGAAAAATGAAAATGGCTATCTAATAATGGGAAAAGCTTCTTATCCAAATTCTCCAAATTGGGTAAATCAAGAAGTACAATTCAGTGAAGATTTAAAACCAATAAGTGTAAATATACTCGACGCAAGTTCAACTAGTGTTGGAAAAATAACATTCACCGAAGTTGATTTCAAGCCTACATATTCTGAAGATTTCTTCTCAGTTGATAGCAACATGAATAAAGCAAGAGAAAATCTTCCTAAATCAGAAACATCTGTCACTTTTGACGATTTACCTCTTTTACCCATAGATAATTCTTCGACATTAAAAGAAAAAACCATAAGCGCAATAGATGGAGAAAACTATTACATACTTTCTTTTGAAGGAAAAAACAACTTCACTATGGTTCAAGGAATTGCTCAGCCTAATGAGACTATGAAAGTTGTTGAACTAGATATGGATTACGTTGAAACAATCAATGGAATAGCCTTTGTAAAAGACAATCACCTTATATATCAAAATAATTGTGTCAGCTATGAAATTTATTCAGACACAATGGATATATATAAAATTATCGATGTTGTCAATTCACTAGAAGTCTATGATAAAAAATAAAAAGCTCTTTTAAGAGCTTTTTATAATTTTAAGAAGTTTTTAATTTCATTAACCTTATCTAATTCTTCCCAAGGAGAATAGATATCTGGCCTACCAAAATGTCCATAGTTAGATAAATCAGAATATTTAAATTTTGGTTCAGTCATAGAGAATTTAGAAATAATACCTTTTGGAGTAAAATCAAATACTTCATTCAAACAAGCGATTATTTTTTCTTTTTCTACTTTCTCAGTACCAAATGTTTCAATACCAATACTAACTGGTCTTGAAACTCCAATCGCATAGGAAAGTTGAATTTGAATTCTATCACAAGCACCACTAGCAACTATATTTTTTGCAGCGTATCTTGCGGCATAAGCTGCTGAGCGATCAACTTTAGTTGGATCTTTTCCTGAGAAAGCACCACCACCATGAGGACATGAACCGCCATAAGTATCAACAATAATTTTTCGTCCAGTTACACCGGTATCTCCTTCTGGTCCACCAATAACAAAGCGTCCTGTTGGATTTATTAAAGTACGAAAATCTAGATTCATTCCAAAAGATTCAACTACAGGAATAATAACTTCTTTTAAAATTAATGACCGTAAATCTTCTATATCAATTTGATCATCATGTTGACAAGAAAATACAATTATATCAACACGTGGATTATTTATATCAGTATAATCGATAGTAACTTGAGATTTCATATCGGGACGCATATGTGTATTTTTATTAGCCTTGCGATATATACTAGCTCTACGTACTAATTTATGGGCCATAACTATTGGGAGTGGCATTAAATTTTCAGTTTCATTAGAAGCATAACCAAACATAATACCTTGATCTCCTGCCCCAAGTGATGCCTCATCATAACTAGAATCAACGCCTCGAGAAATATCAGCCGATTGTTGACGAATTAAAACTTCAACATCACATTTATCAGCATCGATACCTTCTTCATGTGAAGTATATCCAATTTCACGAAGGACATCTCGAGCTATTTTCTCATAATTTGGAGTTCCGACAGATTTATTTAATGTAACTTCGCCGGCAATAACAACTTTTTCATGAGTTATTAAAACTTCAACAGCAACACGAGCATTTTTGTCTAAATTTATACATGCATCAAGAATTGAATCTGCAATTTTATCGCAAAGTTTATCCGGATGTCCCTCGGACACCGCTTCGGAAGTAAATAATATTTTTTGTTTCATAAGTCCCCTCGGTGGGAACTTATCCCACCTTACTTTCTTTCTATCTTGGAATTTGACTCCTCGAGCCTAATTTGTTTAGCCAATAATTCCAAACTGGCTACGCCGGTTATCTTTTCAATAAGCGGCAATTCCATACCATTTTCATATAATATTTCTGCTAATTTAATTTGTTTTTCATGTTTAGTTTTATTCATATTTTTCACCTACTTAAAGTATGTGAAAATGAATGAACACTATGCATTAATTTTTGATTTTCTTTTTTCAATAACAGATTTTAGACCGCGCGATAATTGATCTGGGCAAGAAGTGCCACGACCTCTGCAATCGACACCTGATAATTTATCAGCGACTTCATTGATATCCATTCCTTTGATTAGACGAGTAATTCCACCTAAATTTCCTGGACAGCCTCCAACTACCTCAAAACTGACAATTTTATCATTGTCGTCGATTTCAATTTTCATTTCGCGAGAACAAACACCTTGTGGTTTAAAAGTATAAATTTCGTTCATAATAACCTCGCGTACTATATACTAGCACACACTTTCTTTTTTTTCATTAAAATAAGTCATGATTTTTTTATTATCTTTTTATTTTGATTACTAGCAAAACCATATTCTTTTACTGGAGGTAATCTTTCCAAGAGAAATTTGCTTAAAAATGCAAGAATGAATCCAGCAAGCATACTAAGACTAGCTAATATCGGCAAATATGAGATTAAATATGGTGTTAATGTTATTAAAATATACATTAAGACTTGTCCTAGTACATGGAAAAATGCTGAAACAGTAGATATTCCAAATATAGAACATCGAGAAAATTTAAAAAGTAAAATCGACGCTACTGTCGATAAAACCATACCGCTAACCGATAAAAAGAATGCCGTCCCAAAACCTGTTGAAAGCAAAGCAACAAGAAGAACTCTAGCGACATTGCTTATAACATAATAGCTCCAACCTAAATAAAACAAAGTAAATACACCAACAATATTTGCTAAGCCTAATTTAAAACCAATTATTGGGACAGGTAGAGGAATCAACCCTTCTACATAATGCAGAATGACAGCTAGAGCTGTAAGTAAAGCAGTATACGATATTTTACGAATATTCATCAGTTATCAAATCCTCCTTTATTTTCCGCAACTATAACAGCCATAAATGAATTAGGAAGACAAATAAGTGGAGTATTTCCCGTACCAATTGATCCTTGTGTAGAACAAAGATGTTTATTGCTTGTTTCTTCTCCAATTTTGATTTTTTTATCTTTGATTTCCAAAACTACTACAGGTCCTTGGAAATCAGAAAAACCACTTTTTGTGCATACTCTGCCCACAGTTTCACCATCTTCTTCATTGCGACAATATACTAAAGTCTGATCGACATTTAAATCGTAAGTATCAATCAAGCGATTTTGATAATAAACATTTACGGTAGTACCACTTTCAAAAATAGGATAACGAATAAAACCATAGACTAAAAAAACGATAGTGGCCACAACTGCGGCCACAATCGCAAAAACATCATGAATATTAAATTTTGTCCTACTCTTCTCTTGCATTAAAGATCAACTTTCAATGTAGATCCATCAGGACCTGGAGTAGAATTTAAATAATCCTTAATAACATTTGCTTGATCATCTTTAATAACTTTACATTGTTTTACATGAGTTACTTTTCCTTCGATCAAAGCATCTGCTAAACCTGAGCAACCAGGATATGTACAAGCACCACAGTTAGCTCCTGGAAGATGTTTCATAACTTCTTCTTTTCTATTGTCTTCTTCAACTTTGAAAAACTTATTTGCAACAGCTAATGCAACAGCAAGCAAACAAGCTAATACAACTAGGACAACTATTGTCCAAACTATTGACATCATTTCTATTTATCTCCTTTATCTTTTTTTGATTCATCGCTTAGTGGAGAAAAAGGAGTTTCTCTTTTTCCACAGCTGAGCATGCATGACTTGCAACCTTCCGGAAGTTCATCTTTTGCACAATCATCTGGCACCTTAGCTTTTTTATTCAATAAATATGTTATTGTAAAAATAATAAAACTACCTACTAAGAATGCCAAAGCAATTAAACTTTTTTCTAGTGTATTTAGAAAAATCGTAATCATTAAATAGTGCCAGCAAATCCATAGAATGCCAAAGCCATCAAAGCTGTAGTGATCAAACCGATAGCAGCACCCTTAAATCCTTTTGGTGTATTGCTAGAAAGCAATCTTTCTTGTATAGCACTAAAGAGCATAATAACTAAGAAATAGCCAAGAGGAACACCAATGACAGTTCCTAAAACTGTACCAAATTCTTGAGGTGTAGCAATTGAACCAACCGATAAAGCTAAACCTAAAACAACGCAGTTTGTTGTAATAAGTGGTAAATAAATACCTAAACTCTTATAAAGGGAAGGAACAAATTTCTTAATTACCAATTCAACAAATTGAACCAGAGAAGCAATTACTAAAATTGCAACAATGGTGAACATGAAATAAATATCTAAAGCTCTTAAAAGGAAACCAAGACCCCAGCAAATAAGACCTGAAATAACACAGACAAATGTTAAGGCACATCCCATTCCAAATGCTGCTGTGCGATTTTTTGATATTCCTAAATAAGAACACATTCCTTTGAATCCAGAAAGAATAGAGTTAGAAACAAAGATTGATGAAATAAGTGCTGTATAAAATGCTACCATTTTAATTTGCTCCTTTCGAAGAAGCTAAAGCTTTTTGTGCTTCGATCTTCTTTTCTTTTTTACTATTGATAAGGATATTGATTGTATTATAGACACCTAAGACAAAACCAAATGTCATAAATCCACCAATACCTCCTGTCATTGCTGACCAAGCATAATCTTTAAGTGGTAACCAGCTAACTGTTTGTGATGAATCAAATGGATTAGATAAAGTGAAACCGCCTGTACCTATTAATTCTCTAAAGAAGGCGATAATCAAACAGGCAAAAGCAAAACCAATTGAAACACCAAGAGCATCTAACATTGAATCAACAACCGAATGTTTGCTAGCAAAAGCTTCAGCTCTTCCTAAAATAATACAGTTAACTGTGATAAGAGGAATGAAGACTCCTAAAGATTCGGATAAAGAAGGAGTATAAGCTTGTAACAATAAATCGATACATGTAACTAATGAAGCGATAATAACAATATAAATTGGAATACGAATTTCATTAGGAACAATTTTACGAATTGCTGAAATTATTATATTTGAGAAAAATAAGACGAATAAGACAGCTACTGACATTGTTAAGGCATTCATAATAGAGGTTGTAGCTGGAATAATTGGACAAAGACCTAATAAGGAAACAAGAATTGGGTTTTCCTTAAAGATACCGGCAAGGAAATATTCTTTCTTTTGTGAAGTTTTTTCCATAATTAATTAGCTCCTTTTTCAAATTCTGCAACAATTAATTGCATAGCTTGTAAATAACCTGAAGCTGTAAATGTTGCACCAGTTCCGACTGTTACTTCATCGATATTGACATTTTTAAATGTATCAAATGATAAACCTTCAGCTTGGAATTTAACATAATTTTTAACAAAATCATTACGTTTTGTATTAGCGCTATTTGTATTGCCTTTAATGATATCTACACCGAAATTATCATAATATGCAACAGCACTATAAGCCTTATATTCAACGCTTAATACTGTGCGATTAACTGGATCAATTGTAGCGACAAGATCTAATTTGCCATAAGTTCCGTTAAAGACACGAGCACGATAATGAGTATCATCAATTTTAATCGCTGCATTTGTCTCTTTATTATAAGCTGTGAAGTTTTGACCAGCTTCATAAATCATCGAATATAAAGTATAAGCAGTTCCTAAAGCTTTACTATCAGAAGTGAAATAAGTCTTATCACTAGCAACAGCAGCTAAAGGTTGAGAATATTTACTGAAATCAACGCCATCACCAGAAATTGCTGGAGCGATAAGTGTTTGGGTAAATGCATCAGTTGCGGTACCATCTAATATTGAAGAACCATAGTCATCTTCACTATTTGAACTATGTTTAGTAACATTGATTCTATATAACTTATAAGAAGCTTCATTGATGGAATAAACAAATGTAAATTCACCTTCAAGATTTTGATATTGATCATCATAATCATCAGTATCACCAGCAGTAGTTTTAACTGAGTAAGTAACATAATCAAATCCTTCTTCTTTAAGTGATACCTCAGCAGTAATATTGAAATTAAGATCAGAAGAACGAACACTGATATCAGCTAAAGCTGCATTAATAGCCTTTTCTAAAACAGGTAAAGTAGATTTTGCTGAAGCACCAGCAGATGTTGTAAAGGAAGAAAAATCACTTCCAAAAACATAAGGATTACCTTGATTAACATAAGAAGCTAATTTATTTACTGCACTGACGCCTAAACTATCTTCATCACCTTCAATATAACTTAATCCAATCATGTTATTGTCTAAGAAACATGCTAAAACAGTAATTGTTCCACTATAACCTTTATCAGATTTAAGAAGATAAGCATGTCCTGTTTTTTCATCAGCTGTAACAACAGAATAATATTGAACAATATGAGAGTCAAATGGTTTAGGATTTGTATTTAATGCTGGATCATCACTTGTTGTATCATATACAAGTTTAACTTCTTTGCTTCCGACAAAAACACTTTTGATTGTTTTTGCAACTTTGCCACTTGAATTTTCAGCAATTTTTCCACTCACTGCATAATTAATTGCGGAAACAACACCACCGCAAACTAAGCATGTAGTTCCTAAAATTAATGGAAATAATATAAAATTATTTAATTTTTTCATCTTGCGAACACTCCGTTAATAAATGGAAGAATAGTTTCAACTGAATTCAAGAAACTCATTTTTCCACTTAAATAAGCACCGATTCCACATCCTAAACCTATGCACATAACAGTTAAACCTGCCATAACAATATATTGGGTTCCAATTCTATGATTGCTCTTATTGGATAATATTCTATCAATTGCTGGAGTACATAAATTTACTAATAATATTGAATATCCTACGCCTTCTGGAGCACTTCCTAAATAACGGATACATGCACAAACAAAGGCACCGAGGAATGCTGCATATATTCTTCCAGATGACATAACTGGTGATGTTACAGGATCGGTAATACAGAATACTGCACCAAATAATACAGCACCATATAAACATTGTCTCAAAGCGAATTCAAAAGAACCTAATCCTTTATCAGCAGTAACTCCCATAAATAATGAAATTATAAAGAAAGCTACAACATAAGTTAAAGACATTTTCCAATCGATTATTTTTCTTACTGAAAGATAAATTCCAATGAGAATAATAAGTCCAGCAAATGTTTCACCGATAGCACCATGATAGGTACCAAGGAATAAACTCTTTAATGAAATATCTAATGTTTCATTAACAAAACCACTAGCCTGATTAATTGTAGTAAGTGTAGCACCTGTACTGATAGTTAAATTTGTACCAGCTTGTACAACACTAGCATTAGAAATCTGACCTGAAAAACAAATTCCAGCAAATATTCTTCCTGCTAAGGCTGGATTAAAGATATTGCTTCCAAATCCACCAAATATGACTTTTGCAACTAAAGAAGCGATTAAAGCGGAGACAAAAATTACATAAATTGGAGTATAAACAGGGAATAATAAAACAAGAATTAATGGAGTAGCAAAGAAAAATTCTTTGGTTATTGGATTTAAGAATATTTCTTTAACTTTTAATGTTTTATGATAACGAATTGCAAGATTTGCGGTTTCAATAGCATAAACAGTTCCCATTGAAACTAATAAATTTAAGAACATTCTTAAAATATATTTACCTGCATCATCACCGCCAGAAACACCATAATAAACTAAAGCAGCAATAAAGACTAAAGCTACGCAAATGGTGAATTCAATCATCATTGACATAGTTGTTCTTTTAGTCTTCACACGATCATGTTGAAAAACTTTTATCATATCTTTCTCCTACTTTTTAGTGCCAACTTTAATCTTAGTGATTAATTTACCTTTGGCAAAATCTTGAGCTAAATCAATATGTGATGGGCAAATAGCTGAGCACGATCCACAAGAAACGCAAGACATAATGCCTAATTTATCAGCAGATTTATAATCTTCACGTCCTAAAGCCATGCGAATTAAAACAGGTTGTAATGAACTTGGGCAAACTTCAATACATTTACCACAATGCCAACAAGCGACTGGTTTATATTCATGTTCTAACTTTTTAATATTAAAAACAGTTATACCTGAATTATTATTCATCAAAGCAATTTCTTCTGATCTAGCTGCTTTACCGGTCATTGGTCCACCTATAACAATCATCACATCATCTTCGGTATTATATCCTCCGAGGAATTTTATTATTTCTCCAATAAGTGTTCCAACTGGGCAAATGACGTTGTTATTATTTTTTAAAGCATCACCAGAAAAAGTATATGTTCTAAATCCTAAATTCTCAGTGCCGATAAATAGGTCACCAATTTGAGCTATTGTTTCAACATTATTGACAACAGCACCAACTTCAATAGGCAAAACATTATAAGTTTTCTTTAAGACGAACTTAACGAGTGTTCTTTCATATCCAGCTGGGTAAACGTCTGGTACTAAATGTAGTTCTAATTTGTCATGACCTTGTAAAGCTTTTTTAACTGGTTCAATCAGATCTTTTTTCGATTTTTTAAAACATAGATATGCTTTATCTAAGCCAAAAGTTTTTACAATTTTTTCCATGCCGACAATAACAGAATTCAAGCGTTCCTGTAAAGCTTTATAGTCAGTTGTTAAATATGGTTCACATTCAACCGCATTGACAATTAAGTAAGAAATTTTCTTATCTGTTTTGTACTTTAAATAAGTTGGAAAGCCAGCTCCACCCATGCCGACAAGTCCTGCATTTTGAACAGCAGAAATAAATTCTTCTTTTGAAATGTCATCTTTTAATAAAGGTCTATCAACAGCTTCATATTTTTTGTCATTTTCAATAACAAAAAAATCTGTTGGACGACCCAAGGTACTATTAAAAAGTTTTTTAACTTCTTTAATTGTTCCAGAAACAGAAGAGATAACTGGGATACTGAAATCTGGACGAGTACCTAAAACTGTGCCTCTTAAAACTTTTTCACCAGCAGCAAGTTTATCTTTGAGTGGTAAACCTTTATTGTCTACCGCGGAAATATAAACAAAATCCGGATCGAAGCGGAGAGGGCTTTTGTGATCAGTAAGCTCTTTATGTCCTATAATGTGCTTATGACCAACTGCATTTAAATTGTTCATATCTTTCTCCTTAACGTCTTTTATTATATAAAAGAAAAAATAAAAATTAAAGTAGTTATCACTTTTTAGAAATGAATTTCAATATTTGTATTACTCGCTCATTATTTATTGCCAAATAATCATTTGCGCAAATATAATTCATAAAATTTCTCAAATTTAAAAAAGCTGAAATTGTAAGCACTTTCATAATGCGTATTAATTGTAAAAAAACGCATTGTTAGTTTATTCTAATATTGGCTAAATTGCTGTTTAATTAATTTGGAGGTAAAAATGGAAGAAAAACAAGAATGGCGCAATTTTGTCGGCGGTGCCTGGCAAGGCGAAGTCGATGTTCGCGATTTTATTCAAAAGAACTACACACCATATGATGGTGATGATAGTTTCTTAAAAGGTCCTACCGATGCTACAAAGAAACTTTGGGCACAAGTCATGGAACTCAGTAAAGAAGAAAGAGAAAAAGGCGGTGTCCTCGATATGGATACTAAAATCATTTCTACAATCACTTCTCATGGTCCTGGCTATTTAAATAAAGACCTTGAAACAATTGTTGGTTTCCAAACAGATAAACCATTTAAGCGTTCTTTACAACCATATGGTGGAATTCGTATGGCTGAAAAAGCTTGCTTAGATAATGGATATAAAGTTGATCCTGAAATTTCTAAATTCTTCAAGATTCATCGTAAAACTCATAACGCTGGTGTCTTTGATGTCTATACACCTGAAATGCGTGCTTGCCGTTCAAGCCACGTTATTACCGGCTTGCCAGATGCTTATGGTCGTGGCCGTATTATCGGTGACTATCGCCGTGTTGCTTTATATGGTGTTGATTTCTTAATCAAAGACAAGGAAGATCAAAAAGCTTCTACACCTGATATCATGACAGAAAATGTCATTCGTGATCGTGAAGAATACAGCGAACAAATTCGCGCTTTACAAGAATTAAAAGAACTCGGAAATATTTATGGTTACGATATTTCTAAACCTGCAAAAGATGTCAAAGAAGCTATTCAATGGTTATATTTCGGCTACTTAGCTGCTGTTAAAGAACAAAATGGTGCAGCAATGAGTTTAGGTAGAACTTCTACATTTATTGATATCTATGCTGAAAGAGACTTAAAAGAAGGTAGATATACCGAAGAGCAAATTCAAGAATTTGTCGATCACTTCATCATGAAATTACGTCTTATCAAATTTGCTCGTACTCCTGAATACAATGCATTATTCTCCGGTGATCCTCAATGGGTTACAGAATCCATTGGTGGTGTCGGAATCGATGGAAGACACATGGTTACAAAGATGAGCTATCGTTATCTCCATACTCTTTCTAACCTCGGAACTGCACCAGAACCAAATTTAACAGTTTTATGGTCAAATCGTTTACCATTAAACTTCAAAAAATTCTGTGCTAAAACTTCCATTGAATCGTCTTCAATTCAATATGAAAACGATGATCTCATGAGAGTAACTCATGGTGATGATTACGCTATTGCTTGCTGCGTTTCTTCCATGAGAGTTGGTAAAGAAATGCAATTCTTCGGAGCTCGTGCTAACCTCGCAAAGACTTTACTTTACGCCATCAATGGTGGTTATGATGTTTTCTCCAATAAACAAGTTGGACCTGAATATCGCCGAATCGATAGCGAATATCTCGACTACGATGATGTAATGAAACATTACGATACAATGATGGGTTGGTTAGCTGGTGTTTATGTCAACGCCTTAAATATTATTCACTATATGCATGATAAATATTGCTACGAAAGAATTCAAATGGCTCTTCATGATGCTCATGTAACAAGATGGTTTGCTACAGGTATCGCTGGATTATCTGTTGTTGCCGATTCCTTATCCGCAATTAAATACGCTAAAGTTAAGGTCATCAGAAATGAATTAGGATATGCCATCGGATATCAAACTGAAGGTGACTTCCCTAAATACGGAAACGATGATGATAGAGTAGACTCTATCGCTGTCGATATCGTTAAACGTTTCATGAAACACTTAAAGAAATATCCTACATATCGTGGTGGTATAACTACAACTTCTATTCTTACAATTACTTCCAACGTTGTCTATGGTAAAAATACTGCTTCTACTCCAGATGGTAGAAAAGCTGGTGAACCATTTGCTCCAGGTGCTAACCCAATGCATCACCGTGATTCTCATGGTGCTGTTGCATCCCTTGCATCTGTCGCAAAGATTCCATTCAAATATGCTCAAGATGGTATATCAAATACTTTCTCCATCATCCCAGGTGCTCTAGGTAAAGATGATCAAGTCTTTGCTGGAGATCTCGATGTTGAATTATCTAACTTCGATCCAAGTGAACACGAAGGCAAATAATGAATACAGATAACGAAAAACTTATTGAAGATATTATAAATTCATTAGATAACGCTACAAATAACGGCGTCGGACATGTTGAAGTTAAAGTCAACAAAAAAACTTCAAATGTCGAAATTACAAATATATCAAAAGATGATGACAGCGATGATGGTCTTAAAAAAGAAGTTAAGACCATCGGCTGTGTCAAATGTGCTAAATAGGAGGCTAAATATGGCAAAAGCTACAGAACAACAAATCGATAACTTAGTTAATATGTTAGATGGCTATACAAAAGAAGGTGGCCATCATCTCAATGTCAACGTTCTTACAAAAGAAACTCTTCTCGATGCTCAAAAACATCCTGAAAATTATCCTCAACTCACAATCCGTGTCAGTGGATATGCTGTCAACTTCATCAAATTGACAAAAGAACAACAAGACGAAGTTATTTCTCGTACATTCCACGATGCTATTTAAGCTTATGGAAGGTCATATTCATTCAACAGAAAGTTTTGGAACAGTCGACGGACCGGGTATTCGGTTCGTCGTTTTTTTCCAAGGCTGTCCAATGCGTTGTCTATTTTGTCACAATCCAGATACATGGAAGATTAGTACCGATAAAGATAAAAAAAATTTAATGTCTGTTGATACTATTATTGAAAATTATAAAAAAAATCTTCCATTTTATAAAAATGGAGGAATAACATGCACTGGTGGAGAACCACTGCTTCAAATAGACTTTTTAACCGAATTATTTAAAAGATGTCACGAAGAAAATATTCATACCTGTTTGGACACTTCAGGGATAACATTCAACCCAAGCGATGATAAAAATCTAGCTAAATTCAACGAATTAATTAAATACACTGATTTAGTTATGCTCGATATAAAACAGATAGATAATGAGAAGCACAAAATTTTAACATCGCAAAACAACGATAGAATTCTTGCTTTTGCAGAGTACTTATCTGACAATAATATTCCTATTTGGATAAGACATGTTGTTGTTCCAGGTTATACTGATAAGAAAGAAGATTGGTATAAATTAGGACAATTCATTGGAAAATTAAAAACATTAAAAGCTTTAGATTGTTTACCTTATCATACCATGGGTGTAAATAAATATCATAGTTTAAATATTCCATATCCTCTAGAAGGCGTTGAACCAGCACCTAAAGAATTAGCTGCTAATGCAAAAAAAGAGATACTTCGAGGAATAATTAGCGTACGCAATAAAAAATAAAATTAAACAAAGCAGCTTTTATAATTATTAAAAAATAAAAGTTGCTTTTTTCTTTCAAAAACCTTATGAAATATAGATTTTACTATTGCATATTTTCATAATTTATAGTAAAATTTATTTCAGCGCGGGAAATAGCGCAGTATGGTAGCGCGCTTGGTTCGGGACCAAGAGGTCGCGGGTTCGACTCCCGCTTTTCCGACCAGTTACCAAAAAATATAGATGGCGGTTGTGGTGAAGTGGCTAACACATCTGGCTGTGAACCAGACATTCGGGAGTTCGATCCTCCTCAACCGCCCCAGTATAGAATTTATTGGTCCAGTGTTGAAATACTGGGCTTTTTTGATGCAGTAATTACAGTGTTTATATTTAAAATGCATAATTTTGCTTGGTAAGCGTCAAAAATAACCAGGATCGAAAAAAGGCTCGAATTTTGAATAATTTTTTTCAGGAGGAACGAACATGTTTAAAATTGATTTTGTAAAAAAATATTTTTCAAAAAGATATTTTTCAAAAATATAATGTAAGCAAATAAACACTATGATGATGGATATGTAAATATAGAAATTTAGTTCAAAATGATTGGAAGATTACTGAAGGTTTTTTTCAAGAAAGAGAATTTAAAAGTTATATAGATAAGTTATTTGAAATATTTAATAAAGTTAATCCACAAAATAAATCAAGACTAGAAGAAGCAATAAAATATATAACAACAAGAAAATATATTTTTTTAAATATTAAACGATGGTCACTTAGAATTAAGCAATAATACAACGAAAAGAGGTATAAAGACATTTGTAATAACAATAAAAAACTTTTTGTTTTCGAATACAGAAAATAGAACTGAATCATCAGCAATAATTTTTTCAATAATACAAACAGCAATAGCAAATGGAATAGATTATAAAAAATATATAGAAAAAGTAATAAATAATATACAACCAAATTCAACAAAAGAAGAATTAGAAAATCTTTTACCTTGGACAATTGAATTGAACTATATATGGATATCTTTGACGCTTACTCTTAACTTTATATGATTTAAAAAATGTTGATAAAATTTTATACAACTTAACATAATTAGAAATTTAGAAAAAATTCGACTTATTTTTGAGCAAAATATAGCCTCAATATAGATAAAAAGTGAGAAAAATGTTAAAATTTTTACAAGAATTAAAAATGTCGATGAGAATTTTATGATTTTCAGCTAAATGAAAAATCTATAATTAGATTTTTTATCAGGACCAAAAACAACTATATTTTAAGAATATAAATTATATAGATTGATGAAAAAATGTCAAAATTTGAATATTTAGCGAAAAAATAAAGATCAATTGTTGAAAGATATTGAGAACAAAAAAACGAATTAAAAAGCGCAAAACATAGTGGAGGTAGGAAATGGTAAACGCATTTTATTTTAATAAAAAAATTATTGAAGATTTTAGAAGTGCAGTAAATAAATCTCCTATTTTTGCTAGAAAAAATGAATATAAATTACTTTATAGCAAGGCGTGTGTTTTGATGAATAGAATTGATAGTGCTATTAGTTATTTTAATTCTCATAATGAAAAGCCTAAAAGTGAAGAGGAATTAATTTTGTATTTCGTTGAAGCTGCTATTTTAAAAGATGGTGTTTATCAAATGTATGAAAATCTCTTTAGAGAGAAGCCACCTTTGATTGAAAGTAAAAAGTGGTTTATCGATGCGCAAACATATGGAAAAAAACTATTTGAAAAAGATGTATGTCCTTATGATGACACTTATTTTGAGTATTTAAGGGCATTAATATTTGCACATCCATTCGAAACATCTAAAGGGTGCCGCTCTAATAGAGTTTTTATGTCAGAAGGTGAAATTCATATGTCGCCTTGGGTTATTGCTAACTATAATGATCCGAATAGAGAAGTTGTCGGATTAAGAATTTATTCAAACAAAACTTTAGATTCATTAGAAGATATATTCATTGGCTTTTCAAATTTAAAAAATTATTTATTGGAAAGATATAATTTGATTCCTAAATTAACTGATAAAATTAATGATATTATTAACAGTGAGAAGAAAACTTGGCTTGGGCATAAGATTGTTCACTCAAATGATTTTTATTTAGATCTAATTGAAATTGAAAATGTTTACAAAGAAAGATTCATACGCATCGAAACAGTAAGTGACTACAAAGATATTTATTCCATTAACTGCGATTCAAAATTAAATATAGAATCCATAGATAAAGTAAGATTTATTTTGAACAACAAAATAATAAAAGCAATTGATTATTTGAACAATAATGAAAATGACAATGCTGAGGAAGAATTGTGCTTTATTTATAAAAGGCCTAAAAATATGCATGAATTCGCTCATTACGAATTAGAAAAGATATTCACATATTTGCCAAATGAAAGAGCTAAAATTGAAATTGGTTCTAATGAAGAATGGGGGTTAATTCAAGCAAAAAATTTTTATTCAAAATATGCATATAAATATGTTTTCATAGATTTTGAAAATTATAGTTATAATGAAATAAAAACACTTGTCACAGTCGCGTGTATATTGGGGTTTGTTGAAGAAACAAAAAAATAATACGTTTAATAAAAAATCAGTTGTATAATTATCATAAGTAATAAAATTTGATAGTTACTAATCATTGTGATTGTGTGTGAATTGGTTTAAAAGCTAATAAAAAATTCGAGAACTGCTCAATCACAGAATTATTAACAAACAAAACACAATGAATTAAACTCAAAATATAACAAAAAACTATACTGAACAAAGCCTACAAACAAAACAAATAAATAAAAAGTCATTCATTTCTGTAAAACTTGAAGCTCAAAAATGTTTAATTAATTATCAATATGAGGAACTTTGAATGATTATGGTTGAAAAAGCAATCGTTCATAGAGATAAATCAATAACATTCAAATTTTATAATGGAAACGAAATAACAATAGCTGCTCTTTAACAAGTGACATTTTTGCAATTTGATAAAAGCAATGATAGAATTAAATTATCAACTAATCATGGAGTTATTTTATAAGACTCTACTTGAATAAATATCAACTCTCGGAAGAGTATGTAAAGGTTTTTAATCTACTTGTTTTATAATTATTGTGCAGGAGGAAAAACATAAATGGAAACTATAGGAGATAGAATAAAGAGTAAAAGAAAAGAGGCTGGAATGACACAACTAGAATTAGCTAGCAAATTAAATGTTACTGATAGAGCTGTGAGTAAATGGGAGCAGAATGAAGGAAACCCTGATATTAGCATTCTTCCAAGAATTGCTGATTTATTTAATGTAACACTTGATTATCTTATGACTGGTATAGAACCTAAAAAAGAAGTAATAATAATGTCAAAGATAGAACTTTGTGCCAAAAATGACGATCCTTCAATGATTAAATCATTACCATCAAATACAGATGAAAATGGGAAAACCCTTCTAGACTATGTAAAGCAATATGATAGTAAAAAAGTTTTAAAAGCATTAATAGATAATTGCTCACATCAAACACATTATATGTATTTATTTAATGCGCATCGAAGAACAGTGAAAGATGCAATTGAAATAATGCTTACATGTATTCCAGTTGACAGAGAACGTAAAGTAATAAAAGAAATATATGACAAAGAAATTAGAAATGCTGATGAAGATTTTATTAGAGCGTTAAATATGAATGATGATTATAGCAAAAAAATAGTTGATGGCTTTAAAAAAATCTTTAGGCTTTTAGTGAAACAATATAATAGTTTATCCGAAGAGCAAAAAGATTATTATTTTGGAATGAAAGAAAATGAAGGTGAAGGACAAACTACATGTTGGTTTAATGCATATCCTTTTTTTGTAGAATATTCTATTATAGAAAAAAAGCAAAAATTACTTTCCATTTTACTTGAACAAATCGAAAAGCATAATGCTTGGGTTGATTCATCAATAGAAAAAATAAGAAAAGAACATTGCACACAAACTGATTTTATTTATTATCGTCAACATTTTCATGGCAAAAAAGTATATTGTTTACAATCAACACTAGATTATCTTCTTTCAAAAAAAGATTTCAAACTTGCATATAGAATAAATTCATTTTTAGAAAAGCCATATGTGAGAAGAAAAATCGAATTGCTCGAAGTAGAAAATAATGCAACTATCACAGAAAAAGATAAAACAGAATTTAGATGTGTCGATTGTCATATGATTGTTCCTGAAGAAATTGAAAAATTAAAAGATTTAAAATATGTCAAATCTATTTTAGAGAATAATTATGCAAATTATTATGAAATGGTTTATAAGCTTTTAAAAAGCAACAAAAAAGAATTATATAAATTTTTTATTGATAATAATTTACTTGATTTAGCAGATTTTTTAATGAATGGCAACGAAAAAAAACTATTACATGAAAGTTGGGAATATTTCAATTCTAGATGTAGTGATGAATTAACAATAAAACAACCAGTAATTATAACAAGAGATAGTTATCTACCAACAACAGATAAAAAATATGTTTATTATCAAGATCTTAGAAATGTTTGCAGTGATATTGATAATGAATCGAAAAAAATAGATAAAAATAAATTATTAGAGTATTTTGAATCATTTAAAAACAATGTTTTTGAAAAGACTAAAGCAATCGTTACTGCCGAAGAAAAAGATAAGCAGGACAAAATAGAGAGAGCAAAATTGGTAAAAGGACTAACACGTGAATATTTCGACGATCTTCTTTCAAATGATGATGAAGAAATATTCGTCATAAAGTTGTGTTCGCTATTTGATGCAATTTTACGTTTTGACTATAAATGTGACGCTGAAGACTTTTACGGAAGAATGAATCAATTTTTCGATAAAGGACCTAAAAGTCAGTATTACGATAACGATGATTCCGGATATATGGTCTTAAATACTGACTATGAAAATGAATATGTTCAACCTTGGAATGATAATCGTGAATTAATGAATAAACTCAGAATTAAAAGAAACACTATAGTTCATCCCGAAAATGATGAACGTGCTAATTTAAATAATGAAGAATTAAAACAATGTTTAGATTTTGTTTTTGCAGCTAATGGAGGAAATATATTCAATGGATAAGTATCAAATAAATTTTTTAAAAGGAATTATAGTCAGTGTAGATAATGCTGATGGATGTGGAAATTTTGAAATAGATAGTGAAGGTAATTTAATTATTGTACAAAATGAGAATTACAACATTACAAATTATGTTTTGAAGATCAAAAACAAAGATTTATCATCAGTTTCTTATTATGTTAATGCATGGAAGAAAGCTAATATAGAAAATGATATTGCAAGCATTCCAGTTGACTTTAACAATCCAACAACAATTATAAAAATCGAATTAAAAGATGGATTGGTTGATGATTTCAATGCGCAAATAATCTTAAAGAATGCTGATAAAGCGTCATGGGATGAAAAATACTCAAAAAAGGTCAATGAAGAAAGGATAAAAAATATTGGCTGCATTTTATGCGATGAAAGCATGATTCACACGTTAATATTTAAGCCTTGCTGTAATAAATATAATTATTCTATCGTTAAATGGTATGCAAAAGGATACATGAAAAACCAACATTATAGTGAAATAAATAAACAATATTTTTTAGAAGAACAAAAAATAAATACAAAATTTTATTCAAACATTGAATGTGCATTTTACGTTGCTGCAGAAATATCTCAATTTGATAAATATGGTAATTTACTAGTTTCAACAAAAATAAACTTCTAGAGGTTTGCGATAATGTTAAAATATTTATTTTTTGATATTGAATGCTCTAATTGTTTTGGAAGAAATCCAAAGATGTGTGAGTTTGGATATGTACTAACTGATGAAAATTTTAAGGTGATACGAAGCGATTCAATTCCTATGTCACCAGGTAGAAAAAATCATGAAAATAGATTTGATCTAACTATATACAAAAGAGACCCTGAATTTCAATGGGCATACGATATCGATTATTATTTTGAATGCCCTGAATTTCCTGAATACTATGAATTAATAAGTAGATTATTTAAAACAGAAAATGTTGTTATATTTGGATATTCTGTTGATAATGATATTCGTTATTTAGACAACGCGTTTAAAAGATATAAATTAAATCCTATTGAATATGAAGTTTATGATATTCAAAGAATGATGAAATATTATTCTGAGAAAAAAGAAAGATTTATGGGGCTAGAGGATGCGTTTAAAAAACTTTGTTCAATAAATGAATTTATAAAACTGCAAAAGCATTTGTCTAGAGACGATGCATTTATGGCAATGAGAGTTCTTCAAAAAATGTGTGAGAATCTTGAGGTAACTCCTTTAGAAATGATTGAATTGTGTGATAATTGTAAATATGATTCAAAAGAGTATTTAACAAAATACAACAAAAATCAATATTACAAAAAAGAAAAGGAAATTGGCCAGACTATGTGGGGAAATTTTTATAGAGAATGCACCCCAATGTTAGAAAATGATGAATCTATAGGAAAAATAATCACTATTAGTGGAAAAATCAAAGAAAATCCTATTGTGTTACAAGAATTAATAAAACTAATAAAAGATAATGGTTTTATTGGCTTCGATAAAATAAGTGGATCCGATTATTTAATATCTTTAAACAATGAAGATTCTATTAGAATTAAAAATGCATTGAAGCATCCTTATCACGGAAAAATTATAACAATTCAAGAGTTTCAAAATTTAGAAGTTAAAATATAGAGTATGCAAAATTTCATTGCTTAGAATATGCATTGAATCAATATTGATTATCAAACTCATAATAGTAGAATAGGTCTGATACAATGCTATCAGGCTTTTTTGTTGCAAAAATATCAGAATTTACGTTTAAAACGCGATATTTTGCTTTAAAAATAGAATTTTATTAGTTTGACAGGCTGTTGGTAGGCTTCGTTTAGAGGTTCTATTAGTAGCTTTTTATTTTGCTTTTGCACGATTTAAACTCAAGGGTGCTAAAATTCTACACGATTTAACACGATTTGAAATTTGAGATAATATAGCTTTGACGTTATTCCACAATTTGCTTGTAATTTTCTAAAACTTGTAATTTTCTGAAAAAAGTGCTATAAGTTTTATGTAATTTAATACTATATTTATAAGGCTTATACTTTGCTAACAATAGTGAAAAACAATGGTTAATTGAATATCTAAAAACTATTGCATAAAAATACTGACAAATGGAGGTTGAAAGAATATGTTAAGAAATAAATTGTCAATTATTGGTTACACAGTACTTTTATCGATAACTTGTGTTAGTTTAGTTGCGTGTGGTAATAATGACGACAGTGGTGAAAACAAAAATCCTGTTCACGATACTTCAAAATGGTTTACAGAAGAAGAATTGTCGTTAAAAGGGCTTACTGGTTTGACTGCACCGACTGGATTGTCAGGAGAGATGCAATCAGGCGATGCATGGTATAACGGCGGATACTCATTTTCACAAGTCTGTCCGAATGAAGATACATTTATGACGAATGCAGAAACATATTTTTCGTATTTTAAAACAAATTATAATGGAATGTTCGGCAAACCAAAACTTGAAAAGTTTAGTATGGATACAAACGAAAATTGGTATATTATAGAGCAAAAGAATGATTTGTCTGACTATTTTGATAATAATCCTAGTAATTTGTACAAGTTCTATTATGTAAGGGATAACACTTTAGATAATGGCTATTTTACAAGAGGCTCGGTTTGGATTTTTGAAATTAGATATGAATTTGATACTAATTCTAATGAATATAAATTTAAACTATTTATTGAAAGTGCTGATTCTTCTCGAAATGGAAATTATACAAATTATTACAAAATGAGATGAAGTCAATATATATAATTGTTTGGAGAATAGATGTTAGCAAAACAACACAATGTTCCGTAAAATCGCAACGAAATCAACAATTCCTATTTCATATATTTTTTAACAGTAGCTTTGATGAACATACGAGTAAATTGATGTGATATATGTGACAAGGTAGTAAATTTAGTAATAGTTCAAAAGAAAATCTTTGAAATTTAATTTGAGTTGGCTTATTTTATGTGCTTAAATATCTATAAATGTTAAATTGAAGAGTTAGTGATAGTTATGTTACATATTGTGCTATATTAAGAAACGATATTCAAAAATACTGTTGCTAAAATTTTCATAATTACAAGAGTAGTGCTAGCATTGCTACTATGCTATCAACTCTTACATAAGAATGCATTAGTTTGATACAGTAAAATGTGTCGAACTTTTTTTTACGAGAGTTTGATTCTTACTATAGTTTCGAACTCGCAAACTTTGATACATAAAATATTATATTTTTTCATTTTATTAAACATTTATGTCTTACTCAAATTTATAAATTGATATTTTATAATTAGCTTTTTTTGATATTTTAATGCTACTCCTGTTCCACCACATGAACCTAATTCATTATTGACCGGAATCATAAAGGAAAAAGCAAGTGCAATATACCCTTCATCTTTATTAAAAACTTTGGATGGTATTTTAATATCTTCATAACTATTATAAGAAATATAATAATTATGCCATTTTTTCTTTTTTGTAAATACATAATTATCATTTGCTATACTATCATAATCATATTGCTTAAGAAGTATGGATGATTGTTCATAAGAAACATAATGACTGTCTTCGTTTAAGAAAACAAATACTTGAGTATCATTGTTGCATGCAATATAGTCAGAACTCATATACCAAAGACCTAAATATAATTTTATGGTTATGTCTTCTATATCATATTCGTTTTGTAACTCGCAGTCCAAATAATAAGGTTGTTCTGATTTATGAATAAACGCATTATTTGAAGGTGTACATCCACATAAAACTAATAATAACATTAAAAACATAAATTTTTTTTCATAATAGATAATCTCCTTTTAAATTATTATTCTAAATGAATGGCGTCTATACTCAAAATCAATATACAAAAAATTTGATATAAAACCGATGAATATTTAAAATCATATGTACTCATCTTCCTTTTAGCTATTTTATAATAAAATTCCTTAATAATTTTTAAGAAAATTACCTTTTATATGATACTTAAATAGATTTTATTATCAATTTGCTACCCAATAAAAATACTCTTTTCGCTTTTTCTCTTTCAGCGGGACATCGTGAGCAAAATCGTGTTGTATCTATTGATTTAAAGAAATTAACTATAGGTCAGCTTTCTAGTTCTCCTTCTAATGAATTGCTTATTAAAGATATTTTTGCCAAAACAAAATACAAAATAGTATACGAAAAAATATGGATGATTATCTTCTTTGTCATCCTGCTTTCGTTAATCCAGTAGCCTTTGCTTGCTATAAAACAAATGGTAACCTCAAAAAAATTAAAAGAAATAATGCTTATCTAAATAAAATTATCGATGCCAATATAGAAGCATATAGAATTATAAGTAATGCTGGTCATGAAATATTACCTGATGATGATAAAGACTTTGAAAGCAAAAAATATAGAAAAACTTGCTTTAAATTTTTTAAATTGATGTGTGGAACTAGTCTTGGAAAAATTTGTGCTTCTGATCATGCGATGAATGCTACTGATGAAATGAGTGCATTAAATGAAGATTTTTAAAAATTTTTTGATGAAAATTATGCAGCTTATCCTACATGGATTGAATTAGAAAATGACTATAAGAATTATTTAAAAAGACTATTTTAAAAACAATTATCGAAGACTTATTTCTCAGTGTACTTTTTTTCTAATTTGTGCTATAGGAATTAGAAAAAGCGCCATTGGTATGGTTCATCTTTATAGCCAAAAAGTACAAAATTGCTGTGTTGAATTAGGATTGATAACTCATAATAAAATTAAGCGCTATTCTATTTTATTTAAAATTATTTGCATTCCTGGATATATTACATATGTTTTACTCAGCGCATATTTGATAAATGGTTTCAAAAGATTTCTTAAAGGTTTTTGGCAACTTCTTGTTATTCTATCAATCATTAATTTATTTGATCAATTATTAATTGATAATTTTTTGGTTGGTCATACTAATGCTTGGATAATACCTGGAACAGAAAACTTAAAACAATATATCACTAAAAAAGATAAATGTAAAAAATGGCTTTTTGGCACAGTTGGTATGGCGATAATATCAGCTATATTATCAGGATTAATGACAATTTTTATCAATTAAAATGTCTCAATACAACCATTTCAATATAAAACTAATTAATAAATCATATTATCATTCATTTTAAAATTACAAACTATTGCTTTTATTGCTTTAAAGTGTTATTCTTTAAAAGCAACTTAAGGGAGTAGTTGACTCATTGAGTGATTGACCTACAAACCGGTCATAAAAACCAGGTTAATCTTAATTAACGAGACTTATGTTAGCTATTTTTAGAGGCTAACTATAGGGTCTCGTTTTATTATGGGGGATAAACAAAATACTATGGACACTCTAATTTGGGTTTTAACTGCTATTGGATTAGGAGCAGGGCTTGCTATGGATGCTTGCGCAGTATCCATGAGTAACGGATTAGCTAATCCAAAAATGAAACTTGGCAAAGTATTTACCATCGCTGGATTTTTTGGCGTATTCCAAATAATTATGCCAATTTTCGGTTATTTAGCTGTCACTGTTTTAAGCGCTGCTTTAGGAGAAAAATTTACTACAATTTTCAGTTATTTAGTACCATGGATTGCTTTAATCTTACTTTTGATTTTAGGAATTAAAATGTTAATTAAAGGTATTAAAGAAGGCAAAAATAATAAAAAGGAAAAAGATAATACAGAAGAAACCATAAAAAATTTGACTATCAGAGAACTTTTTATTCAAGCAATAGCCACATCAATTGATGCATTAAGTGTCGGTGTTATTTATGGAAATGTTGTTCCTTTAGAAGCCTATCTAACATTCTTAATCGTTGGTATAGTTACTTTTGGAATCAGTGTTGCCGCAGTCTTCATCGGAAAAAAATTCGGAACTATATTTTCTAACAAAGCAACTATAGCTGGTGGAATCATTCTTTGTGCAATTGGCTTAGAAATTTTCTTTACTCATTGGAATGATGTTGTCGCTGGAATTAATGCTATTTTTAATTTATTTTAATGTTTTAAGGAGTAGTAAATAAAATGATTCTTACTTTTGTTGATTCTTGTCCAATTTATCTTCAATCAATTGCCTTTGTAGTAGGTTTAATTGTCGGTACTATTTGTTTAGTCAAGTTCTGCGATATTTTTGTTGATTCGGCAAGTACAATTGCCAAAAAACTTCATATATCTGAATTAATTATCGGTTTAACTGTTGTTGCTATCGGTACAAGTTGTCCTGAACTAGCTGTTTCAGTATCCGATTCTATATCATCACTATTAGAAAATAGCAATGCCAACGTTGCAATAGGCAATGTCATAGGAAGCAATATTTGTAACTTACTTCTAGTATTAGGATTTTCTGCTGTATTTACTCCGATTGTTGTAAAAAAATCTGTTTGCAAACGTGAATATCCATTTTTATTAATAATATCAGCTCTTCTAGTCTTATTTGTAATCTTATTCGGAACAGGATCTTCTATAACTGGTAATTATGCAATATTAAGATGGGAAGCTATAATTCTTGTTGTTCTTATGTTTGTTTATATTTGGTTCTTAATCCACAATGCAAAAAAACATCCAGATGAACAATTAAATACTGAAGAAGAAAAACTTACAGAAGAAAAAGAGAAAGATATGAAATTATGGAAGGCTATAATTTTAGTTATAGTCGGAGCAGCTGGAATTGTCTTTGGAGGAGAAGCTGTCGTCTTTGGTGCCAAAGGATTAGCTTTACAAGTTTCTGATGCTGCTCACTTAGACCATGATTTAGCAGAATCTTTAGTTGGATTAACAATTGTGGCAGTAGGAACTTCTTTACCTGAATTAGTAACAAGTGTTGTTGCAGCTAAAAAAGGACAAAATGAATTAGCCTTAGGAAATGTCATCGGTTCTAATATTTTCAACATTTTATTCGTTTTAGGAATCGCTGGTACAGTTAATCCTTTAACCACTGGTTCTCAAGTTATTATCGATGCTATAGTTATGATGGTTGCAACAATTGTTGTTTTCATTTTTGCCCTAACTGGAAAAATTAAACGTTCTGGTGGTATTGCATTGCTATGTATGTATGGTGCTTACTTAGCATATCTAATTGTTCGTACAATAATGTAAATTAAAAGGAAAATAATACTTTTTAAATTTATTATTTTCCTTTTTTGTATGAATAAAATTAAATTTTTCCGAATAATTTTGTCCTTCTTCTACCGCTTCTTTATAAAGAGAATGTATTTTTCTAACATTTTCAACAAACATCTTCCCCGCTGGGGTTAAAGAAATACTTTTTGTGTTCTATCAAAAATTTTAAATCTAATTTCTTCTTCTATCACTTGAATTTGATAACTTAAAGAAGGTTGAGAAATGTATAACATATCAATAAAATTTTCTTGTCAAATTATTATATATTAATACTAGAGGAGGTAAATATGAAATCATTAATAGTTTATTTTTCTAGAAGAGGAGAGAACTATGCAGTAGGAAATATTAAAGAAGGCAATGCCAAACAAGCAAAGACAATTATGAATGCTATTTGGGATGGCTATGAATTAGCAAATAACTTATAACTTAATTAATCTTATTTTCATTATTAAGAGGTATTTTTTCCTCTTAATTTTTTTAGGTAAAAATATACTCATATATTTTTATGATATATTAATTAAAGGTAAATATTTTTTTACAAATATAGGTATATTATGAAGAATAAAATAAATAAAAATACTATTCCCAATGACTTTTCTATAAAGCTAGTTTTAATCGATGCATTTCCCGTTTTATTCTTTGGACTTTCGGGAATATTTTTAGGGTTAATTTTAAATAATTTTTTATTTTATATTGGAGCAACAATATGCATGTTATCTGGAATATTAAAGGTTTTATGGAAATTTATAGTTGCTAAAAAAAGAAAAATATCTGGCCATTATTTTTGCAGATGAGAATTGCAACGCCAATTGGTTTTGTTATTACTTTAATATCTATTATATTATCTGGAATTCAAAGAACTCTTTCTCCGCTAATTAATTTTCTTTTGTATCCTTTACCGCTGACTTTCTTTATTATTGGCTTAATTAGTCTTTTATCAATGATAATATTTACTTTTGTCTTAGATTCTTCAAATGCTAAATCAAATTGGATTAATCAAATATGCAATAGCCTTTGTCAATTATCTTTCTTTATTTCTTTTCTAATCATCTTTTTAATGTACTAGATTTTAAAAAAAGTACATACTATACTATTCATATGAAAGAAAACTTGGAAAATAATTTAAATATAACAATATCATTTGATAATAAATATAACGGAAATAAAAAAGATAGAATACGATATAAAACATCAAATTTCTCATTAGTCTTTATAGGAGGATTAATTATTTTTTGTGCTGGAATTTATCTAATGTTTTTCCATTTTCGTCCTAGACCAATTGGAATTCAAAAATATGAAGCAATATTTATATTTGTTTTAGGTATAGTATTAATAATAGCATCTCCTTTTGCTTTCATTTTTTCAAAGATGAATGCCAAATTTGATGGGGAAATTATGTTTAACATAAAAAAAGATGAATCTAATCCTGATTATCAATTAAATGTTACTGGATATAAAAAAGAAAAATTATGCAAAGAAACTTGTATTATAAATTCAATCGAAGCAAAAAAAACTTTCTACGAAATAAATACTAGAAAAGGGAAGAATTATATTATTCCTTTTTCTCAAATTTCTGAAGATAATAAAAACAAATTATCTGAAATAGCTGCTCTTTTAAAAGAACATAACACAATTAAGAATTAAATATTTTGGAGAAAGTAATGAAAAATATTTTAGCCATGGATTTAGGGAAAACAACGCTGGGACTAGCTATATCTAGATCAGGAATTCTTGTTACTCCTTTAACTAATATCAAGTTTCCTGCAGAAGATTATGATGAATGTATAAAACTTTTACTTGATACAATTAAATTTGAAAAAATAGAGCATATCGTAATTGGACTTCCTTTATTTCCTAGCGGAGATCCTTGTGAAATGACTCCTGTTGTTGAAGAATTTATAAAAAAGATAACTCCTTTATTTCCTAATATAGATATCAACAAAGTTGATGAAAGAAATTCTACCGTAGAAGCTGCTGAAATGCTTCATTTAAATAATAGAAAAGCAAAAAATCAAAAGTCTATTATTGATAGTGCCGCGGCCATGATAATTCTCGAGCGATTTTTAAAACAAATTGGGCAATATTAAGCTTGGATATCCAAGCTTTTTTTATTTTAAATATATTATTTAACTTTATGAAAAAAATTAATATTTATTTAATAAAGTTTAATAATTATTTTTTAATTTATTTTCAAATAAACTATTGAATTTTATTAAAATATTATCTATATTTTAGATGTTACAATAAAAAAGGAAGTAAGAATTACTATGTTAGAAGAGAATGAATTATATGACAAAGCTTTGAAAATTGCTAATGGTGAAATAAAATATAAAGAAACTATTCCATATTCATATAAATCAGGAAGCACATTTTTTATCAAAGGGATAAAAAGTGCTTCTCGAGAAATAGAGTATTTAAACTCAAGGTTTCCTTTTTGTATTACCAGAGATGGTATTGCTGCTTTTGAGCCTGATATACGTTTTTTAATAGTAAATACCGATGAAATTAGTACTGATATTCTCGAAGATTCTTCTATTATTGGTTTATTTATCATGCCAAAAGTAAAAAAAATAATAGGTGAAGAAATTTATTTCAAAGTAAAGTATTTATGGGTGCATAATGATAATCAGTTTTTTGCAACAATTGATAATGCTCTTTTCAATAAAGATATTACTGAATTATTATTTTATTCTCCTTTAAATGATTCAACAACTTTTAAAATTCCTGAATCAGTTATTAAAATTAATAAATTTGCTTTCAAAGGTGTAAAACATCTTCGCACACTTTATGTACCAAAGAATATTTCACTTGATGATATCGATATTACTCCTTCAGTTAACATCATACGTTATTAAATAATTTGACAAAAAAATATTTATATGATACATTCAAAGAAGTTTGATTATCAAACTATCTAATTTGTTCATCAGAGGACACTAGATCGCAATCTAGTTTGTCGAAAAGATGTCGAGTGCGCTCGGTTATATTGAAAAATATAACCTTTTTTGTTTGTTGTATAGAAGGAGGAGCTGTTTATGAAGAAAATTGATCTATCTGAACATTTTACTTTTAAAAAACTTTTACTTTTTAGTATCCCATCTATTTTTATGATGATTATTTCATGCATCTATGGAATAGTTGATGGATTATTTATCACCAATATTATAGGTGACGATGCCTTTACAGGAATTAATTTAATCATGCCTGTTGTTATGATTGTCGGTACAATTGGTACTATGTTCGGTACAGGTGGAGGAGCTTTAATTTCAAAATTCTTAGGAGAAGGAGATAAAGAGAAGGCTAACAGATTGCTTTCAACTTTCTCAATATCCATATTTATATTAACAGCTATAATAGGATTTATTTTAATTATTCTTATTGAACCTATTTCTTACGCAATTGGCGCTGATGAAAGCACTATTCAATATTGTGTACCATATGGAAGAATTTTGTTAGCCTTTATGCCTTTTTACGCTTTACAACTCGCTTATCAAAATCTAATAATTGTTGCAGGTAAACCTCATTTTGGATTAATCATTACAATTATTGCTGGTCTTGTTAACGGATTATTTGATTTTTTGTTCATCTATGTTTTTAATTTCGGAGTTCAAGGAGCTGCGTTTGCAACTATTTTATCCCAAGTCTTTGGAGCAATTATTCCACTTGTTTATTTCTTTAGAAAAAAAACTAGCAGTTTAATCCATTTTGAAAAACCTATCTTAGATTTTAAAGATATTGGCAAAGCTGCTTATAATGGCTCAAGTGAAATGGCATCTAACGTTTCTATGTCCTTAGTTAATATGCTATATAACATTCAACTTTTGCAAATATTTGGAAAAGGTGGTGTTAGTGCATATGGAACAATCATGTATGTTGGGTTTATTTTTATTGGAACTTTCTTCGGATTTTCAATGAGTGTTGTACCTATAATGGGATATAACCTGGGAGCTAAACGTACTGATGAATTACATAACGTTTTTAAAAAGAGCTTAATTATTATCACTACTTTTTCATTAGTACTCACAATGCTAGCTGAAGCCTTATCATATCCATTAGCATTTATTTTCTTTTCCAAAAATCAAGAACTTTTAGATCTCACCACAATAGCAATAAGAATTTACGCTTTATCCTATTTATTAAGTGGATTTAATATCTTTGGTTCATCAATGTTCACAGGTTTAAATAATGGGTTTGTATCATCCTTAATTTCTTTTTCAAGAACATTAATATTCCAAGTAGTAATGATTTTCATAATTCCTTTAATATTTGGGCCTTATGGAATTTGGGCTGCAATGTTATTTGCCGAATTCTTTTCATTAATTGTCACAGTAGTATCAATTATTGTTAATCACAAACGATATGGATATTACTAATTATTAAAAAAACTACATATATAAAAAGCCATATTTAATACAATTTTTTCAAAAGAAATAAATATGGCTTTTTTACTATAATTTTTTACCGCAGTTATTACAATAATTAGCATCTAATGGATTTTCTGAATTACAATAATGACACTTTTTTATTAAACTCTTTCCGCAATTTGAACAATATTTTGCATCTTTAAAATTTTTATTATGGCAATATGGACATTCAATTTGATTTTTATTCATAGTATCAGAAACAGTATCAATAGCTGGTTTTATATTCTTAGTCAATTCATTTATAACTGTTGCTTGATCTTTGGCAAAATATGCATATATTGCACGATTATATCCAATTAATAAGAAAATTATTCCAGGAGTTATTAAAAATACACCTATAAAACATAAATAAAATAATGTAGGCTGTTCCATAGTAGAAAAAGCTTTAAAAAAATCAATCAATCCAAATGTCATACACGCTATACCAGAAATTAAAAAAACAAAACCTAAAATTCTAAAAATTATCTTTTTATTTTTATGTTTGCGCTCTTTTTCATCATCTATCATTTGGTTAACTTCATCATATTTTTTCATATTTAGTCTCCATAACATTATTTTAACAAAAAATTATCTAATAACATAGTTTATTTATTAATAAATTTATGCTAGTCTATGTTTTCAAAGGTAATTATAGATTATGAATATTTTATTAGTTAATGATGATGGATATAATGCTGAAGGTATTCTACTTTTGCAAAAGAAATTAAAAAAATATGGTGAAGTAACAATAGTTGCTCCTAAAAACAGCATGTCTGCCAAGTCATGTTCTTTAACAATAAGAACTGGTCTTAAAGTTGTTGAAGAAAGTGAAAACGTGTATTCAGTTGAAGGGTTTCCCGCCGATTGTACTTCTTTTGGTTTGGTTGAATTAAATAAACATTTCGATTTGGTCGTATCTGGTTGTAATCACGGATTAAATATTTCCGATGATATAAATTATTCAGGAACAATAGGCGCTTGTGTTGAAAGTATAAAACATAAAGTACCAGCCATAGCTTTTTCATGTGAATTCAACTTTAATATTGTCGATAAATATTTTGACAAAGTTATGAATTATATTATTGAAAATCAATTGATATCTTCCAAATATATTTTGAATATCAATTTTCCTAAAGGAAATTATGTCAAGGATATAAAACTAACAAAAAGCATCTCTACTGAATACGATAGAGCGTATTATAAACATGAAGATGGACTATACTATTGTCAGAGATTAGAAATATGTAAAGAAATCCCAATCGACTCTGAAAATTATGCAGTAAATAATGAAATTATTAGTATATGCCCTTTGACGAATTCTTATTTTAATTCAAATCTCTATGATAATTTAATCAAAAAAATTTAATTATAAAATCCCTAGTTTCTCAAAGATTAATAGTATATAATTTCATAGGAAGGAGATAAATATGGTAAAAAACATTAAAATTAAAAAAGTCAAATATTTCTGGCTTTATATAGTTCTAGGTGCATTAGGAGTCATTGCTTCAATAATTCTTGCACCAATATGGAATTTCTGGGAACAATGCCCTTGGAAAACTTGGGGGCAAAGCATATTAGGAATAATAATTGCCGCCGCTATTTTATTCTATGTTGGCTATTATCTAATAAAAAAGATTATTAGATCAAGAGGTGTAATACAAGTTTTATACATAATTGAATGTGTAGTTCTTGTATTAATAGCGATTGGCAGTATTTTAACCCAGCTTCAAATTCTTCCTATTAAAGAAATATGTATGATAATAGGATTAATATTCTGGAGTGAAGGTGTAATTGATTTATTCCGTGCTTATTTTCATCAAAGAGATTCAAAAACAAGTTATCCAATGTGGAGGCTTTGCATCGCAATTGGCGCAGTCACGCTTGGAACATATATGTTCGCTAAACCATTTTTCCAAAATATAGTAGTACTTTGGGTCTTTGTTTCATTACTATTTGTATTAAGTATCGCATTGATTGTCTTTGGTGCAATGTGTAAGCCAGCAGGAAACCCAAAAAAAGTCAAAGAAAACAAAAAAAATGACGACAATAAAAAAGCAATAGAAGAAAAAGAAGAGAAAAAAGAACAAAAAATTATTGAACCAAAAATAACTGAATTTAAACCAAAAGAAACAAAATCTTCTTCAAAAAAAGATGAAAAAGAAGAAGAGAAAAAAGATAAATAAAAATCCTCAAAAAATGAGGATTTTTTCTTTTATCTTCTTGCAATCTCAAAACAAAAATGGTATTATTAAAAAGCTGTTTAAAACAGCAATAGCAAATAAGAAATTCAAAAAATTATATTGACAATGAAGTTGAAATTTGTTATTCTAATACATGCCGGGTGTTTAGCTCAGCTGGGAGAGCATCTGCTTGACGTGCAGAAGGTCATAGGTTCGATCCCTATAGCACCCACCATTGAGGTTAAAATTGTTGCATGTATTGCAACTTTTTTATTAAATTAATATCGTGGAGCAGTACCCAAGCGGTTGAAGGGACTGGTCTTGAAAACCAGCAGAGGTTAGTAGCCTGCCAGGGTTCGAATCCCTGCTGCTCCGCCATAAAAGAACTAGAATTGTGATACGAGAAATCTATCACAATTTTTTTGTTTTTAGGGTAAAAACAGGTAAAAACACCAGAGTACAAGTCTCACCAATAAGAAATTTGCCTTATTTTTAGCATCATTTTTAACAGCATAAATCAAATCATCAATTTATGGGGTTGCAATTCTAAAGGCTCAAAATGCTAGGGGGTGCATTTTTGGTGCCAAAAAGAGAGGGGGTTGCATTTTCAAAGTGCAAAACTTAGAGGGGGTTGCATTTTTGAGGTCAATTTTGGCAGGGGGTTGTATTTAAAAAAATCTTTCTTTAAAAATATTGTTAAAATACTAGAAATATTGTCATATTTTTGATATAATAAAATTATAATTTTTAAGGGAGGACATTTTATGTTTGCACCAGATAAAATTAAGAAATTAAGAGAAAAAATGTTATTAACTCAGACAGAATTTGCTGAGCTTCTTGGCGTTGCTTTTGAAACAGTAAATAGATACGAAAATGGTAAAAGTATACCTACTATGAAAGTAAAAAGGAAACTTGCTGAGTTGTTTAAACAATATGAAATTGAGGAATGATTAAAATGATAGATTTTAAAAATTGTGATTATAAAGATTTACTAAAACAAATGAAAGAAGATTGAATAAAAGTCGATCTTATTTTAACAGATCCTCCATATTGTGTTAGTAGAGATTATCAACTCGGTTTTTACCTAGTTTATTAGTTGAATCTCTATGCGATTTCGAGGATTTGGATAACAAGATTATCAAGGAATCAGAGGATTTAGATTTAATAGCCGATAAGGTACATAAGATGGTCATGGAAAATGCATCAACAGCTCAAGACCAAGAAGAATACCAGAAACGCTATGATTACCTTTCAAATAAATACGATGAAGGCAAAGCAAAAGTAAAAGCCCTTCAGGAGGAAAGAGCCAGAAGAGCCACACAAAAAGAAATATTGGAATTAAAGATAAAAGAGCTTGAAACTGCAGACATTTTAAAAGAATGGAATGAATCAGTATTTAAAATGAGCGTTGATGAGATACTTGTTTCAAAAGAAGAGTTGACCTTCAAATTCTATATCGGGGAATCTATAAAAATTAAACTATAACAAATCAACCACTAAAGTATACTCCTCACTTTAGTGGTTTTTATGTTATTCAACGAAACGTAGAGTTGACAATTCAAAAATTGCAAAACTTAAAACTCCACTCTACGAAGAGTATTGTGCTGTTTCATTGACAAAAATCCGAACTTATAGTAGAATTTTGGTGTACTTAGGAGGTGCGATTATGTCAACAATTGGCGATAGAATTAAATTAAAAAGAAAAGAACTAGGACTAACACAAGCTGAATTAGGTGCAAAAATCAATGTAACTGATAGAGCTGTTAGTAAATGGGAACAAAACGAAGGTAATCCAGATATGTCTTTGATTGCTGATCTTGCAAAAGTATTAGGTGTTACTCTTGATTATTTAATTTTAGGTAAAGAACCCGAAGAAAGAATAATTATTAAAACTCCTAAAGAAATGCTTATTGAGACAGATGATCCAGCTTATTTGGAAAAAGTTAACGATCTTACTTTTTCAGATTTATATAAGAATCAATTAGTTAATGTATTTACCTTCTTAGTTGATGGTGGAAAGATTAATTATTATTATGGCGGTAGACGTCGTTCTAATGATTATGTAACAGAAATCCTTTATCTATGTTTAATTTCAAATAGATTAGACAAATTATCAGTTTTTGAATTCAATGATATCGGATTTGCTGATAATAATGAATGGACAAAAGAAATGCTAGATGCTTTAGTAAATGATGAAAGAGTGTCAGACGAAACTAGAAAATATGTATTGACTACTCATTGCAGAACTTTAAAAGGTCGTAGCACATTTGATGGAATGAACACAGAAACTAGACATAGATATGGTAATTGGCAAGATATGTATCCAAAATTCCTAGATGCATTTGCAGCTGCGAAAAAATGGGAATGGGTTAAATATATTCTTGATGCAGCAGAAGCAATCAATGAACCTGCTATGGCTGAATATAATGAAAGAAAAGATATTCGCTATGAAGATGGAAACAATTATCATATAAAATTTAATACTCCTAGAAAAACATATCAAACAGAAAAATATGTTCAAGTAATGGCTATTAATGGTACAACATTACAATGCTTACTTGATGAAAAACAATATGATTTGCTAGATCAAGCAAATGCTATAAATAAATTAATTGGTAAATCTACAATAGATAAGAGAACTATTGACTTACAAAAAATGAAAACATCAACTGATGTCTCTTTAAAAGAAAGATTAGTCTTTGAATTTACTCATAACTATATCCTTAATTATAATGGTTTGTTAAATTCAGATACAGTTACAGTTAAAGGACCTTCACGTGAAGAAGATAAAGAAGGATATTTAGAATGTTTATTAAAGCAATATAAGGATTTATATAAAGAAATTATTCTAGAAAATCCAACTAGCCTAATTGAACTAACATATCGTTGTGTTGCTGAAGGGAAGCTAAATAAATTATTCAAAATTGCTGTTGATTCCGAAATTAAAGATTTAATTAGCGTATTATTGGAAGGAAATATTGATAATATTATTCAAAAGGCAAGAGACTTATTCACTTATACTGAAACAAAAGTTACTGAAGATTATAACGGATACACTCGTCGTCAACAAATGAACTATCTTATGAATGGCAAATGGGTAAAAGCTGGAGATATTAAATATACATTTGGTTTAGTTAAAGTTGAGGATGCTTCTGAAATTCCTACAAGTGTAAAGGATGCTTTAAAGTATTTTAATAAGGCAAAAGAGCAAAAATTTAATGAATGGGTTGAAAATGTAGAAGGCAAAATCACTCATATTAGGGTTGCTAAAGAAAACGAAGAAGAATATGGAAGATTAAAGAAAGAAATAACTTCTGAATTTTTAATGGGACAAATTGCTAAAGGAAATGAGGAAGTCGCTACAATTAAACTATGTGTAAGACTTGAATCTATCTTAAAGCATAAATACGGTTATTCTGGCGACCTATACACAATGCTTGATACATTCTTTAATGGTCCATTAAAACAAGTTGAAACATATAAACCTTGGGATGATGAAGATAATAACTACAATTATCAAATGAATGAATATTATAGACAAACTGAACTTAATGAAATTCATGAAAAGTGGACAAGTTATCTAAGCAAGTTGAGAATGAAGAGAAATAACTTAGTTCATGCAGAAAAGAGTAGTGTTAACTTTACCACTGATGATTTAAAACAATGTATTAACATTGTAGAAGAAATTGATAAATAGGAGGTTCACCATGAATAAATACGAAGAATTAGTTTTTATTAATAGCAAAAGCGTTGGTTACTGTATTAGCGTTGTTGGATGTGAAAAAAGCTATGGTGCTGAAATAGATAAGGATAAAAAAGAACTTGTTTTAAAGCAAGAAGAAGATATCAATCTAACTAAATATCAATTTGTATTAATTAGCGATCCTAAAGGAAGCGGTATTGAAAATGTAGCATATCAAATTAATAAAAAATGGGTTGATGCTACATTAGTAAATAGCAAGAAAAAGAAAGGACTAGCTTCACCAGATTATTACCAGAGACCATTAGAACGTGGCTTTGATTTATATGTTGTTGATTTAGACTTTAATGAGAAAGCAACTAAAATTAGAATCTCATATAAGAATGGAATTGTTGAACCTATCGAATTAAAGATAAATTATGTAGAAGCAGATAAGGATAAATATTATCAAAAAGTAGCTGCACAAAATAGAAGTGACTTATTAGCAAAAATGTCAGTTGGCTGTAAAACTGGAGATTCTTTGGTTAATGTATTCTGGCAAAATGCATCGAATAATGTCAAGAAAGTTTTATTTGAATTATTCTTAGATAATAAGCAACTTATTATGAAAAACGAAATGGATTCAGATACAATGTTTAAATCTGTTCAAGGATTAGCTTATGGTAAATATTATTTTAGATTAAGTCAATTCAATGAAAATGGTGAATTAATTGTTGCTACTGATTTAATATCATTTACTTTGTCTGCACCAAATTATAGTGGTAGACATATGGTTGTTATTTAAAAATGGGATATATATTTTGGGACACAGAAAGAATCAGAAACACTCAGATTTATATGATGGCATATATTTTAACCGACGATAAATTTGAAATTGAGAAAGAAGAAATAATTATAGATGATGCTATTGATGTTTCTCATAGGCATTCACCTAAAAGAAAGGTAGAACAACTTAGAAATAAAAGCACAATAGTACATGGCTTTGAGAGTCTTGCAAAAATGCTTATACCATTATTAGAATCATATAAATCTGTTTGTTTTGGAAAAGATGATTTTGTTTCTTTGAATGACCAACTAAAAATCATAAACAAATCACCACTTTCTGGTAGTTATTTGGATATTGAAGTATTGCTAAAAGAAAATGATGAATTGCCATCAAATTTAGGTGCTGCAGCTAGATTTTTAAATGTAGAACATGATGCTCATAATCCATTAAGTGATTCCTACGTTACGATGGAATACTTCAAATATCTTATAAATAAATATCCCGAAGAGTCAATGACCAGAACAATACCTAATAAAAATAAGATTTTGGATATTATTAAAAATGGTAGTTATGAATCAAAGAGTAAAAAAATAATAAAAAAACAACGGCAAACGATTTAAACTAGCTTGCAAACGATTTAAACTAGCTTGCAAACGATTTGAATTAGGTAGCAAACGATTTGAACATAGTGGCAAACGTTTTGTATCAAAATTGTATACCTTTACCATGATAGTAGAATAGGTCTGATACAATGCTATCAGGCTTTTTTGTTGCATAAATGGCAGATTTTATGCTTAAAATGCGATATTTTGCTTTAAAAATTGAATTTTATTAGGTTCACAGGTTGTTAGTATGCTTCATTTAGAGGCAGTATTAGCAGCTTTTTATTTTGACTTTACACGATTTAACACGATTTGAATTTTGAGACAATTTTGATAAAAATCCAAGCTCCATATAGATAAAAAGGCAAAAAATTGTTATAATTTCTACAAGATTATAGAAAAATGTGGATGAGGAGTATTTATGACTTATAAAGAGGCAGTCAAAAAATTAAGACTTAAAATGTTGATGACTCAAAAGGAGTTTGCAAAACTTCTAGATTTTTCTTTTGCAACTATAAATAGGTGGGAAACAGGTAAATATGTTCCAACTATTAAAGTAAGAAGAAAATTACAACCATATTTTGAAAAGTATAATATTGAGGTGGATGCGTTATCCTCAATTCTTTGCTACAAGAGCATTTTTAAAACGTTTTGAGCAACCTGAAAAAAATGGTATTATTTGGCATACTCAAGGTTCAGGCAAGACTGCTTTAGCTGCTTTTTCAAATCGTGTTATAAAAGATTACTTTGGACATAAGAAAGTAGTAAATACTAGATTTTTCTTTGTCGTAGATAGATTGGATTTATTAAGACAAGCAAAAACAGAATTTGAAAACAGAGGATTTTACTTATCATCTTTAAATGTTTATCAAGGAATCATTAAAATCTGTTCAATGGATGGATAAAGATGAGTTTATTGATAAATGTTCACACGAAAATGTGAAATTAGTAGTTAAGGAAATTTTATAAAGAAAGTTGTAATTTTAGGAGGTGTTTTAAATGAATGCTATTTTTAAACTTGATGGATTAGTATTAGAAACTGAAAGATTAATATTACGTCCGTTTAAACAATCGGACTTAGATGATTTTCATGAATATGCTTCAGTTGAAGGCGTTGGAGAAATGGCTGGTTGGAAACATCATGAAACAAAAGAACATACGCAATTAATATTAGATAAATTTATTAGTAATGATAAAACATTTGCTATTGTTTTAAAGGAAAACAATAAAGTTATTGGTTCTTTAGGCATTGAAGAATATGGTATGGAGGAAAAACTATCTGAATTTTTTAATTATAATGGAAGAGAAATAGGATATGTTTTATCTAAAGATTATTGGGGAAAAGGAATAATGCCTGAAGCAGTAAAGACTGTGATTGATTATTTATTTAATGTTAAAAATTTAGACTTCCTAACTTGTGGATATTATGACTTTAATATTCAATCTAAAAGAGTTCAAGAAAAGTGTGGCTTTAAACCATATAGAAAACTTGTAATAGAAACAAAAATAGGAACAAAAGAACAATCAATATTAAATTTACTAATTAATCCAAAAAAGAAAATTGAGTTTATATTTTCACATCCAGAAACTTTAATTTGGAAAGAAATCATAAAATATGAATCAAGAAAATTAGATGATGATACAGTAAAGTCTTTAATTGAGTTATCCAAGCAATGGCAAGAAGAAGATTGTTCTTATGGCATGATTGTAAACACTAAGGATAATTTAAGAAAACCTTTATATGTAGCGGTTGAAAATGATAAGATAATTGGATATATTTTTGGACATTATTATAAGCTAGAAAATAAAACATCATACATTGAAGTTGGAAGTAATTGTTTTATGATAGATGAAATATATGTTATTCCTTCATATAGAAGTAAAGGTGTAGGTAAAGAATTATTTAAATTAATGGAAAATGAAATCAAAGAGTCTTGTGATTATATTACATTAAGTACATCTACAAAGGATTATAAAAAAATATTACATTTTTATGTGGATGAGCTAGATATGAATTTTCATAGTGCATTTTTAATTAAAGATTTATAACAAACTACTAGGCGAGCAAAAGGAGATTATTAAAATTAGTGAAGCATACAAGTTTTTAAAAGAAAGTGTTTCATTTTTTGTCTTATCTATTAATGGAGATTTTCCAGCTGAGAGACCTTTCGGAGCAGTAATGCAAGTAGGAGATAATTTATATTTATCTACTAATGATTTAAATGAAGCTCATAAACAAATTAGATTAAATGGTAATATTCAAATTGTTGCTAAAAAGCCAGATTCAAGAGAATGGATTAGAATAACTGGTGTAACTAGTGAATGTAATGATATTGATTCAAAATTAAAAGATAGTATTATAAATAAGAACAACGAAGAAGCTAGATATTACATGAATAAAATTAAAACATTATCCAATAATTTCGAACTTCCCAATGATTATTGTCAAGAATAAGAAAGAGTATATAAAGCTTTTAAATCTTTAAACAATCTAATATAAGTATTATATTTCTTTTATTTTTTTAAAAAATATACTATCATAAAACTAAGTTCTTACATTTAATGTATCGCGGAGGATTTATGAAGATAATTGATAATATAATCTATATACAAAATAATAAAGCAATTAATTTTTATAAAGATGAAAATGATTGTCTTTATATTTCTGAAAAAGATATTCCTAATATTTTCTTGTGCAATAATGAGGAAATTATTATAAGTGATTTTAAAAAATTTATTAATAGAGAATCTATTGATTATAATGAAAATAAACATATAGAAAACAATATCATCTTATACAATATTAACTTAGTTTTGTATTATGGATATTATGAATACTTAAATCAAACAAAAATATTTTATTCCTTTTTAAAAGAAAATAATTTAACTTCTACTATCTGGATGTATTTATGTGATGTCTTAGAAAATAAAACCAATAAATCATCTTTTTTAAAAATATTTAAAAATTATGAAAATATTTTTTCTACTATAGAAAAATTAAAAACTTCTGAACATTCCAAAAATTATTCTGCTTTTTTCATTCCAGATGAAAATTTAATAAATGATATGATTTCAAAATTAAAAGATGAATATTATTTAGATGATGATTTTGGTGTTTTAAAAGAAAAAGATAGTTTTAAAAATATTACTTCAGATTTCTATGAAAACTATTTTGATTATGATAATCTTTCTTATGAAAATAATCTTTCTTCCTTTACTTATCTTTTTCTAAAAGCAATGCCTTATATTTCTGGAAATGAAGAAATTTTATGTGGCATAATTCTTTTAGATTTAATTAATAACAATGATTTATATTCAAAAAATTATACTTATTTAAATGAAATTGATTTAGGTATTTTTATCAAAGAAGCAACTGAAAATTTAAAAGAAGATTCTTTGTATTTAAAAGAAAAAATTACTAAGTTATTTTATTATGAAAAAAATCCAACAATAAGATATAAAGATCCAGATTCTTCTTTATTGAAAGAATCAACACAAGAAAACATTATCAATTATATTGTCGAATTTATTCAAAAAAATAAAGCATATAGTGGTAGATATGATTATTTTAGAGGAAAAGAACCAACAAAAGATCCTAATGACCCTTTTAGTGAATTCTATACATCAAATGTTTATAAACTTCATTTTCATTGTGAATTTAATAATTTTAAACTTAATGTCGGAAAAAGTATGACTAAACAAAATACTTTAGTTTTTAATGTCGATGGAAATGCATATATAGAAGCACCAATTGATTTAAATAGACGTGATTTATTTATTCTTAATATATATGATGAAATAAAAAATAAATTAGCTCCTGATGCATTCGAAGAATTAGAAACTGATGCAATAAAAAAATTAGATATTTCATTAAATCATAAATTAAAAGATATTTTTGATATTAAGAAATTAAAATTCGAATATATTATAAATTGGAATATAGAAATAACTACCGATAATGGTTATTAATCTTATTCTTGAATTTAAAAATTATCAAATTAAAAAAGGTTAAGAAATATTTTCCAATACTTCTTAACCTATTTTATTTTTTATTCGGCTTTTTTTGTATCTTCAGCAGTTTTCTCTTGTTTTACAGCTGGAGCAGGATAAGATGGTGTAGAAAGAAAGTCTTGAACCATTTGTTTACGTCTTTCTTTCTTAGATTTAATTGCATCATATTTATTGGCATAATGTCTTAAAACAATAATTATAAATATAGTAGCAACTAAGAATATAACTGTTCCTAATATTCTAAAATCAACAACTCCATTTATACCTAAAAAGCTAGCAAAGCCTTTTTGTGCAGCATATAACGGATTATTTTCAGTAAGTTTTGGTAAGTTATAAGCAACCATTCCTAAAATAGCAAGGACAAAACCTAACAACCAGATAGCACCGAAGACTGATAAAAGAATTATTTCGTTTCTTTTATAAGCTTTAGCATTATTTTTCTTAGGAGCAGCCATAATTATTTAGCTTCTGGGGCTGGTGCTTGAGAAGCACGCATTTCTTGTTCATACTTAACAAGATTTTGATACATATTATTAAAGTTTTGTAACCAAGCTTGAGTATATTCTTGACCTTTGGCATTGAAAATACTTACCAAAGTATTTAAAACATCTTGCATTGTGCGTCCTTCTTCAAGCTTTTTACTGCCATTAAGATAATTGAGATATTCAGCAAATTGATCAAATAATCCTAAAAGTGTAGGATCTTGATTTCTAATTTTGCTCTTGATAAAGAATGTTAAGCCGATAACATTTTTTAATTCTTCATCAATAAAGTGAATGGATGGATCTGCATGAATATTGAATTCAGGAGATGTAACATCAACACCTTGTGCACGCTTAGCATTGCGAATTGAATTTGCAACGTTATTAAGTTCAATAAACTTTGCACTGATAATTGATGAAACAACATGCATACTTCTTGCACGATAGAACAAATCATATGAATTAAATAATTCTTTTAATTCTGGTTCAAGTGTTCCATCTTTTTCAAATGTATTGATATATCCATTTAAGATATCAATAATAACTTCATGAATAGATACGATTTCTCCAGCATATTTAACAAGTAAACTTGTTTCAACACGAAGTTCTTTTTGACTATCAGCATTTGTAACAATAGAAACAAATGGAGTATCAGAATCTTCAGTACGACCAATGCCATAAACATCGCGTGCAATATCTTTTACATGATTAAAAATCTTTTCCCCTTGTTCACCATTAGCTGCGCAAAAACGTGCAAATGGCATATTTGGTTCCAAGAAATGTTGGAATTGTGTAACTTGGCTTTCATAAGCTTTAACAAGTTGCTCTCCATTATTATTTTGTTTTAAAAGATTTACAACTGGGCCGGCATAATCAAGAGCTTGACTAAGAAGTTGAGCAACTTGATAAATACCCATTGCATAACGAGTACTTTCGTTCATTTAATATATTTCCTCCGATAACTTTTCTTATTATAACCTTATAAAGAAATAATTACAAGCAATTACACAGTTTATAAGAAGCAATTTTATAAAAAAGCAATTAAAAATTATATGATTTAAATATGATAAAAATAATATTTTTCGTTTATATTTTATTTTCTTTTTAATGATGAATTTTCCTTAATTATCTTTTTTCTTCTTTTTGAAAAAATAAAATAAATTAAAATTGATATTATTGCTAAAATTAAAATACCTCCAAAAATTAGTCCTACAATCAATAAGATTATTTTTAAAAATGCATTGCCTAATTGATCAGACACTTCATTTCCAGAGGTAGATAAATTCGAACTGGTGTTATTTTTTGTACTTGTAAAATCCTGTTCAAGAATAATATAATCTCCATCAATTTTTTTGTTTTCAATTTCATTTTTTTGATAATTGACTATGCTTATTTTTTCTAATTCAAAAAAATTATGCTCTGTAGAAATAATAGAAATTGGTAAAAATAATAATGGAATAAAAGAAAAAACTTTAAATTTCATATACCTTCCTCATTTCAATTATATTGTATATAAAAATTAAAGTTTTGTAAATTTTTATCAATTTTTGCTATAAACTAGATTACCTGCTATATAGGTTTTGATAACATTTAAATTTCTATCAATAACAATGTAATCCGCATCTTTACCTATATCTAATGATCCCTTAAATTTTTCAACACCCATATTTTTAGCTGGATTAATTGTTGCAAAATCAATCGCTTCTTCCAACGATATATTCAATGTTTTTTGAATATTTTTTACCGCATCATTCATTCTTAAAATTGAGCCCGCAAGGGTTCCATCATTTAATGTAGCAACACCATTTTTTACATAAACTTTTTGTCCCCCAAGTTCATATTGTCCTTCATCTAAAAATCTTGCTTCCATTGAGTCTGTAATCAAAACAATTTTATCTTTTCCTTTAAGTCGGTATAATAACTCAATTGCTGGAGCTGAAACATGATGTAAATCACAAATTAATTCAGTATAAACAGAGTCATTTAACAATCCAGCGCCTAACAATCCTATATCACGATGATGAATCCCTCTCATAGCATTATAGGTGTGAGTAAGTGTATGAGCACCTTTATCAATAGCTTCTTGAGCTTTAGTATATGAACAATCAGAATGTCCAAGACTTGGTTTTATTCCGTTATCGAGAAGAAATTTAACAATATCAAAATCAGCTTCTTCATAAGCTATAGTCATAATCTTAATCATATTACTACTAGCTTCAATCAATTCTTTTATATTTTCTTCTGTCGCCTTAATAATATTTTTAGGATCTTGAGCTCCACAATATTTTTTACAAATAAACGGTCCTTCTACATTTATGCCTAATATATTTGCACCAGGTAAATCTTTATTTTGAGCAATATTATTTAATGCCCGCTTTACATCATCTAAACTCATGCTCATTGTTGTTGGATAAAATGATGTTACACCATCTTGTAAAAGTGAAATTGAGATATTTTCCAAGTCTTTTTTTGTTGCATACATAGTATCAGAACCATTGCAACCATGAATATGTTCTTCGATAAAACCAGGAATAACTATATAATTTTCATCTAATTTTTCAAAAGAAGAATCTTCATCGTAACCTATAACTTTACCTTTTTCAAACGCTATAGATCCTTTGATAATTCCTTTTTTTGGAATATATATATACGTATCCTTATATCCTGTCATATTAAACACCAATCTTTAATTTGCTCGCTGCTTCTTCATCAGCATAAATTGTACAATTAGGATGAGATTTCAAAATTGAAGCTGGTAAATTTTCATTTTCATCTTCAGTAAATAATCTGAAAATAGCCTCAGCCTTATTTAATCCAGTGGCTATTAAAACGATACGTTTAGCGTTCATAATAGATTGCAATCCCATTGAAATTGCAGAAGTTGGAACATCATCAATTGATTCAAAAAATCTCGAATTATCTTTTATAGTTGATTCTTTTAATTTCACGACATGAATATGTGAAGAAAAAGATGTTCCTGGTTCATTAAAAGCAATATGTCCATTTGATCCTATTCCTAATATTTGAAAATCAATTCCCCCATCTTTTGCAATTTCTTGTTCATATGTTCCTATACATTTGCTTGAATTTAAACCATCTGGAATATGAATGTTTTCTTTATTGATATCTATATGTTCAAAAAAATTTTTATTCATAAAATAATGATATGATTGAGAATCATCTTCTTTTAATCCAATATATTCATCCAGATTATATGTTTTAACATTTTTAAAAGAAACAAATTTATTATTATAAGCTTTTATCAGTTCTTGATAAACGCCGATTGGAGAAGAACCAGTTGCTAGACCCAAACAAGCATTATTTTTTCTATTGATCAATGTTACTATTTCTTTAGCAATTTCTCTAGCTATATCTTCTTTTTTTAAAACTATTAATTCCATAATTATCTCCTCTATTCCACAATTTCGATAGATATTTTATTTGTTTTATCTAGCATGTCATCTCCGATAAAAATATTATTTTTTTCTATCTTCTTTCCATTTAACAATATATTTCTTTCAATTAAATTTTCTTTTCTATAAGAAACTACAATAATTGTATTATTAACTTTTAAAGAACATCGACATTTTTCTGATGGATAATAATTTTTTATATTAATATTAACTCCATTTAAATTTGGCTCAATACCAAAAGATCCTTTTATTAGAGTTTTTATCAATGTATTAGCTGATCCAGTATACCAATCTGACATAGATTCGCCATCCATTCCTTCTTCTACATTATAAGAATATGAATTTGGCATTACACAAGGTGTAGTTGTCAAAATGTCATGCGTAAAAGGCAATATCTTTTCTAATTGATCATACGCCATTTTTTCTTCATTCAAATAAAAGCAAGCAAGAATTCCAAATAAGGTTCCATGTATATATGTGGCACCATTTTCTGCTGTTCCTTTAGGAAGATTAATAATTCTACCTACACCTTTACAATTTTTTTCAAAATATGGTTCAAAAGTTTTAAAACCATATTTAGAATCTAAATTACTAAATGCCAAAAGCAAATCATTTTTATCCAAATAATTTTCTTCATTCATCTTTGATATTACATAAAAGGCATTAGCGGTTAAAGAAGAACGAGATTTATTATCAACGTCGCAAAAACTTCCAACATAATATGATTGATTTTCTCCCCAACCATGAACTATTTTCTTAATTCCGTCTTTTTCAACAACAGCATTATCTTTTACACCTTTTTTTATAAGTTCTCTTTTTTCTTTATAAAGTTCAACTAAGTCTTCTTTAACATGAAGTTTTTCTAAAATTTCTATCATTTGTTGAAGATTAGAGTAAAGTTGTAAAGTGGCCATTATGGATACACCATTGCCATATTTCTCCTTTGGATCAGAAGATATTCCTAAACCATCTAAAGCATCATTCCAGTCTCCATACATTGCTCTTAAACAATTCGTATCATTATCAATATGTTCAATAAGATAATTCATAATTTGAATCATATGATCCAAAACAGAATCAATTCTTGAAGAAAGAACAACACCATCATTTTTCCGATCGTAATATCCTATTTTTTCTTCAAGAATAGAATAATCTTTAGTATATGATAAATAGGTATAAATAGTCGATATTATCCAAACACCCTGATCTATAAAATCTCTTAAATCCATAAGAGGAACACCATTTTTCGGTGGAATTGAATATTGACGAGGTGGATTTCCTGAGCTATCAATAAAACTCAACACTTCAAGAATTTTTCTTCGACAAGCTTTAGGATTCCAAATTAAAGCCGCTTCAACTTGTTGCATAACATCTCTAACGCCTAAAAACATAGCACCAGAATTTTTTGCTAAGCCACAATATTCAGTTTGATATATTACATACTTCAAAAATTGATTAAATATAGTTGTATTTACCTTTTTATCTTTCCATCCTTCAAATTCAAAATTTAGCATATCAGTAGAAGAATATTTATTTTTATTAAAATCAACTTCTTTATTCTTTTGTTCCTCTATATTTTGAAAATTTGGAAGATTATTTTTTATACAAGTATATTCATCTAAATTATGGGCATACGCCATTACATAATTAATAATAACCCACTCTTTAGAATTTAAATTATATTGATTAATATCCCCTTCTATCGCTGTATCAGTAAATAAAGTTGATTTTTTTTGTTTCTTAAGAGTTCCTTCTTTTAATGAAATAGAATTGACTAATGAATTTTCTAAACTTCCATTAAATTCTTTTTTACTAGTTGTATTGGTAGAAAGACTTAAATTTCCGAGAACAAATTCTCTTTTCACTATTCCATAATTATCAATATGAGTATGTCTATCTATATCTTCCGGAGATTCAAAACTAAAAATATCATTGTTATACGAACATTTTTTAAACCATTTGGTCTCCATGCATTCGCCATTAGCATATTTAAATAGACAATTCATATAACTAGAAAGATAAATATGTTTAAGTTTATTCGTTTTATTTTTACAAAATACAGTAAATGAAACCTTTTTATCTTCAGTAACATAAATTCGACATCCACTTAAAAAAGAAGAAGTTTCCAATAGATAATACACGCATTCTTTAGAATAAACGGTGTATCTTTTAATATTTTTTTCTTCTGGATTTTTAGCTCCGCCTAATATTGAATATGGAAAATATTTTCCTTTTTTATCTTCTCCTAAAAAAAATGCTAAATATGGTTCTCTTCCTTCTGGAGAAGGCAAAACTAAATAAAAAGTTGATTCGTTAATTGAAATATATCCAGAAGAATATGCCCATAAAGTAAAGCCATCGTGTCCATATGGAAAACGACTAACACCATTTTTTCTTTCCAAAGATAAAACATTACCGTTTTTTAAAAAATATGTATTTTCTAAAATATAGTTATCTTCTGATTTATTTTTTAATGTTATTTTAATATCTTTTAGTAATTGTAGGATTTCTTGTTCAAAATTTTTCATTATTCATGTACCATGTTATCAATATGTTCTACATATTCATTAAGTCTTTTAACATATTGCTCTGCCTTTTCTTTTGTCCGCATTTCAACAAAAATTCGTAAAACAGGTTCTGTTCCAGAGCGTCTTAATAGTACCCATGAATCATCAGCAAAAATATATTTTATATTGCGATTAATTCTTTCAACTTTTAAAACTTCATCTGGAAAATCAATTGTTTCATTTTCTAAATATGAGCAAACTTTTTTATCATCTTTGTAAGAAATACTATCTTCAATAATAACATGATGAAAATCAGCAAAATTTCTTACTTCTTCAATGACTTTAGATAAAGGTTTCTTCATTGCTATTAACATTTCAATAACTAACGCTAGAGCAAAAGTTGAATCTTTGCCATAAATATATCCACGCATAGTTAAACCGCCAGAACTTTCTCCACCGATTAATGCATCATATTTTTTTATTGCACTTGAAACATTTTTAAACCCAACATCAACTTCGTGACAAACAAAGCCACATTTTTGTGCAACTTTATCAAGAAGATTACTGGTAGCCAAATTTTTAACGATATCACCTGACATATGGCGATACTTAATAAAATAATAATATAAAGAAGCTAAAATTTCATTGCTATCTACATAATTTCCAAGTTCATCAAGCATTCCCAATCTATCAGCATCAGAATCAAGACCAGCAATACAATCATAATGATAATCATTCAGATATTTCCGATCTTTTTCCATATTGTTCTTTGTTGGATTTGGCAACATATTTCCAAAAAAAGCATCATGATTATAATTGACAATTTTAATATTTTTAAAGCTCATTTTTTCAATAAGAGGAGATAATGAAGTAACACCTACACCATGTAAATCATCGATTAAAATATTAATATCGCTTCCTTGAATCTGTTGGTCCATAAAAGACTTTATATTCTCTACATACTCATCAATAAATGATATATATTCAATGAATCCTTTAGATAATGCTTCATCAAAGTCGATTATTTCTACATTTTTTAACAAAGCAATTTGCTGTTCTATTCGACTTGTTAAATTTATATCAGCATCCATGCCTTCTTTTTGAAAGACTTTAATACCATTGAAATAATAAGGGTTATGACTAGCAGTAATCATAATTCCAAAATCATAACTTTCTTTTTTAGTTTTAAACATTACTGCTGGAGTTGGTGTCGGTTCTTTAGATATCAAAACCTTAATACCATTATAGGCCAAAACTTCGGCAATCCACTTAGCAGCATAATCGGACATAAATCTGTAATCATATCCAACAACTATAGGCTTTTCGCTTTTTTCAAACTTAACAATATTAGCTATAGCCTTACCAACTAATTGAATATTATCACGTGAAAAATCATCCCCGATTACACCGCGAAATCCACCTGTTCCAAATTCAATTTTTTTATCATTCATAGTATTACGCTTTCTATTTTAAAACTTAGTATATTTAAAGGAATAAATTGTCATCTTTGAATTTTCTTGTCTTTGTTCACCAGCCCAAGAAGGACACCACGCTCCAATCCATACTTCCATGGCATGAGTTGGAACATTAGTTTCTATCACTGTTTGAAGAACATTATCTATATAAAATTCAACTTTTTTTCCGCAGTACCAATCAAAACGATAGGTATGTTTTTCATTATCTTGAAGATTATAATTCAATTTTGAATTAATATGAGTAGAATCACTTTCTGAAGTATATGAAGAATAAATAACATCATTAGAATTAAATGCTTCAATATCTATTTCATGGTTAACATTTCCATTATCAGCATAATAAAATGTCCAAAAAGCAGTTGCCACTCCACTTTTAGAAGTAGTGCTTGCTACAAATTCAAAACTGCCTTCTTCATATAACGCTTTGGAAATTAGGGCACCACCTACTCTATTTTTTCCATCTATATTAATTTCGGCATAACCTTCAGGAGTAAAAGAAACATTTTCTTCTTTTACTCCCCCATTTCCATCATTTCCCCATTTTCTTGTTACTGCGGTAAAACTTTTTTTAATGATTGAGCCTCATTTTCATTAATTCTATACCATCTAAAAGCTGAAGATGATTTATATATGTTGTTTTCTTTTACCAAAACATTGATGGCATATACTCCAGGTTCTGTCGGAGCAGTTGTGCCTAAATTAGTTTCACCATCATCTTTGGTATAATAAACTTCATAATCAGCACCATCAGAGACTTTTACTGTAATTTCATATGGAGTACCATAAGTAAATATTGTTCCATTTTCTATCGATATTTCAATAACGGCTTCTTGCAATTCACTTGGACTATCAATTACATACCAAACAAAGACGTTTTTTGCTTTAAAAGTTGCATTTTCTTTTACTGCAACATTGATAGCATATGTTCCTGGAGCTGTTGGTTTATTTTGTCCAAGATTAGTTTCGCCATCATCCTTTGTATAAAACCATTCATAATCTGCTCCTTCAGAGACAGTAATTTGAATTGAGTAATCCTGTCCATAGGCCAAATGAGTTCCGCTTTCCATTGAAAAAGTAACTTCAGCATCTTGTTTTTCAACAGCTGGATCAATTACATACCAAACAAAAGCTCTAGATGAATTAAATAAAGCATTTTCTTTTACTGCAACGTTGATGGCATATGTTCCAGGTTCTGTTGGTTTGTTTTGTCCAAGATTAGTTTCACCATCATCTTTGGTGTAATAAACTTCATAATCAGCGCCATTTGATACTGCAACTTCGATTTGATAATCTTCACCATAAGTAAAATGAGTTCCACTAGCTACAGAAAAAGATATTTCTGCATCTTGCTTTTCAGTTTTAGCAACAATTTCAAACCATCTCCAAGTTTTTTTATTATCAAGAGGTGCAACAAATTCATCATTTTCAATGATTCTAACATTCACTGCATATAAACCAGGTTCTGTTGGAGCAGTTGCACCCAAATCGGTTTCTCCATCATCTTTAGTATAATAAACTTCATAATCAGCACCACTTGATACTGTGACTTCAATATTATATGGTTCACCTTGAGTAAATTTTGTTCCATTTTCTATAGAGAATGAAATTTCTGCTTCTTTTTTAACTGAAGGTGCTTTGATATAGTACCAAACAAATGCAGTTGTTGAACTATAATAAGCATTTTCAAGTGTAGTAACATTGATAGCATATAATCCTGGTTCCGTCGGAGCTTTAGAACCTAAATTAGTTTCTCCATCATCTTTAGTATAAAAGATTTCATAATCAACTACCGCATTAACTGAAACAATAATAGTTTTTAAATCATTTGTTAATAAAGTTGTTCCGTTTGTAAATGCCGTTCCATCATCAAGAGTAAATGTAATAGTTGGCTTTTCTTTTTCTATTGTACTTTTAATATTTATAGTATAGTACGCTTGATATTTTTCTTCATATTTAATAATAACATCAGTCTGTCCTTCTTTATTCATGCTAGGAGCTATAACCATATCCAATGTTACTGGAACTTCTTTTTGGCTACCATCAGAATAATTGACTAAAATTGTTAAACCAGTTATATCAAGTTCTTCGCCAATATTATATTCTGTTTTATCTGGGTAATTTCCAATTTCAATAGAAGTAATACTGATAACATCAGTGCCCGATGATGATGTTGTTGAGGAAGAAGAGGTTGCTGAACTATTACTAGAAGATGAACTATGTTTACTAGATGAAGAACTACTTGAATTAGAAGAAATAGTTGAAGAAGATGAAATTACGGAAGAAGAGGTTGGTTGAATCGTAGAAGTAGAAGAAGAAGATGATGATGATGATGATGATGATGATGTAGGTGAACAAGATGCTAAAAGTGTGGCGACTGTTGCAAGTAAGATAACATTAAGCTTTTTCATTTTACTTCCTTTCCTTAATATTTAAGCAAACTGTTTTCAGTATCAATATCGAACAAACATAAATTTTCAGTATCAAAACTAACTTTAATTTGATCTCCGAAATGGTGTTCAGTTCTACCTGGTTTTTTCATTACAAATTCTGTTTCTTTCTTTGAAGAAATAGAATCAAAGTCGTTTTCAAAATTTAAAAATAATAAACATTCAGATCCAAGAGATTCAATGACATTTAGATAAACTGGTATTCCATCTTGATCTTCATAAACATTTTCACTTCTAATTCCTAAAGTTGCTTCAAATAAATCCTTATCTTTATATTCATCGATTAAATCAAGATTACCAAGTGATATTTTATTTCCATTAATTATTTCTGCAAAATATTCACCATCTTCTTTAGTAATTTTTGCTTTAAAGAAATTCATCTGCGGAGTTCCAATAAAACTGGCAACAAATTTATTAGCTGGATGATCATATAAATTTGTTGGAGTATCAAATTGTTGAATTTCTCCATTTTTTAAAACAACGATTCGCGTTCCCATAGTCATAGCTTCTACTTGATCATGAGTAACATAGATAAATGTCGTTTTTAATTTTTCATATAACCGAATAATTTCAGATCTCATTTCAGTTCTAAGCTTTGCATCCAAATTCGATAAAGGTTCATCAAACAAGAATATATCAGCATCTTTTACAATTGCTCTTCCTAGTGCTACACGTTGTCTTTGTCCACCTGAAAGAGCACCTGGTTTTCTTTTTAAATATTCTTCAAGTCCTAAAACTTTACTAACTTCCTCTACTTTTTTCTTTATTTCCTCTTTTGGAACATGACGTAATTTCAGTCCAAAAGCGATATTATCGTAAACATCTAAAAAAGGATATAACGCATAATTTTGGAAAACCATAGCAATATTTCGATCTTTTGGTTCAACATCATTCATATAATTACCATTGATATATAATTCACCGCTGGTAATTTCTTCAAGTCCTGCTATCATTCTTAAAACTGTTGATTTTCCGCAACCTGATGGTCCAACAAAAACAATAAATTCGCCATCTTTTATTTCCATCGAAAAATCTTTTACAGCTGTAACATCATTTTTATAAGTTTTATAAATATTTTTTAATACTAAACCTGCCATAAACTGCCTCAATTATAAATCAATTCATCTTCATCATTTCTGGTCATAGAAATTATAGATTGATCAACAGATGTTGATATCGCTCCATATAAAACAGAAGTTCTTCCAATTTTTGTAAATTTAACTGAACATTCATTCGAAGATTTTTTTACTTCTTCTTCCACACATTTAAGATAATCTTCGCCAAATAAAGAAACACGACCAGAAACCAAAATGTCTGAAATATTCAAAAGTTCTACAACATCTTTAAGACGACGGCCAAGAAGATGGGCCGTTTCATTTATATATTCATATAAATCGCCTTTTTCTTCATATTTTTTAACAAGGTCCTTAACTGTAAAGTGAGTTCCATATTTTTGGGCTGCATATTCTTTAATACTTCTTAAAGAAGAAAATTCATCTAAGGCATCTTCTTTTCCATGAAAATAGCAATGCATTAAACCAAGTTCACCTGCGTATCCTTCTTCGCCACCATAGAATTCTCCATTGAGAATGAAAGCTCCACCAATACCATTATCAACATAAGCGACCATAGCGTTTTGAGAATTCTTAAGTTCCCCATATTTCATTTCACCAATTATAGAAAGATTTATATCATTATATTGATAAATTGGAACATCAAAATGGGTTTTGAATATTGCTTGAATATTATTTTTTCCTTCAAATAAATTTTTGTCAAACTGCTTAGATAATTGCAATTCTCCAGTTTGTGAATTAACACGACCAGGAACAGAAATGATAATGTTTCTTAAAGCGATATCACGATAAAGTGGGTTTTGTAACATATCTTTAATATTTAAAACTATTTCATAGATAATACTTACATCATATCTATCTATCTCTTTTATTCTCTCTAAAAGAATTTCTTCTTTAATATTAGAGATAGTTATTGTGTATCTATTATCTGATAACGAAACAACAATAATTAAACCATATGATTCATTTAAGGAATAAACAATCTGTTTTCTTCCTTTTCCAGATTCTGATTTTGTATAAGAAATTTTTATAATTCCTTGTTCTAAAAGTCCTTTCATAATTGAACTCATAGCAGCATTTGATAAAGAAAGTTTTTCTGATAATTCTGTGGCTGATAAATCTTCTTTTCTCAAAGCTTGAATAACTAATTCATTATTCAATGTTCTTGCATAAGTTTGATTTCTTCCAGTATTTAATTTTTTCATGATGATTACCCGATTGTATTTTTTTCCTTTCCGTTATAAGTACAAGCTAATACTTGACCTTCAAATAATCGTCCAACAACACCGCCTACTCTAATATCTCCAACGGTATAAATATAATTGTTATATCCTGTGATATTAGAATTTGTTTCATTTTCAAGATGACAATTTTCAACAATAGAATTACCTGTCATCATTCCTACAAGACCGCCAACAAAATTTTTCCCTGAAACTTTAACATTCTTGATATTAATATCATATAACCTTCCGCTCAACGAGGCAAAAAGTCCAACACCATAATTTTTACTATCACTTGAAGAATCAATTAAAGCATATTCATTTTGCTTTATTTGATAATTGCTAATAGTGTGACCTAAGCCATAAATTGTTCCTGCAAAAGGATGTGATGTCATTCCATCTTTTGTAAAACCAATACCATTAATTAAATCATCTTGGAAATCTATATCTTTTGTTAAAACATAAGTTTTATTATAATTTTCATATTTTGAACTTTGGTAAGAACTTTCGTTTAAATTGAAATATTTATAGAAATCTTCTTTCGAAGAAATTTCAATAATATCATTTTCCTTTTCTTTAATACTATCTAATGTAAAAGCATTATGAGAAAGATAATACCCACTTCCAATGAATAAATTTTGATTTTCATCTTCAAATATAAAATCTAATTTTTCATCTTTTTTATCTTCGAATAAATCTTTAGAAATAGTAATAATATTACCATTTTGTTGATAGTTTACATTTTGTCCAAGGTAAGAAATATTTTTTATCTTATCACTAGGTAAAATAAATTCAAAATTTTTATCATCAAGATATATTGTAGAAAAATTTATTCTTTGAAGCTTTTTAATCGACACTGTAATTATTTCAGATCTAATTGTATTATTTTGATTTGATCCATAAATCTGAAATGAATCTGCTGTTACATCTTCTTCAATATTCAATGTATCTCCAAAGACTGTAATACCCTCAAGATTTTCCCCCAGAAGATGATAAACAACTTTTTCAGTAGCATCTAAAGGAGATAAATTTGCTTCTAATTTATATGAACTACCTGCTGTAACATTAGTCAAAACATTATCCAAAGAAATATCTCTAATTCTTTTTCCGAGTTGAATGGTGATAGAAGAAAAATAAGTTTGCCCTTCAATTTCTATTGATGCATTAACGACAATCTCATTTTTACTAGCGTTTAATGTATTGAGAATTTTTCCATTTTCAATCTTAGCACCACCATTTTTTTCAATGCCATATACTACTTTTTCTTCATACTCTTCTTGATAATTTCTAGGATAAATATTTACATTAAGATCAATTTTATCCCCAATATAATAATTATTTTTCAAAATATTTGGATCTATTTCAAATTTATTTACTGCATATTGTTTTAAATTTTCTTTTAAAGTTGGATAATCTGAATCTTTTATATTCCAATAATCTTGAGAAAAAACACTAGAATAGTCATAGCTTTTCATCTCTTGTTCAGTTAAAAACAAATGATTTGAAGTGTCATCAATTGTTCCTAGTCCAGCAAAATTTTGCACATTATTTTGAACGCGAGCAAAACAATTTGTTATTTCGCCTTCATTTGATCCAATAAATGCTCCATAATAAGTATCACTTCTAACATCGTTCAAACTATAGCAATTTCTTATTGTTCCAAAATTTGATCCCGCAAATCCACCAACATAACGATAGGCACTTTCTCCACTAAAAACATCAAGATAAACATCGCTCCAACAATTTTCAATAATTCCAGAATTTGATCCAACTAATCCACCAGAATAAGAAGCGACATTTAAATTTCCTGAAACCCCTAAATTTCTTATTGTTGCTGAACTCGTAACATATCCAAATAATCCAGCATTAAAAGCATATGTATCTTTTTTATTATTCATCAACAAGTTTGAAACAACATGTCCATTGCCATCAAAAGTACCTTTAAAGGCAAATCTTGTTGCAACATTAGGATCAGTTACATCGTTATATTGTCCAATTGGAATCCAACCTTTGCCATCATTATATCCTTCACAATTTTCACTTAAATAAGAAGATAAATCTATATCATCCATCAAAATATAATATCCGGAAAGAGATTCTTCATTTTTATTAATGGATTGTAAATCTTCAGCAGTATAAATAAATTTTGTCGCAACTTCTACATTAATCGAAATAGTATTTCTTGCTGTTATAATTTTTAATGTATTTTCACCATATGGAAGTGTGGATAAATATTTTGAAGATATCCTCAATTTCTTTTGATTTTTATCATACTGGTAATTTTCACTAGAAACAGGATTATTTCTTGAAGTTGTCAAAGCGATAATTCCTTTTTCCTCAATATCTGGTATCTCAGAAAAATCAAGAAAATATATCGCATCAACATTTCCATTTTTCTCAATAGCTTGTCTCGTATTTTCTACTTTTGCAAAATTTGATTTTATCGCATAAAATGTTTTTTCTCTTTGAACATTTCCATGTGTTTTGGCAACAACAGTAAAAGCTTGGTCATTTAATACCGATGGAGCAAAATTTACTTTTCCACTAGAAGAATCAATTGATATTCCATCAACTTCATCCTTCAAAGAATAGGTAATAGAATACGATAAAGAAGATTGTGCTGAAATTATTTCTCCATTCATTATATAATCTGTCAAATTATTAAAACTAACCTCTGACTGTCTATAATCATGAATTAATGTTACGACAATTGGTTCACTTTCTAATGTATCTTTTTTAGCTATAACCATCACTTGGAGATAATTAGGTATCATATCATCAAATTTAAAAATTCCAGTCTTTTCATCAAGGTAAATAGAATAATCATTTTTACCTATGATAAGATAGTTGACATCACTAACATTCTGCACAACAGAAATTTTTTCCCCTGAATGAACTATATATTCATTTTTTTCAAAAGATAATTTGTCAATTTTTGGTGTACAACTACTGATAGATAAAAGAGTTAATAAACTCAAAAACAATGATATTTTTTTCATTTTATCCTTTTAATCCTCCAGCAACTGTATTTTCTACAATCTTCTTTTGGAAGATACAATAAATTATTAAAACAGGAAGAATAGAAATAATAATGGCAGCAAAAATCATCGGATAATTGCCTTGACTTTGAAGTTCCATCTGAATAGCTTGTAAACCAACCGCTAAAGTTTTATGGCTTTTCAAAAACAAGAAAGGAGTTGAATAATCATTCCATAAAGCAATTGATTGTAAGATACAACAAGCGATGATTGGGCCTTTGCACATTGGAATCATCACTTTAAAAAATATACCAAAATGTCCCGCCCCATCCATCTGCGCTGCTTCTGCATAGTTCCATGAAATACTTTGGAAAGATGAATGTAAAAGAATAAAGTTAAAGCCAAAGGCTCCTGAATATAAAAATAGCACTCCTAAAATAGAATCATCTAAATGCAAAAACTCCATAAATCTAATTTGAGCCGGTAAAGTTCCAACAATTGGAACTACCATTGCAAATATCGCCATTCCATATAAAATTTTCTTTCCAGGAAAATCATATTTAGCTACACAATAAGCCGCACATGCAGAGAAAAATACATTCACCAATGTCCCAAGAATAGTTAATATCAAGGAATATCCAATCATCGATAATAAATTTTCCCCTTGTAAATTTTCCTGCAAAATTTTAATGTAGTTAGTAAAATCCCAATTGGATGGCCAAGACCAATAATCTTTCAATGATGTTAAATGTCTCCATTCATCAACATTTCTAAATGAATTTAAAAGCATCCAAACAAAAGGAAATAATAAAGATATTGAATATATAGCAAATACCGCAAATGCAACCCAAATACCAATCGATAACATTGGATTTTTTCTTTTCTTATTTTTCATATTTATCACCTAACATTCAGTATCAGAATATCTTCGGGAAAGTTGCTTTCTGATAAGTAAAATCGTAGGCGCAAGAATGACAGAGAAAAGCAAGCCGAATGCTGCAAAATATGGATATTGAGTCGGATTATTAATTCCATTAAAAATAGTTCCAGCAATTGTTTCATTATTATTGAGATTAAATAAAACAGGTTGGAGATATAAAGTTAAAACGTTTGTCATCCCTAAAACAACTAAAGTTATTACCGTCGGCCAAACCATTGGAATCATGATTTTAGAAAATTGTTTGAAATTTCCAGCACCATCCATCTGAGCTGATTCAAAAAGTTCTTTCGGAATACGTCCAATTGCTCCAGAAAGCAATAAAACATTATATCCTAATCCAGCCCAAATACAATAAATATAAACAATAATAGAAGTACTCGGCCATGTTTCAAAACGAATTCCCATAGCCCGAAATAAAGGATATAAAATTCCAGCACTCGAATCGATAGTCTGCATACGGAAAGCATAGACTAATGCAACTGTAGAAATAATATTTGGAAGGAAGAAAATTACTCTAAAGACATTAGCTAATGGCATTTTTTTAGATAAGAAATAAGAACAGACCAATGCTAAAGGCAAACTGATAAAAATTGTTATCAAACCATATCCTAAAGAATTCAATAAAATCATTAAATTGTACGGAATTCTTGCACCATTTGATAAAGTAATCGATCCTAAATTAGGATCAAAAATTCTTTTGATAACATTGATAAAATTATCAAATCCTGCAAATGAAACATTTCCTTCCAAAGATATTTTTTCAAAAGATAATATAATAGAATAAGAATTGACAAATATCCAAGTTGCAAGGAATTGGATAACAGGATAGGCCAACAAAACAGCAACGAAAATCAATTCCTTTTTTCTTTTTCTGGACATCTTTTTCTTTTTAGGAGCTCCAGTAGTACATTTCTCCTCTAATTTAATTTCTTTTTCCATATTAGTTTCCTCAATTTATTTTTGATACAAGGAAACATTATCTATATAAATAGTATTTCCTTTACTGCTTTCAACATTGATTCTAATTCTTTGAGTATTTTTGGGGGCAATTCCATCTATCATATATAAATTCAAATTATCGGAATCAACTTCAACTTCTTTAAATTCTAGAATTTCTGTATCAGTAGCTCCGTAATATCTTAAAACTACCTTTCCCTTTCCTTTTCCATAAAAAGAAAGTGTATGTTCAAAATTTTCATAGACTGAATCAATTATTTGATAAGCTAATCCTTCATCTTTGACAAATAAACATTTAGATTCATCTTTTCCTTCATATTCAATTACATTGCAAACCTCTTCAATTTCTTTATCTTCTGTTATTCTTTTAGTTGCATTCCAACCGCCGATTCTCGAATTTTTCAACAAGACGTTATCAAAATCACCATTAGAAATTTTATTATTAACCGGAGAAGAAATTGGCTCGCTTGGATATTCATAATCTTCTGCATATCCATTGACAGCAGGATTAAATTTTGTAAAAGGCTGATCTAAAAAAGGAATATATTTCACATAATCAACATACATATAATCTGTTTCAAAATTTGCTGTTCCAACAAATGCCGAAGTTACTGGAAACCAACATCCAACCCAAAGTCGAGATTGCATCAGAGGAACAAAAACATTAGAGATAGCTGATATTTTTCCATCTACATAATAAATTACTTTTTCAGGATTAGTGTACCAATCAAATCCAAAGGTATGCCATTCTCCATCATTATAATAAGAAGGGCTTCCATTAATTGTCTCAGAATTTACATCTTGAGAATTTGAAAACTGCTCGGTTATATAATTTGTATTTAAAACATTAGTAAATGATATCGTATTGCTTCTTGTTCCACCAGGAAGTTCAATATCTATTTCATGATTCAATGCATTTTCAGTGTCATACGCGAATGTCCAAAAAGCAGAGCAAGCACCTTGTCGAGGCAAAACTTTCATTTTAATTTCATATCTTCCTGATTGAACAAGAAATTTTGAAATTAGAGCTCCACCAGTATAGCGACCATCTTTAATATCACCAACTCCTCTTATATCATTATCGTCATAATAAGCACCATTAGCTTGAATAACTAAAGAACCATCATCGGTATATTTTATATTTTCTGGAATTACTCCACCATTAGAGCCACCCCATGCTTGTTTTCCAATATACCAATTTTCTTTTGATACTCCAGTAGAAAAATCATCAAAAAAAGCATTATCATAATCCAATTTAACATTTTCTAACAAAGAAATATCATCCCCGATTTTCATTTCCGTAGAATTTGATGTATTATTAGAACAAGAGGTCAAACAAAGTATAATAGATAAGAAAGAAATTCCTCTAATTATTTTCAAACTCATATAGAACCTCCTATGTATAATTTATCTTAACACAGGCATATTTCCAATGCAATATTTAACTTTATTAAAAAATAAAAGAAAGCCTTTCCAATAGTGTTTTATTTAAATAAATTCGCTTTTCTCTTGACTATATCCATATTTGAATCTATAATTTAATCATATTATTTAACTTTGTTAAAAAAGGAGATAAGCTGATGAAAAAGAAATATGTAGCATGTTTTTTAGCGACATGCCTAGTATCCACTGTCCTTGCAAGTTGCAACAATAATACTACAAACGAAAAAGAATTAAAAATTGTTTATTATTCAGCAGGTTATGGTGAAAAATGGATAAACGATTTAGTTTCTATATTTGAAAAGAACCATGAAGGTGTTAAAGTTAATTTAGAAGCGAGTTACAATGCTGAAAGCATTATCAGACAAAATTTAAATTCATCAAGAAATAGCGATGACTTATACATTTCCACTGGTTCAACCTGGAAATCATATGCTGCAACAGGTAAGTTTGCAGATTTAACTGATTTTCTAAATGAAACAGTCGATTCCACTTCCAATATTACCGTAAAAGATAAAATCAACGACGAATATAAAGATTCTATTTATTATAAAAGAAGTGATGGCTCTACAAAATCTTATCGATTACCTTTTACTTCCGGTGTAGGCGGAATATTCTATAATAAAAAGATGTTTGAAAGCAATGGTTGGAAAATTCCAGAAACCTATAAAGAACTTATGAATCTTTGCGAAACTATCGTTAAAAATCCCGTTGCTGTTCCAGGTGATCCTGATGGTACAACTATGGTTAAACCTTTTGTTTATACTGGATCAAATACTGATTACTTTGATTACACAGTTTTTGACTGGTGGAGTCAAATTGTTGGCAAAGATGCTATTCAAAACTTTTTAAAATATGATAATCCTGAAAACTTCGATGTCAGCAAAAATGAAACATATAATGGCTTAAAAACAGCAACTCAAAGATGGAATGATCTATTTGCTCCTGAAAAAGGGTATTATGTTTTAGATAGAAATGCAACAAGTGCAGCCGATGCTCAAAGAGATTTTATCAATGGCTATGCTGCTATGATGTTCAATGGTGATTGGCTATATAATGAAGCCTTGAATTATACAAATAGTGGAACATTTGATTCAACATTTGAATTAGGCATTATGAAAACTCCTGTTCTTGAAGAAGCTAAGGAAGAATATAAAGATACTTCTTATATTATCGGTGAAGATCAATATATTGCTATTCCTGCTTCTAGTTCTAAAAAGGAATTAGCGCAAGAATTTATCAAACTTATGATAAGTGATCAAGGATGTGAAATTTTTGCTAATGAGGGTCATGGTATCTTAGCCTATAAATCCGATTATTCAAAAATGAATATTACCGATAGTTTTATGAATGAATATTTAAACCTTAGAGAAAAATATACATATAAATTCACTAACTTCTCAAATGATAGAAAATATTTAACTAATTATATCGATATTTGGGGGACTTCTGCCACCCGTCCATTCTTATCAATATTAAATGGTACTTTAAATATTGATAAAGCTTTTAATAATATCCGCGATACTGTCAATGCATCATGGAATGATTGGACTTCACAAAGCAATTAAAATTTTATATTATCAATCCTAAACTAAGAAGAAAACTAACTCTTCTTAGTTTTTATTTGCAAAATAATAATATTTTAACTAGTATAATTATATAGAGGAAGAAAAATGAAATTAACAGTTAATAAAATCGATAAAAAATCAAAAGATTTTAAAGAAGCAAAAAAGTTATTAAAAAAGTCCTACGCTAAGGATGAACTATATCCGTTTTGGATAATGAACTTTATGGTAAAAAAAGGAAGAGCTGAATTTTTAGGCTTTTATGAAGAAGATAAATTCATTGGTGCAACATTTACCACTTCAAGCAATAAAGGAATTTTAATATGGTATCTTGCTGTCAATGAAGAACTTCGTCATAAAGGATATGGATCAAAAATTATTTCTTCATTTAAAACCTTATTTAAAAATATAAATATTTATGCCCATGTTCCTCTTGTTGAAGACTACAAAAAATATCAAAATGAAATAGAAATTCTTGAGAAATTTTATTCCAAAAATAGTTTCTATAACACAAAATATAAAATTGAAAATGATGGTGACCAACATATAGTATATTCCACAAGAATCTTCAATAAAGATGAATATATATCCCTAGCAAAATTATTATCATTTGGTGTTTTTAAACCTAAAATTGAAAAGATTGATAAATAGAATAAATGAAAAATAAAATTATAAACAAAAGCTTCATCATTTCTTTGCTTTTGTCTTTTTGTGGTGGATTCATTGAATTATATTCTGTTAAAATTCATGGGGTTTTTGCTTGTATGCAAACAGGAAATATGATAAATATGTTTGCTAACTTTTTTGATAACAAAATATATTTAGGTTTAGAAAATATTTCCGTTGCAGTCATATTCTTCTTAGGATGTATACTTGCTGAAACATTAAAACTTAAATTAGAAAACAAAATTAAATATTTCAACACATTAATTCTATTTTTAATGATTGTTTTTGCTTCTATTATTGTTATTTTTCCTTTAAATATTGATAACGCATCAAAAAGTCAACCAAATATATATGATATTATTTCCAACGCTTGTCTAGCTTTAATTGGAGCTTTTCAATTTTGTATATTTAAGGAAGTAAATAATATCGGTTATACTTCAACAATGATGACAGCCACACTTAGAAATATTTCTGCTAATCTAGTCAGTGGAATAATAGAAAAAAACAAAACAAAATTAGTAATAACATTAGAATATATAGCTTTTCTTTTTTGTTTTATACTAGGTTCTATTATTTTTTATATTCTTTTTAAATATAATTCCAATAGAAATAATTTGTTATTAATTCAATTATTACCATTAATAATTTCTTTTACTTTATTGATAACTTTAATCATTTCTATTTTTGTTGACAAAGAAAAATATAGTGATAAAAAAAATAAAATATAAATCACATAATAGAAACTTATTATTGAATTTTTTTCTTTTTTTTAGTATAAATAAACATAGAAAAAAGCAAAATTGTTGTAAAGCAATGACGCAAAACTATAGGGTCCATTTTGGACAGCCAGTTGCCAATATATTAGGAGAATAGAACTGGAATACTATGGATAAAAGTAAATTTAAAACTATGTTGTTATCATTAGTAATGTGTAGCAGTTGTGTTTTAGCTACTGCTTTTTCTACAGTAGCCTGGTTCGAAGCTAAAAGACAACAAGAAATAGCTGGGGACAACCATATTAATGTTGTTAGTTTTGATTCTAAAATAACTTTATTTGAAGCTTATAAATTTAATTATAGCCTTTTAAGTACAGAAGAAGAAGCAATATATGATTACGATAATCCTTCAACTGGAAAAGTAATAAAAATTGAAGAAGCAAATGTCGCTAATGCAAAAATGAATATTTTTGATCCCGCATATTTAATTATTAACGATAATGCTGATCTATATAGTCTTAATACAAATATCGTTTATAAAATTGTATTAGAAACAGAAATTCCCGAGAAAGTAAATGTACTTATTTCTTTTGTAAAAAAAGAAATGAGTAGAGAAAAAGATAACCTATATATATCTCGCTATACTGATATTCAAGTTTTTTCTCAAGCAGAAGTTAACAATTGTATAAAATCAGAAACAGAAACTTCTACTTTTTATCCAGATTTTTATAAAGATACAGAAAATAAAACTGATTATGATCCTACATATTATGCTGTTTCTTATCTATCAAAAATTTATAAAGATGATGATGTACTAGGAAAGAAACATCTTTATGATAGTACTAAAAAAGAAGACTACAATACTGAAGCAAATGAAATTACAATTAGACACGATAATGATTCTATATCTAATATTTCTGGAGGTAGTGAATTTGCCTACTACATTAATATTAATTATTCTCCAGATCAATTAAAAGAATTTGCATTTAGAGGACAAGATGGTGCTATCCCAGTCTATTATGATTGCGATATAAAAATAATTATTGGAGAAGGAAGTTAAAAATTTAACTTCTTTTTTTAAAATTATATTTTCCTATCAGTAGTAAAATCCTTCCTGATAAAGCCTTTTTATAAAAGTAAAGATTTGTTTTTCATCCACTTCAAAATGAAAAACAAATGAGAAGCCTATTTCAATTTCATTACAATTACGCGCATTTTCTTTTAGATCTTCCACAGTTTATCCAGGATGATAGAAATCAATAAGATAATCTTCAATACCATATGCTTCAAATTCTTATCCATCAATTTTTTCAAAAGAATACATCAGTGCCATATTCCGTTTCAACTTTGTAGATACAGATATTTTATCAAATTAAATCTCAATATCACAAAGACCCTTTAAACTAATTACTGAAATTAGGATAAGACTCTCGTATTCAATTTTCTTTTTCATCTTTATGATAATGAACATTATACCAACCAGATTTTATTTCACAAATCCTATCGAATAAAACATCATAATTTTCTTTTTGCCTATATTCTAAATGATGATAAGCTGTATTTATTTCATTCAATACATTAATATTCATTCAATAATTTTACTAACATTTAAAATAAAATCAGTTTTACTTCATCCAATATGACAGAAAAAATACCATCACCTCATAAAATGTTTCACACGTATAGTGCTATATTTTATTCACAAAAATACTAAAATAGTAATTCATATGACAGATTAATCTAAATCATTTTTTAATCAATTCTTATACCTTAATGCTTAACATACATTTACCATCATCAATATAACATCTACAATCCAAACCTAATCTTAAATCGGCTAATTAATAGATATTTTTCCTTAAAATTGTATTTGGGTACTTATTAATCTTCTGTACCCATTCAAGCAATAATCTCATATAATTTTCAAAATTAAATTGACTCTTTCCCAAGAAACAAATCTATTGCATTAATATGATGAACACCCTCTTGCTGATCTCTAAAAATATCAAGTGAAATAATATATCTAGGGTATCCATCTCTAATTTCTCTAAATGGTCTATATTCTCTTTCTTTCACTTTTTCATTTCCAGTCATAGAATATGTAACTTGGATATATGCATATTCTCCATTATTTTTTCTAAAAAAGTTACCCTTAAAAGGCATTTATCACTATTGTCTATACGTTTTTAATTTTAAACATAATATTTATTATTTAAATACTATAATAAAAAATTTAAAAACACACTAATTATTTATATCCTATCTTTAATAACAATAAAATATTACTAAAATAAATTTTAAAAAATTGTAGAAAAAAACCGATAATTACTTATCGGTCTTATTCTTTTTTAGATGGCGGAGCGACAGGGATTTGAACCCTGGCACATGTTACTGTCTACGAGCTTTCCAAGCCCGCCCCTTCAGCCTCTTGGGTAT